>Ga0210059_1001606_pt1 | contig 34365 bp, 19 predicted proteins | sample Ectturendosymbi2_FD_188042 | JGI IMG/M metagenome (GOLD analysis project Ga0210059, IMG submission 188042) | Ecteinascidia turbinata endosymbiont from Florida, USA - Sample 2 (SPAdes) (version 2) | ecosystem: Host-associated > Tunicates > Ascidians > Unclassified | place: Key West, Florida... | reverse complement strand
GAAAATCTGACTCCTGTTTGGAAATTTGTTGAAGCTGAACTTCCTTCTGAACCTTGCTTGAACAATCTGGAAAGACTTCGTTTCGTAATATGTCTTTACACAAAAGATCTTCTGCTCCATCGACCAAGGCATCATTAAGACTATTTTTTGTTTAATATATAGAAAGGTTAACTATTTCCCTATGACAATCTGGAAAGAGAAAAATGAATAAGGTCATCGATAAAGGTTTTTGAAGCTGTCGCTTTGTTTCAACAATTGTGAAACACCCTGTAGTTTCAAATGAAATTTTAAAAAATTTGGATGGGGGGTTTCAGACCAATTAGATCGTGATGGGGGTATGATTTTTGGTTAATTATATGATGTCATCATCTGATCCCAAGCGCCAATATTTTGGCTCGCAGTATTTTTGGATTCTAGGTTAAAATACGCGTCTTTAGAGCCCTTGATTGAGTTTCCAGCGTTTCTGGTTCAAAAGTTATGCCAAAAATATTCGAAATACGTCAGGAATATCCCAGGGGATTAGCAGGGATTTCCCTATTTAATATTCTACCATTTTTGCCATTACTTATCAACAAGAAACGCTAGAATGTCCATCAAACCCTCTAAAAGCTCGTACTATAGCCTAGAATGCATTTAGATTTCGCGCCAGTGTTTCGGCTCGATTTACACACTCCCACGGGATGTTGACGTCATGGATTGTTTTGACAGACCTGTCAAAACATCTTGTGGTTTTGTAAACATGGCCAGAAAGGCCGAAATCGAACGGTGAAAATTGTTTTTTTCAGTCTAAACTACAAGTCTTTCCCGATTCAGAGCGTATTTGAACAGCTCTCTAGCTCGATCTGCTGCGACTGTTGGCCATATAAAAAGGGGGGTTTTCCAACACAGACTTAGGTCTGTGGATGATGAAATTTTCACCAATTTTTGGTGTTTTGTCCATAGTTTCCGCTACAGATATGCTAGAAAGTCATTCAAGGGCGCTAAAGACGCAGATATTGGCCTAGTTTCCAAAAAAATCTTGAGACAAAAGAATGGCCCAATGGGTTGGGGCCCAGGGCCGGCCAAAGGTGGCTAAAAAAAAGCAAAAACATCTCCACTTGTGGTGGTCCCCCCAGAGAACCCCAAACTGAAAACAAAAAATTTTTTTTCGATTTCGACTAGAAGACTTGCTGAATCTGTAAAGGGTTTGAACAGCTCTCTAGCTCTAGTGGCTGGCGATTCATGACCAAAAAATTGCGAGCCAATTTATTGGCTCACGTGGTCGTTAAAGGGTTAAACATTTGTCTGAAAAGTTGTTTGCTAGTAGGCCTACTGTAATTCAAGCTTGTTGTCAATATCTTCAAACTGCGGTTTAAGACATTTTCAGATGGCTTTTGGATTGTCTGCAAGCGCAGCATTACATAGAGTAACTTTTCATTTGAAATGAAATGAACAGTGATGTCGATGTAGTTGCGCATCGGTTTATTGGATCAAAAGTCAATGGTCAACGAAGCCTCTCTGGTTTAGTTAATTTTTTTACCAATATCCATAGATGATCTTTGTTGACGTGTTGGTTATCAGCATTGTGGAAAGGTGCTTTCGACTTGGGTTAAATTCCCTTATTCCTCTGAATAGAACTAAATTTATATAAATTGCTGTATTATTTATATACATAGCTTATGCTTTGAATATATATAAATAAAACCAACACTTCTTGTAAAGTACTGCTATCTCCTCTGTTGCTGAAGCATCAACCTGTAAAGCTCTTCTTTTTGTTGCTACGTCTTACTGGACTCACTACGTTACTTTTGGCGGCAAACAGAAAGGCTAGCTAGAACAAAGAGAGAACTTGCTACAAACATTATGCTTGGCACTGGACTATCTGGATTTATTGCACATAAACAGGCAAATGGCCTCCCCTGAAACAACCATAGCAAACAATGATCAAAGATGAAACCCAGCCACCAAAACGGCTGTTCATCGCGCAGTTATGCAGGGTGAAGATTTCCAAGGTTAATCGCGAAAGCAATCGTTGATTACGATTACTCAAAAAACTGTAATTGATTGTACAGTACAATTTGCCTGATTCGTCACCTCAAGGGGATTAGAAAAAGTGATGAATTAGGCGAAGTGACGAATTATGCAAACAGTTGAAAACTCTATCATAGAAGCTCGTATATTTTATCACAGTAACTCGTATACATACATAGTGCTCCTATTTGCAGTAAAGTTCAAGTTTATGACCTTATGGTTGAATACAATTAATTCCTCTGCTTTATCTGGACTCCTCTATTTAATCAAGCACCTTTTAATCTTGAATAAACTTTTCCGCGTCCTCTCAGTGGGGAGTCGGGTCGCGCTTTGCACCTCGTGTGTAAATTCGATAAACAAATTGTGAAGTGCAACAATTCTAAGATAAAGATCCTTAATTTGTTTGAATTCCCACACGTACTAGCTGCTTAGAAATCTAAAGCGAAACTGCAAATGATGAATTAGCAGAACAAAACGCTTCTCAGGGATAGAAAGAGGGGATAAATTGAGCAAATTGACGAATTAGACGATGGCGAATTAAACGAACAGAAATGTACACTAAAGATAAGGATTCTGCCGGGACTGACTAAAAAGTGACCAATTAAGCGATGACGAATTAGACGAGATCTACTGTAATTGATTACGATTCCAATTACCCTATGTCTGCTAAGGCCAGGCACATAGAAGATCCAGAGTAAAAATGTAATGGATAAATTGCTATAGCATCTAATGCTCATCATAGTAAATTAAAATTTGCAAGAAACTAACAAGTCATTATAGCTACTGAAGTTATCTCAATGATCAAATAGTGGTTGAGCGAGCGTCTCCTCCCACTTCGTGTTGTTTTGCTCCCCTATCATCCCCTTTGGTTTTTTCAACCCTTACCTCTCAAAATCGCCCGAAAGGGGGTGATTCTGCCCTCTTTGAGAACCACTGTGCTAGATGGTAGTATTTTAATGAAGTTTTTATTGAAAACTAGGCTAAAATGCAAGTGTTTAAAGACTTGGGATGATTTGTTGGGGTTTCGGGTGAAAAGGTATGACATAAAAGCAACAAAGTAAAAATTAATCCCATAATTAGATAATTAATTTGTTATTAGATAATAACATTTGAACCAGAAACGCTACAAAGCCAATCAAAGGCGCAAAAGACTTGGATTCTAGCCTAGTATCCAATGAAAATTTGAGTGAAATACTTTTGTCTGGCGGTTGGGCCTTAGGCTAGGTAACATGAGCCAAAATGCCCAAAAACCTACCTCACTTATGATGTCACTCACAAAAAAACCCGAAACCCAAAACAATTTTTCACTGCAGACTAGAAGACTTGCCAGTCTTTTGAAGGTTTGAATAGCTCTCTAGTGCAATCGGTGTAGGAGTTATGCTGTTGCTAAGACATGTGAAAACTGCTTGATTTTAGGCTGATTTCAAAGTATGATATATTCGTACGCCGGCAGCGAACCTTATAAGAAAACATTAATTAATTTCTGCGACATGCTAGCAATTCTCCACAATTCATATGGCCTATGATAGTAAATAGGTCCTTCAACCCTGTTGTACTGTACGATAGACATGTTCTAGTGGTTTAATCACAAACAATTAGTATGGAGATCATGCAAGATGCATTTAACAGTGTAAGAGATCATGACATCAATTGAGGTGTGTGGGTGTAAGCAACAAAAAAGTGTTTGTCCTTTATTTCATGTTTACATGAGGCTTGAAAATACTACATATGGTATCGATGAACACAATGCACATAGTGTACAAAATAGAAATGACTACAAACCAACAAAAGTGAAATCACAAATAGCAACAGCCATTTACACAACAAAGGTGAGAAAAGTGAGTGAAAATGCCGATTTTGAAGTGCAAAGCCATGCAATAAGCATGACGTTGCAGATGAGACACGTGACATGTAGGTAAAAAGAAATTTTACAACACAGACCATGAAGAAACACGGTAACCCATGAAGCATAAAGTATCATAGTTACACGTACTGTATTGCCCACAGGTTGCATAGCAGAACTGAACAAAGTTGAGACAAGAATGGAAATCATATCAGACTGGCATAGATTTTAGATATTACAAAAAATCACAAAAAGTTTAAGAATAAAAGATAATGGGATAAGGTGAACATGATATACAAAAAAACAGATAATATTAATGTGTGAGAGTAAATAGGTCCGCAAATGAAATCAAATCATATTGCCATGTCACAATTATACTCATCACATAACTATATAACCTTTAAAGTAGAATACAAGACAATAAGTAACTGTGTAATGACATTACCTTGTACAAAATATGTAGCCAGTCCTAATATAATCTTGTGTGGAAGTCATCGATTTCCAGTGGTTGCGAACCAGTGGTTCTCAAACATTTTTTAAAATTTTACATACTGATTCCCATGCAAATTTCGTGATGTTTTGCTGTCCACCATCAAACTGAAGATACAACACCAAAAGCAAATTTTGAAGCAAAAATTTATTGCATGTAGTAAGTACAGTTCATTGGGGTGCATACACCTATTTGGCTTGGGTTCTGTTTAGGAAAGTGCAACTCTCATATCATTTGTCACATCCAATATGTTTCTGATTTTTGTTCTGATTGCAAGTACCATATTTTTCGACGATAAGGTGCACTTAACACTTTCGTTACCGTTGGACATAGATCTATGTTATCGTCCAAGGTATGCGGTCAACTGTTCTCGGCGTACAAATTTTTGTGATTTTGCTTTCAAAAGTTCCCGCCAACATACTCACCAATGTACTTGGACTCAAGCCTAGTTTCCAGTGAAAACTTTAAGCGAAATACTTCAGTCTAGCAGTTGGGCCCTAGGCCAGGCAACATGAGCCACAATGGCCAAAAAACTACTTCATTTATGACGTCACTCACAAAATATCTGCAACCCCCAACCAAAAATTTTTTTTCATTGCAGACTAGATGACTTGTCGAATCGTTTGAGGGTTTGATCGGCTCTCTAGCACAATCGGCGGAGGAGCTATGGTTTTGGTAAGGCAACTAAAAACTGCTGGCAAAAGTTTCCAGCTGATGCTAGCGCCATCGTCCACTCTGCTATCTAACGCAGTGAAGTTCGCTCGCATACACACACGTACTTTTAAGGATGTGTTGACCTCAATGCTCTCTTGACTACATGTGTCATCATAGAAGCTATATTAAAACTAACAGCTTTCCGCCACCACTACCAGTTATGACACGTGACCAGGTTCACCAAAAACGCCAGACCTTGTCTGAAAAAAAGCCAAAATAAACCAGATAGCAGTCCTAAGACATCTAGGCTACACATAAAACATGCATAACCAAACAAAAATAGATATTAAAACTCGTCAGAAACATTGATATCATGCAATTCCAATTTTTAGAAGCATTTTCTTGCCCCTGTAAATACACTGCGTACATCTGTTTCTAATTAAATACATCGAGCATTTTTAGGGCAACAGTAAAATCTCTGCAAATTGTTTGCACCCTTCATGGCCATAGACTCTTGTCAGAAGAGATATGTAATGAATATGTGGCTCAGACAATGTTTTGCCAGAGCCAAGCTTTTCAAACCATAAAAAAATAAAAAAGAAACAGCCAGATTTACACTGGCTTTTTTTGATTTTCAAAAAAAAGTCAGATACCAAAGTCCTTTTTTGATTTTCAAAAAAAATCAGATGCCTTTAAAAAAAGCCTGAATTTCAAAATTTGGCTTTAAAAATTCCAAATTGGCAACCATGCACGTGACCAGTGACTGCATGAGACCACTATTGTTAGGTAGGCATAACTGTTGTGTCACAAGGCCAGGTATTGGACCACCGTGACTGAGCAAGGAAATTCGTATAGTCCATTTTGTAGTTGCGTGCAATTTGTAGCATATTATTTGATTTTATGTGACTTGCAGCTGATTTATTTCCTGCGAGCATGTATGATTTCCCAGGAAGTTCCTTCCAGATTTCCACAGGTTTTGCAGCCCTGCTGTATATATATATATAGATTACTTTCGCATCTGTCAATAGGGATTTTGTTGCAACAAAAATCAAATGGTCATTATTCTTGCTGGAAAAATTAGGGTACATTCTGCTTCATGTGTGGTGATAGTAAATTAGATTTACTGCTGCTTTAAGTGACACTAAATTTTAAAAATATTGTATTTTGGGTTAAATGATGACTGTGAAATTAAATATTGAAGTGTGTACGGTTACTTAGTGTAATCCAAAGTGGTTTGTTGTGTGTTTACTATAGTTAGATGATCTAGTTATAAGTAGTTTTAGTATGTTAACACATGAAAAATAAGAGTGATAATTGTTTTCTTATCATTTGTCATGTTGCTTCAGTTCTAGGTCTAGGTAAAGTTAGCATTTTTGTTATACAACTGTATCATGGCAGGCATTGTGAGATCGAGCAAATATCGTCACATTTTTGGCAATGCATACAAAACAGACAAATGCTATCATGATTTAAAAGTTACCAAGGATAGTGCTGACTCCAACTTCTGTGCTGTCAACCCAAAGTTTTTGGCTGCTGTTACTATTGGATCTGGTGGAGGACCATTCTTTGTAATACCCCTTGATCAGGTGAAAGACAATGTGCAATAGCCTACTTCATAATTTACAATTAATGTTGTTTACTTAAAAATTCGTTTTAGAGTTTTGGTTGTCAAGAATATTGTTTGTGTTGAAAAATAGTGAATGGCTAAACTTCATAAAGTCTATTTTAAGCTGTTGCAGTGAAGAAAAAATAGTTGGCACTGAATTCCCAAGGATTGAACTTGATATTTTAAGATTTGTATAAGATTTTTAAAAATCATGTTGCAATGTTCTTTTGTAGCAATATTCCTCAGTCCATAAACTTAGAAAGTTGAAGATAATACAAGAAAAAAAGTGTTTTTCAATGTTGAAGGCCTGATTTTGAGCTTTTAGGTTTTGAAAATATTTTGTAAAAATCATTTTTCACTTCACCATAAGTCTCCTGGATAGCAATGTGAAATAGGGTGATATTTATGTAATTTGTTTTAATAATAATTTTTACCCTATTTAGTGATGGTTTCACTAAGCTTTTCACATGTATGGACAGGTTGGAAGATTACCTACTGATCAACCATTTGTCAATGGTCATGGTCAAAAAGTAATTGATTTGGCATGGTCACCTTTCAATGACAATGTTCTTGCGAGCTGTTCAGAGGATTGCACTGTGAAGGTGAAACTAAAATAAAATTATCCTTAGAATAAATGACAAATTGTGTCTGTTGAAACTGCCAACTGTGCAAATCTTAAAGTTTTTATGGTGCTTGCTCATACCTGATCCTTTTGTTAGGTGTTGGTAACTCATCCGTCTATTTAGTGTTAGTAATCTCATCCTTTTTAATGCTAAAATGCTGAACTTGCTACTTAAACACCTATAGCGAATTCAGCAGAGTGACTTGTCATTCACATGTATTGAATCTTGTGAAATATGGACAGTAATGTGAATCTTGTGAAATATGGACAGTAATGGTATTGTTGCAGCCTCTTGGTTAACATTAGTGTTTCCAACCAGGGTTTTCCTGAATCTGAAACTAGTTTTTTTTGGCTATTTTCTACTACCCGAAACCCTGTTTTTTTTTTTAACTGCCAAACCCAGGTATTTCAAAAATCCTGGAATTGCTGTATCATTCAAATATTAGTAATTGTGATAACACTGAAGTTGCAGATTGGTGCTTGTAACGACCGTATTAGCACGTTTGAACTTTCAAGTATTATCATGAGGCACGAAGTGTGGGTTTTGCTCGGTGATCATTGTACGTTCTTTGCTGGTCCGCTTATATTTTCATTCGATTGACCTATTCAGACAGATCATGGTGTCATTTTGCACATAATAAGTGTCTATGTGCAATTTTGTCTTTTCGTTAACCTAATTAAAAAATGACTACCACGTGAGGTAGTTCTTCAATGGTATGCTGTAGTTACTACTTTCATTTATAAACTGTTGTGTGTTAGTTCATATACAAGCTGTGATTCTTTGCAAAATTGATTTGTTCTTTTTCAATTTGCAGTAACTTTCTACACAATTTTGGCTTTCGTTTAGAAGCAACTTGTAGATTTTTAATCACACATTCAGTTTAAAGACGTTAATAATCAGAGAAAATCAGAAACTTAGAACCATTTCTTATACAACAATCAAACTCAACCAATACCAAAGTGCAATTTGTACTCCGTTATACAAAAGGAGGTGGTTCAAGCACAGAAAGTTTGATCAAAAATTTGAAATCAAAACACAGAATCCATGAGGGTGAAAACCATAAAACTATTCTGACACAAGAAGAGATCCAATCACAAATTGTGATAAAGGAAATGAGTCTTTTTGAGGCTACAGGGAAGAGGTCAAATAACCTTGAAAAACTGTTCCATGCCTTAATTACAATCAAGACCAAATCAGTGGAACCAGAGAGGACTTTTTCAGCCACAGGATTATTTGTCAGCACAAAACTCAGAAACAGACTGAATCATGAAAGTGCGCTTTGATTGTCATGTGTCAATATTATAACATCATTGAAAAACTGTGCTTAATTTAATTAACAATTCGCTAATAAATTGTGCCAGGCCTAACAATAGTAATTTGACAATCATATTGAGTTTTTATTGCTCAAAATCGCATTCATTTCAAAACCTGAAGAAACCCGGGTTTCTTTTCTAAGCTACCTGAAAACCGGGATTTTAAATTTGCCCCACATTGGAAACACTAGTTGGCATGGCATAGAATGCGTGATTCAACACGAACAGGATGTGTGGAGAAACTAGTACTTGTATGTAAGCAGTGTGAACAAGCAATAATAGAGTGATCTTGTTGGTTATCTCTTGTTGTTGCTTGCTGGGACCACAATTAGAAACTTTGCATGCCTGCTGCGCGTGCTCTCCAATTGCAACAATATATGCAATTGAACAAATATAAAAATCATTTAAATTTCGTGCAAACCTTATTTCATTTTTATAAATGCTGACCAACTTCTTGTATGTTGACAAAACAAAATATGCCATTTTTTGTTTGATTAAAGGGCAAATATTTTAGTTGGGGTTTTGCAAGAATGTATCAGGTGTGTTTGATAAAAATAAGTCATTGGTGCTTTCCTTATGACCTTTGAACTTATGTAAATTGAGGTCAAGTAGGACATATTTTTGTGTGCACGTCTGCATGACCATATTTCAATTGCTTGTAACCCAAAAAGGTCAACTGGTATGAAATTGACTTTTGTTATGTTTGAAAGCTATAGAGCAGATTTTTTGGTTTCAGGAAATCTCTGCTTGTTTACCTCTCAGATGTAGTTTTCGTCATTAAGTACCTAAGGTCAGTGGTGGGATTTAAATTTTCTGTAAGCCGGTTCTATTGCAAAAGTCATATTTTCCAGCTGGTTCTCATACAAAAAGTCACATTTTCCAGTAAATAAACTGATAATGTTTAATTAATTCCTAATTAACATTTCAAAATATTGGTTAAGCAAGCATCATTATGTCAAAATTAGCATCAAAATTTATGATGTTGAGGATTGTTCATTTTAGGGCTGTTATCTATAAATAAAAAATAAAATAAAGTAAAAAGCAATCCAATAGCACAATTATCCTAACACCTAATGGTAAAATTTAATTTTTTTTGGGAACAGGTTCTCTCACTCTATGACTTGCTGACAACATCTTCTTTCACTATCATATTCTTTAAAAGCAAACTATCTAACAACTTGTTCTCAAGATTAAAGTAATTACAAGAACAGGTTCCAGTGAATGGGTGCAAACTGGCTGAATCCCATCCAGGGGCGGATCCAGCCAGAAAGTTTAGGGGGGACGATTTCAATAATATTTGGCAGTCAAGTCTCATTGTGGGTTCATTATAAGAGAGATGAAGTATGCTACACAACACTGCTGTGACAAAACAATGGATGGCAAAATAGCCTGATATCACGAATGCTGTTTTCTGAATTGTACAAAATCATGGTAACAAGAGTTACTTTTGTAGGTTTTAGGGGGGCGATCGCTCCTTCCTGGAGGACACTAAAAGCAGCAGTCGTCTCATGGCTTGTACCTATGACGCAACAATTCAATTCCCACAGAATAACTACAAAGTGTCGCCAATCACAAAAGGAAAATTACCACAATTATATAAATGAACACAATGCATAACTGTTACGTGCGAACTTGACCATTGCACATTTTGAAAAAAACACACGTGAGCTACTTGGATCTCAAAAAACAGGGTATCATATCAGATAAGATGCAAAAACCCATTGACAGTAACCAGTAATGCTAGCGAGTTCGCTGATCTCATAAAATTCCATGAGACGGTTCTATAGAACTGGTGCGAACCGGCTGAATCTCACCACTGCCTAAGGTGCTTTTGACGTATAATTCATGTAAAAATTATAGCAACGTGCATAAGTATGATTTCTCTCCTGAACTTTTATTCATTTCTTTGACATGATACATGTTTTTAAAAATAGCTTGAAGATAACAGTTGTTTTGAAGTTCATTTATAGCAGTTCCATAATAAACAAAAGAAATATTATTAGCTTTGTTTCATACAGATTTTATTATTTTTTGTGAGGTGTTGTCCTATCTATCAGACACTCACCAAAATGTAAAAAAGTAAATAATGTTTTACAAAATCAGAACTGCCAAGTGGTAACAAGCAACATCATGCCCTTCACACTTTCAGAGCCGGGGTACGATATATTTGTACCTTGAAATCGGCTTAAAACCAGCAGTTGTCAGTTGCTTTACCAACACCATAGCTCCTCCGCCGATTGCGCTAGAGTGCTGTTCAACGGCTCAGACGAATCGGCCAGTCTTCTAGTCTGCACTCAAAAAATTTTTTTGGTTGGGGGTTGCAGATCTTTTGTGAGTGACGTCGTAAGTAAAGTAGTTTTTAACACTTTGAGAGCCGGGTTAATTCAAGCGGTTCGCAAAAAGCAGCTGATTCGAACGTGGCTTTGCGGATGAATATCTCCGCTCCTGTTCGCTCTAGCGACTCGGCGAATATCTCAAAAAACGTGGCCAGTCTAGTAGATTAGACTCGAAAAAAATTTTTTTGCTTGGGGGGTGCAGGTTGTCTATGAGTGACGTCATAAGTGGAGGACTTTTAGGCCACCTTGGCCCACTTTGCCTGGCCCTGGAGGCCAACCGTTAGGTGGTAGTATTTCGCTGAAGTTTTTACTGGAAACTAGGCTACAATCCAAATCTTTTGATACTTTGGATGACCTGCTGGGGTTTCGGGTTCAAAAGTTGTGATGTTAGTTAGTAAAAATATTTGACTAATTAGATAATTAATTAATTTGTTTATTTTAGATCATAACTTTTGAACCAGAAACGCTAGAAAGTCGATCAAAGGCTCAAAAGACTCGACTCGAGCCTAGTTTCCAATGAAAACTTCAGCAAAACACTTTGGCCTAGTAGTTGGGCCCTAGGCCAGGCAACATGAGCCAAAATAACCCAAAACTATTTCACTTATGACGTCAGTCACAAAAAATCCGCACCCCCAAACCAAAAAAATTTTTTTCAAGTGTAATCTACTAGGCTGGCCGATCCGGTTGAGCCCTTGAACAGCTCTCTAGCGCAATCGACGGAGGAGCTACGGCGTTGGTAAGGCAACCGAAAACTGCTGTTTTAGGCTGCATTCAAAGTACGAATATATCGTACCCCAGTTCTCAAAGTGTTAAGCCATTTTGGCTCATGTTGCCTAGCCTAGGGTCCAACCGCTAGGCCAAAGCATTTCGCTGAAGTTTTCATTGGAAACTAGGTTCGAGTCTGAGTCTTTTGAACCTTTGATCGACTTTCTAGCGTTTCTGGTTCAAAAGTTATGACCTTAAATAAACAAATATTTAATTATCTAATTAACTAATTAGTCAAAATTTTTTACTAACTTAGATCATAACTTTTGAACCAGAAACCCCAGCAGGTCATCTAAAGTATCAAAAGACTCTGATTGTAGCCTAGTTTCCAATAAAAACTTCAGCAAAATACTACCATCCAACGGTTGGCGCCCAGGGCCAGGTGAAGTGGGCCTAGGTGGCCAAAAAGTCCTCCAATTATGACATCACTCACAAAAAACCCGCAGCCCCCAACCAAAAAGTTCTTTTTCGAGTGCAAGCTACAAGACTTGTTGCGTCTTTTGACACTTCAACCACGTCCGTAACCAGAACAGGAGCGGAGATATTCCCGCGCAAAGCCACATGCGATCTAGCTGTTTTTTTGCGAACCGCTTGAATTAACCCGGACGTCGAAGTGTTAAAGTCCTGCATGATCCACTTTTTTGACCCAGCTTTTCAACTGCATAACTCGCCAGCAGATTGTGCTAGAGAGGTTTTCAAACCCTCTATGGATTCAGCAAGTCTTCTGTTTGAGATTTTAAAAATTTGGATTTGGGTTTTGGGTTCTTTTTGGGTGACATCACAATGGGGGCATGTTTATGTCTGTTTGGCCAAGTATACCTGGCATTCGATGCCAACCCAACGGGCCATTTTTTTGGCTCAAGTGTTTTCGAAACTTGCCTCTAATCTGTACCTTTAAAACCCTTGATTGGTTTTCTAGCATATCTGAAGCGAAAATGAAGGTTCAAAAACCCACTTTTTGACAAAACTCAAAAAGTTCCTCAGAAGTAGAGCTCAACTGATAAGGCTTTTTTGGGCTGATACCGATGTTTTCCATTTTTCATTGCTGTTTACTGATGCCAATACTGATAGTTTTGCAATACTCAAACTAGAGCTGGAAAGCATTACAGTACATTTTTGTCTTCAGGCCACATAAACACAAAAAATAGTTACACAAGTTATAATTATGAAAAAGCAGATTGTTAATTGTGAAACTAGCAGCATCTATTTCGCTTCATGAGGCAAAATATACACTCTTGGAGCTATTTTGCCACCAGCCAAACGTGATTGGCTGCTGAACTGGTCACATGATGTGACAAGGTTGGACAGCATGACTGTCTCACTTGACTGTGACGTCTGCAAATGGCTCAGTCTGATAGACAAGCAGGCTTATTGTCATGGTTTCAGTACTGGCAAGCTGTTAGCAGCTTCTTGTTTGCATTGTGTGAACTGCAGGCTAAATCCCTGAACCTAAACCCATGTCTCTTTTCACGTATTGTACTTGTCGCGTGACCGCTTCAACCGACTGTGTTTGACTAAAAGGTCAAATGTACTCTGATAGGATGGTTTCATCCATTGTGCCTACTGCAGTCCATAGCAATTTCTAGGACCCACAGTAGTCTAACTCTAAATCAACGAATGCCCAATTCCAAACATGTGTTGCGTGTAAATAGGCCTACTCCCTGTGCAGACATCTGTGCCTACGCTCAGATGTCATGAGTAAGTGAAAAATAATGCGCGATGTATTAAAACCATCACTTCACTGTAATGAAGAACCATATAACACCGAATTATGCGCAAACCTGGGTTGCTGCTCATTGTGATGTAAGCACGTTTTTGATGAACGCTGAATGCTAGGTTGTCTAGCTTAGAGAGACTTTGATAAAACAGCCAACCAACACAACAGCATGTAACCAGTGTTGCCACTGTGGTCAGTCGTGTTAACATCACTTTGTTGCCTTTTTGAAGATCAGATAACATCCGATTTTTACATTACAGTATAATATGAGCTGGATGCTTCTATAACCAATGCCTAACAGATTGCAATAACCCACATTGAATCATAAACAAAGAAGTATCGTCATTGAATAGAAAAGTTGGTTATTTATGTGTAATGTATATGTTATTCCTAACGCTATGAAGAGCGCTTAAATTTAGAACAATTACCAAAAACACATGAGGGTGATAAATTCATGAAAGAAACTTAAAAATCATGAATCTAACTAAATTCCATCCTAAAAGTATACAAAATTGAGGAAAACAAGTGCTCATTAAACATCAGATTTGTTACCAAAACATGATACATCAGAAATTTCTCTTGAAACATCAGAAGTGGCAGCACTGCATGTAACCTAGTTTGTTTGCAGGCAAGCATCTCCTTACTGTGCTAAAACCTGCGAGCGAATGTTATGTCATAGAGCGTTTTATCAGGACTATTGCAACGCGGTCAGATTATTATGCATGAAGGCTCTGTGCGCTAGGAACAGGCCAGATAATTTGCATTAATCAGTCAGGGTCAGAGACAAAGTAGCAACTTGGGTTTCCAAACACTCCATTCAGAGCAACAGTGTAACACTTCTATGATCAAATATTGCCAATATATATCAGTGGGATTTTGCCGATATGATACATCATCATATCAGCCGGTAAATATTGGCATGTCGATTCATCAGTCGAGCTCTTTTCGAAAGGTATGGTTTGCTCTCAGGGCAAATCTTGGTCTGCCATTACTTGATCAGCAGATTGAATTAGAAAGCTGTTCAAACCCTCATGGATGTGGTAAGTCTTGTACTTTAGAAAAGAAAATAAGTTTGGGGTTTTTAGTCAATGACATCATAATTGGGGTTGGTTTTGTGTTTTTTTGATGATGTCATCAGTGAACCAATGAGCTGATTTTGTGGCTAAAAGTTTTATTCAATTCTAAGCTGTAATACAAGTCTTAAGAGCCTTTGATCGACTTTCTAGTGTTGCTGGTGCCTAAGTTGTAGTTAAAAAAACAAATTGTTTAGAAATCTCTAGATTTCCCTTCATGCATTTTGGCCATAATTTTAGAACCAGAAATGCTAGAAAGTCCATCAAACCCTCGAAAGACTCGTATTATAGTCGAGAATCCAATAAAACTTTGAGCCACGAAATCAGCTTGTTTGGTCGGTTCTTTGGGGATAATGGCATCATACAAATATAAAGAAATATGCATAAACATCCTCCCATTATGTACACATCAACAAAAAGCCCGATGTCCCAAACTAAAATTTTTTTTTGTTCTAAGCTACAAGACTTTCTCCATCTATTAAGGGTATGAACAGCTCTCTAGCTGAATTGGCTGACCAAGTGTTTAGCCAAAATGGCCAAGGTTACCTTTTGTGTGACTTTAGTTTTTACCCAAATTTTGGTTTTTGAATCATAATTTTGGCTCTACATATGCTAGCAAACCAATCAAGGGTTCTACAGACTCGGTTCATAGCCTAGATTTGAAAAATATCTTGAGCCAAAAACATGGATTTTTGGGTTGGCACCCAGGGCCAGGCAACCTCAGCCAAAAAGGCGCAAAAACATGCTCCCTGTTATGATGTCACCCACAGAGAACCCCAAACAAAAAAACAATTTTTAAAAATCCAAACTAAAGGACTTGTTGAATCCGTAGAGGGTTTGAACAGCTCTTTAGCTCAATCAGCTGGTGAGTTACGGAGTTGCAAAGTCGGGTTAAAAAAAATGTGCCGCGTGGGATTTAAAGGGTTAAAAATCATCTATACAAGTTTTTTTTGGCATCGCACTAATTCACGAAAAGTATATGCAAAAATTAAATGGGAACACTGCAAATTTCAACCAGCAATAGCTCTGCGAATACTGGTCCAATTTGAAAAATTAAAAGTGTTTTTCAATCAGAATGATGAGATCTCTCTGTTTTTGAGATTTGATAGATTTTGCTTATGGTCTGATATATAGCTCTGGATCACCTGACATGGAATGACCTTGACACATTTATATCAATGGGATGTCATTCAACAGGGCACCACAGATATTTTGTGGGTAAGATGTCTTAAACTGCCTTATGGATCCGTCACTGACTTGCAAAAACGGTCATTTCTTGTCCAACAGGCTTTTGGATGATTGTTTTTATTTAAAAAATATAAGAAGATAAATTAAAAACCCAAATCATGAGACCTTGCAGACAAGAAGAACTTTGTAAAGCAAAAATACCTTTAATTTCATTGGTTGAAGCTAGGTACAACAAAAAGGCTGAAATCCAGTTTCAGATATAAAAGTCACACGTAGTAATAATTGAACAGCATGTGAAAGAGACCAAACATTGTAGTGACATGTAAAAATGTTTTATGAAGACTTGTTGTCTAAACCTATTCGAACCTATTTTGATGTATTTGTTAAACTTTGTTTTTCTAATCTCTTACTTTTGTGTAAAGCAAGATTATTGGAGCAGCGTCAGTGTTGCATTTGCAATATTTTGTGACTGCAGATTTGGGAAATCCCTGATGGTGGACTTCTTGCAACCATGACCGAGCCATATCTTACTCTCAATGGTCATGAAAGAAAAGTCACTCTAATTGTGTGGCATCCTACAGCAGACAACATTCTCATCAGTGGAGGTATTTTTAAGAATGTGATGTGTATGCTTAATTTGTTTTCCATTTTCTGGTAAGTAAATCTGATGCAGCACAATGCACTTTAATGACACTGGTAGAAATTAAAGCTGATGAGTGTTAACAGAGTGTTCAGAGTGTTTGTCAAACGTACAAGTGAGTATGTTGTTATGATTTTTATTCCTTTCATAACGCTAACCTCAAGGTAAAGTGTTTTGCTGACACTAAAAGGAGCCCATGGAGATTGTCAGTGATTAGAGCGTTTGCTGCAGTGCACATGTTCGTGTATTTTTTGTCAGTTAGGCAAGGGTTATACTGCGATTTAAACTTGTAAGGTTTCATATATTTTTCCAAAAACGTCTTGATTTTAACTTCTGAAGGATTGTTCTGTAGACCTGAGGTCCACAAATACTTTTTGGCGCTACCCTAAAAGATAGTTATGAATTCTCGTGACTCAAACATTTCGTGAGCATCTAATTTTGTGGAAAATACTTATAATGATTGCATTTGTAAAAAATGATCAAGAATAAATGATTGCATTCATTGCACAACAAATCAATTTGAGGTTTAATTGAGAGACGGTAACCTGAAAATCTCCTAGTTGTGTTGATTGTCTTTTTTTTAATGTGTGACAATAAAGGAAGCATCCTTTCACATAAGTGCTAGGCAGTTTCGAATAACAAAAGAACATTCATTGCAGAAGCTGATAACTGTGGACATTTTTTTGCAACTGAAATCCAAAATTCAATGACCTAGAATAGAAGGTCTCGCGACCTACTATTTTCAGACCCCTGCAGTAGACTACCTTTATACTTAAGCAACTGTGCTGTAAATGGGTGCATACCTGGTTTTAATTTTTTCCCTTTGCAAGAGCAACACACCTGCAAATGTTTGGCATATCAAAACTCAAGCAACCACAGAAAGTAGAGCAGCAACTGAGTTCAGGAATTTGCTGTTATAACTGTTTCACTGTAGATCAGTGGTGTGGTGGGAAACCTATTTACTGTCACAGGCCACATAAATTGTGCATTACCATTGACTGGCTAAAAATCAATTAATTTCATGCTAAAATTCTACCTATATTTAAATGTGAGGAAGAGTGACTTCTCTTGACATACTGTCCAAGTACCTGGTTATCATGGAACTTCGTTTTGACGTGATGTTGTGTTCCACCTTGGGTAGCGAAAATTTTTATGCCAGCCATATCAAATGTTCATGTGAGGTGCATGTGGCCCATGGGCCATGGGTTACCCACCCCTGGTGTAGAGCAAGGGTGCACAACCTTCTTGCTATTGCTTCCACACACTGAGCCTAGTCTGCTTCCACATGCCTGTTTGGTTGTCTCTCTACTAAGTATCCTCATTCTGTAGACAAAGAGGTTTTATTAATCCACAGCTACCATAACTTATATTTCAAATTAAAGGTGCATGGCTGCATTAAATTTTATTGAAAGCTGCATATAACCATACGACTGCAGGTTGCGCACCTTTGGTGTAGAACAGGGGTGGGCAATTAGTGACCCGCGGGCCACCATATGGCCCGCCACATTGTTTTCAGTGGCCCACAAGAGCATTCAGAAAATATCCTTAAATCTGAAATTTCCTTCAGCTTAGTGCTGAGGCTAACTTGTCAGAAACTTGCTTTTATTTCCATTAGAAGGACGGCCCTCCGCTAAAAATGGCCTTCCAAAAGTGGCCCCTAAGCCAAATTAATTGCCCACCCCTGGTGTAGAGCATAATGAAATTTGCCACCTACAATATCAAAAAAGAAAACTGGCAAACTGGAAACAACACTGTAGGACTTTTTGCGACCCACCTGGCGAGTGTCGTTTAAGTTTCAAATCAAGTAGGATTGAGTGAAGAGTCGTTTCTAGCTGTCAACATTTTCAAGCAGCTGATCCTCTTTGGTGATGTATCTCGCGTTGGTGCATGTGTTTTGTGATTCTTTTTTTGCATTCACTGATTCCTCCAGCAAACGCTTTGAAATGAGATATACTTTTTACCATAGTCAATTAAATTTCAAACAATGTGTCGTCACCTCAAATTAGCTCAATTACTGAGTGTCAAGGCTATTGCATGTATTTGTAGTGTTTCCATAGGCAACATATTATTTGACAGTGTAATCGCCCTGATGAAGTTGACTGCACCGTCAACGAAACGTTGGCAGTATCCGTTTAATGTTTTATCTTTTACCTTTTATTGTTACACCAGTTGTTGAGCTTTAGATATTCAGTTCAGTATTATTTGACAGATTTAGTTAAGAAAGTGATTTTGGCCAATTTAGGAGTTAGCTTATACTAAATATGTATTAAGTGAAATTGTATAGTTCAATTCAGTCATTGATTCTGTTCTAAACTAACATAATGAGCCGAACATTTTCAAAATTGACCTAACAAATTCATTTTCAACCACAGGATTGACTAATCTTCAGACAGTTTTTGGTCTTTTCAAACCTTTTATGCAACGAACGTCAGGAGCTGTAGCACTGTTTGACTTTTCATCCCGCTTCTGGTCATATACCAGCATAAACTATATGGCTTTGTTTTCTACTTTTTGTTTGAGCTTTAATTCAAGCTGATGAAGCAACTTTTAAGCCTGATGTTATTGATCTTCAGAGTTCATCCGGGTGCTTGCCCATGTTCGGCCTTTGTGTCAGCAGAAGCTGATTTCTTAGATTAGATGTTTCAGGGCGTGTACTTGAATAGTTAACTGCGACGTGCTTTTTTTGCTGAGACATGTTAGTCATTTGTTTCAAAGTTGTAGCGAAAATCGCCGTGACAGGTTTTATTGGTCTATTATTATTTTCATTCGTTCTGACATTTTTTTCAGTCATTTCAAAAAATTTTGGTCTATGACTGAAAGATGACCAACAAAAATAACCCAGCATGTGACCCACTGCAAATGGTGGGAAAACCCTGTTCGACGTTGTTCAAACTAGCTTCCACTTAGAAAACTTACCCTATCTTGACCATTGCATTCACTTTAGCGAGCATTGCAGTAAAATAATTGTGCCATGCAGTTTGAGAAACTAATTTATATACCATGTGATAAAATATTACTTTTTTACGGTAAAATGTATGGTAAAGTTGTTTCAAGCAAAACGCTGCTAGAGGTTACTTCATAAGACCGGCTTTTTATGTTAGCTGATGTTTTTTATGTTAGCTGACGTAGCTGAGTAAACTTTTTAAAAGCGCCGACGGATTGAATTTTTGGCGTACAGTTGACAAATGTCACCTGCATGGTGGGTGGCTTGGTGTAGAGTTGTTGTAGCGCACTAGTACCATTTTATCAATTACCAACTGAAAGGATAATGAAAACTAAAAGGACAATACAGCAAAATAAGGTGGTGAATTTTTTTTATTGAAAGGAATATGCTCTTGCCACCCGAGACGAGAGCGTTTTCAGGCCAATCTGGTTTGCGAAACCTGTGGCATGATTTACTGCTTTTTTTTGCCAGCTACATTTCTATTGTTTTGCAGGCGCTGACAATAAAATATTACTGTGGAACATCGAAGCTGGAGATTGTATATTTGAAATGAGGTTGCCCGACATTCCGTTCAGTCTATCGTGGAATTACGACGGATCTCTTGTCGCCTGCACTTGTAAGGACAAAAAACTGAGAGTAATCGACATTAGGAAAGAAGAATTCATACAGGTGTGTTTTATTTATCTTTTTCCAACATTGCTTTGCCTTCTTTCTTTTTCTGAAACAAAGAACGGTTGTATGTACTGTTTACTTTATTACGCAACAATAAACATGTTGGCGTTTAATATTTTATATTACAGCTTAGCGTGGTACATAATGTAGGGCTGGCAAATCTCATTGTTGGTTGCTTCTGTATTTGCCGTCGTGTCCGGATTCGAGTTTTTTTCGATGCTTTTCATTTTCAGTGCTTTTAAGCTCGCCAAGTGAGTACTGTTAAGCTCGCCAACACCTTCACGAAACATTCGTGAAAGTGCTCTTTGTTATTTGACAAAAGTAAAGGACCAAGCAATTGGTCGACATGCGAACGTGCTAGTAGTTTTACTGGTTACGCGAGAGTCGATGGCGTGTAAGCAGATATCTCAAGGATGTCAGTTCTTGTTTTTTCGTTGACGTTTGCCAGTTCATTTCATTGTTCTTGTTTTTTCGTTGACGTTTGCCAGTTCATTTCATTGTTTTTTTATTACATTGTCCGCCGGAAAGGCAATCGTTTTCTGTATATGCGAAAATCTGTTCGGTCGACCTCGAGCTTCGTGGCATTGTTGCCATATGTGCGGACTGAAGTTGTAAGGGAAATGCCAAGGCGTGATTTGACGAAGATCTTGATTGTGTAGAATAAAGGGTCAAAAACAAGTTTACACAAAATGCACGACATGTGTAATTGATTTGGAACCATCGCTGATCAGATAGCAGAGCTATACACCTATTGAATACAGTGGAAGTGATTGGGGAATGAAAAAGTCAGTATTAGGTGAAGCTATAGTTGAAATTCGTTTATCACTAGATTATCGAACTCTACGATTGGGAAATAAACTATCGAGTAAACTGTGTTTATTGGAGCTGCTGGGTGCGAGCATGCGAGCATTTATGTGGTCAGATACTTCGGGAAGCCGCTGTCCAATTTGAAAGGTCCCACGCAGTGGTTCTTAACCGGGGGCGCGCCTCCCCAGGGGGCGTCTTTAATTTCCAGGGGGCGCAAGCCCTTGCGCGCTCCACAATGTGGAAAGTTTGATCAGTAAATTTACCAGTAAATACATTTGTTTCTTTTTACAACTTACTCAATGTGAGAGAGGCTTAAAACAAAGGACAAATACAGCTAAGAACCACAGGACTCTAGCGAAACGAAAAACGAGCAAGATTAGCAGCTCGCCAGTTTTACTGACGCACTTGGCTCGTTGTAGCCTTGAAGTTGCGGCGACCGTTCGCACGTAATCGACTTAATCTGCGTCGCCAGGTAACTCTGTTATCCTTGCAGGAGGGTGATTGCTTCGATGGTTCAAAACCCAGCAAGTGCGTTTTTCTCAGGGATGGCAAGATCTTCGCCACCGGGTTTTCACGCATGTCGCAGCGGCTAATCGCCCTCTTCGACGAGGTAAGGTGCTGTTGCTGCGTAAGCGAATGCTTGCGTCCGTCAAACAAGTCACATTTGACTGCGCGAAACATGACGTACGCTTGAACGGCAGTATCGGCACGATTAACCTAGAGCAATGGGTAGCAAACTTTTTTCAGCAAGGGCCATATTTTTCTGTCACTTCCCAGCGAAGAGACAGCGTCTAGAAATTACTTATATGAATTATAATACATTTCAATAATTTTCTTTTTTGATATAGTTATATTTTTAATATTCAAACTTAGTTTATTATATTAAGAGGATGGTGCAGAACCGTCACCAGAAAGTCTTCGATAGGAGGCTTCATGTTTGTGCAGGGGGTTGACATTCTGAAAATTTGATTAAAACTTCAACTGATTTATAGTGTTTGATATTTCGATTCGGGGGCTTAGAGCTTTGTTTGAAGGGCTAAGCCCACCAGTCTTTCCGCGGCAACGGTACTGGGATGGTGTCTTTTACATGTTTCTTTTGCGTTATATTGCTATCTTTTGAATCTCGGTCAGCACAAACAACACTCAAAGTGTACGTAGGACCGCAAAACGTGTTCAGCTGGCAGTAGTTGGCCTGCCCCTGGCCTAGAGAAATGTATAACGCATATCCTTCTGTTTTGCGTAGAAATTGAACAAACTCACTACCCTGGACGTGGATAGCGCCAGCGGAACGGTCTACCCTTTTTACGATCCTGACACATCTGTTGTGTTTACTGTTGGCAAGGTAAGAAAAGTACGCACGTGAGCTCCAATTCGCGTGCAGCATGCATCACATAGTGAGGCTTCACTTGCCCTGTTGCAACATTCTTAGCTGGGAGCGAAGTTCTTTGTTGGGGAATTCAAAAGTATAGATTTTTATGTTTTCGTTTCTCCACTCTTGACTCGCTTGATCAGCGGCCCTCACCCCGTTCTTCTGTTGTTGGTTGTCTCAGAGTCAGCCGACCTTGGTCCTCTCGGACTCGTCCCGCTTACACACAGCATTTAATATTCATCTGTCCTGAAACAAGGCAAGCGCGCAACAAAATTGACGTTAAACTTAACTGCGAACCTGAGAGCTTTGCTTCTCAAGCTTTATGTCTCTTTCTGGGCTGGCACGAAATCTTGCCTGCAGGAAAACTTACTGATTTAACGCCTTCAGCGGCGTTTCTACGCACAGATAATAACAGGAAACGATCTCATCTTCTCTCGCAGCACACGCCGTCTTCTGACCCGTTTGAAGTGCGCTTACGTTTGCATCGAACTTACAGACCCTTCTTTTGTGTGAAAAATCAAGACGGGTGATTTCCTCATTCACTCGCATAGAAAATTAATGCAAAATCTTTCCCATTAAATCTACCGGTTTTCATTGAACATGGACAGCATGTCCCAGCAATTTGCTCGTTTTGTCTTTGTCAGAAATCACCTATTGCGGGTGTGTGCCCGTACATACAAAAGAGAATAAAACATACCTGTGCAAATGTGATACACGTACGGGTGAAGAAATAATGGCTGCTGCCGGTGTCAAGCAAAATTTCTGACCTGTTATTGTTTGTCAGTTATTTTACTTCTCAGAATAAAGAAATAAAGTTTGGCAATTACTTTTTTGATGTGTATTGTGCAAATTAAAACATTTTGGGTAGATGTCAGGCACCCACAACAAGCCATAGTGCGGGAACAATTTTATCCATTGAAAATTTTTGGACTTAGTCTTTGGCCTCAATTATTTTTCTTTTTCTCGCCCAAGCCCTAACCCGACACACTTACCTAAACATGAATCCCAAAGCCCTAATCATCAGTTTGCTCAGCGAATTTGACATGTAGAATATTGCTCTGTGCATGCGCAAATGGCATGAAGTCAGAAATTTCGCTTGACACCGGAAAATGGAAGTGCATCGCGTTTCTTAAAGGAAAACAGGTTTTAATGAATATTTCGCGAAAGTTGTTGATGTGTTTGTTTTTCGTTGCGTTTGGTAACCTTTAACCTTTTATATCCTTTTTTTATCTCTTGTTGTCAAAAATCATTCTAGTCAAATGTTCCTAATAGCGTGAAGTTGCATTTTCAAATGTTTGTACGTGAACAGGGGTAGTACAGGGCACAAGCTTCCTGGTTTTTGTCAGTTCCGGTCTCCATGCATGGAGAAAATTGAACTGTTTTATCATTTACGAGAATGTTTAGGACCACATTATTTACAACCGATCGTCTTTGATATGGAAAGGGTTTTACGGATCAGAAGCCGACCTACATTCAAATACGTATCTGGCTTCTATTGGATGCCGGCTAAAGTTCGTACATTTACGGACGAAAACTGAAGAGAAATAGCGGTTTTTGGGCTTGAGTTACAAGCTGTTTTAAGAAACTGGCACAAATATGGTAAACTCTAGAAAACTACCCGCTTCCCCATCCGCTTTCTCGAGGAAACTCCCAATGCCGAAAGGGTTGGGCAGAAAACCCCTTGATATCAGTTGGTAGTGAGGGCTTTGAATATCCGCTCTGTTCAAACCAGTTGACAAAAAATTACGTGATTAATACTTAATTTTTTGTTACTGCCATCATCAAGCAAACCACCTGACGTTCCAATCCTTTAAGCGCGCTACTAGTACGTATTGGCACGGTATGCTTGGAACGGACTTGCTTCAGAATTAACGGATGAAAAGTGAATCAGCATCAAGCGAGCATGGCCTCAAAAGGGACGCATTTCAAACTACAACCGTGGTCTTAAAACGAACGATTACGAACAAGAATCCTTTGTGGACTTGCTCTCAGCTAGTGTGGACATACTTCGCCTTATGAAAGATATTGGCCTATTTGATATATCATTTTAAGATTCCGCCGTTGTTGATAGACGTGCTTCGTTTGCCCTTTGCAGGGAGACACCGCCATTAAATACTACGAAGTCGTTGACGAAAAGCCGTACGTTCATTTCTTATCGGTGTATTCATCGACTAAGTCACAGCGGGGCGTGGGTTGGATGCCTAAGAGGGGCTGCGACGTGAGGGCGTGCGAGATCGCCAGGTACGTGACGTGTGCTTTGCATGTCTTAAAGAAAAACAAAGGTTTCATGTAAATTTTGGCAGCTGTTTTCTGGCCCTTTTTTCTCGAGGGTTTGTGACGAGAAGAATATAGTTAAGGAAAGCAACAAAAAAATGCAACAACGTTATTTTGCGAAGTTGCAGGCCACGATGAAGGTGTGCTAACATACGATTTTGGAAAAAGTTTTGTGGTATTGCGAATTTTTTCACCTAAACGCCGTATGTTTTTTTTTTCGACAAAAACTTGGTTAAAATTTTTCACAAACCTGAAGAGAGTTTTGCGTTCATTTTTATTGCTTTTTGTTGAAGTTCCGAGAAAAAAACGCATTGCCGCTCTTTTTATGTTCTCTTTGTGTTTCTTTATGCTCTTTATGCTCTCTTTATCGACATGTCGTCAACATGGACCTGTGCGAAATACAGTAATCTAAAAAGAGCAACAATACATTTCATTTTTCTTCTGGTTTTGTATGTCCTTTTGCTTGCACTGTTTCCTGAAGTACAGAGCTTTAACGTGGGCGTCGACGAGAGCTGAACAGAAAGATTCAATTGACTGAATCAAAACCTAGGGCCATCTATTGCTTCACTGCACTGTCCGAATGTAGTTTTACATAAAACCAAGACAGAAACTAGCGGTAAATTTGGCCAGACCGTAATCGGGGCGTTCGGCACCTTAAGTAAAGGAAATTTCCAAAGCGCTGAAGTAAACAAGTCCGTTTTAGTTTCAAAACTTCTCTCACGTTCGTTTTTAACACATCTATTTCTAAACCCGCTAAATGTTGCAAAGTTTGGCACTGGTACCCAACCGCAGTTCGAAGAACAAAATCAATCTCGGGAGCTTCGCCATTCCGCTAGTCATGTCTTCAACACGGTCGAAGAAACTCTACTTCTGCGAAAATAAGGAGGCGAAGTCCACCTGTTGCCCTCCCCCCCATGTGCGAGTTTTTATTGCGGAACATGCTTTTGACTAAAAAACTGTTTATTGTGATAAAAGGCTTTTTTTGGGTGCACGTGTTTAAAACAAGATAAGCTTGTGCGCCTGGTGATCGTTTCCGCTGGTGATGTGTTCATGAAAAACGCAAAAGCCAACGAGATAACACCGTCTTCCGCACGAAGTGACCCATTCTGTTGAAACGTCATTATTTGCTCGAAATCGTTAGCATGGCTGGTCGCAACGAGAAGTTAAGAAAGCAGCTCATTCACCATGATCCAGCGTCACTGGCTCGTTAGGCCACTGTTGCCGGCGGTCTTCGTCAAGCGACGGTCAGCCACAATGTCGCGCGAAAACGTCGCAAAAGCGCAAAGCGGCGCAACGCGCGACTTCTGGCGTTTTCCGACGATACTCGCTCCTTGCGCAAGGTTTCGGTGCATGCCATATATGGGCAGAGGTCCCTTCTCAACACCGACAGGAAGTGAAATCATAGGAAACAGGCTGCGACGTCACACATGTCGCTACTCGCTTGCTCGCGTTGTGCGTGTAGGAGGAAGTTACCGAGTGTACCGCCTTGTTTTTATCCGGCCTGGTTCAGCATTTTGCCGATTCCTTTGTGCGCTTAGCGCCGGGGTCCCTTTCGGAAGCAGCGTCTTTCAATTGATTTTCTTGATCGACGGCGCACCCGTAGCGATGACACCCCTCCTCCCGACTTCAATTTCGCGGACTTTCGATTTAGTGGCGTCGCCGTCGAAGAACAGCGTTAACTCGTTTCAGTTTCTTTTCTGTCACACCTTTCGGTGACGTTTCGTTCCCGCTGAAAAAAATGCACAAAAACAATTGCAGCAACAATTTCATTTTCGGCTTTTTTGGCCACCCGGAGCTGAGTAAAACCCACTGCAAACTGTCTGTTTTCCCTTGTGCAATGCTTTGAAGCAGTTAGCAGGTACTTCAGCCTACTCTGTCGCTCGGTTTGTTGCTTGGCGTTATCATTGCGATTCCTTTTGCAATGGTTTGATAGAGCAAGGTTCCTACAGCCATGTCGATGTGTGCACAGTTGTTGTGCAGCTCACTGACTGCTTGGAGCAGAAACCTGCACGAGGCGAAGTGGCGCGGTTCGAAAAGCAGAGCAAGACGTCTGCTCCGTTTATTTGACAATGTGCGTGCACGTGCTGTCGCAATAGACAAAGGAGGCCAATCAATGCGATCGGTTGTTGCAAGAATAAGGGCAATGGTTGAATTATTGCTCTTTGATCATGTTGATGGCGTGAGACATGGTTGGCAGACTGCCAGTTGCTGACCGTAAATCCTGTCGCAGAGGAACGGCACAATTTTGCCAAAGAAAGTTGTGTCTTCGTTTCGAACTTCCTGCCATGTTTTCTCTCACGAAAATATGAAGTTTGTAAACGCGTTTTTTTTTGTAGGTTTGGTCAATCCATGGTTGCACTATGTCTCGGGCGTCCCTACAGCATCTACTATATCTTTTAAGGTCGATCAGAATGGAAGCCTAAGAAAATCTTTCACTTACGCCACCGAAATGCGTTGATCAGGTTTTATGAAGTTCGGTTTCGTACAAAAACAAACCAGTCGGCTTCAAAACGGCCCCCAGCCCTATTATTACTTTTGCTGGTGTCGAACTTCTTGCTTTGTGTCGGTCGATGCTTCGAAAAATTGTTTCATATCTTTTCTTTTGTGGTCCGACGTCGACATCCGCCGAGTTCGCTTGTCTTCAGCTTCACCCGCGATTTTTACCGCAAGGCCTATTTCAGTTCTTCAGAAAGGATAATGTTTGCTCATACACTTGCTGTCGATCCTGTGAATCACTGTTCTTTATTTTAATACATGCCGATACGTAAACCGAGATTTTCACTGTTGCCTTTGAATCGATGCACGAAAGAGCTGATGTGGCTCAAGAAACGCGAGGCTGTTTCTGGGCGACCAAGAATATACAAGCAGCCAAAGCGTAACGCAGTGAGCAGCTATCATCGGGGATGTGGGCGAGTGTTGGTGAACCGGGCACCGGCTTACTCGTGTAGAATCGCCGTTGCATGGCACACCTACGCACACGCGGGCGTTCAGGCTCAGTAGGAAGCAGGCATGGCTGTGGTCAGCGATGTTCAACGTTTATTCAACGCAAACCAACTATCGCAGATTGGAGGATTGATCGTAACTGGTATTTATCGGAGATGCCGTGAACCAAACAAAGGAATGAAGCTCCCGGTAGTCATTGCACAAATACAATTGTATACAATTATACTTGTCCGCCACCCCGGTAGCACGACCCAGTAGCAGGCCGGTGCAATGTGACTTGCTGTGCTAGTTCCGCAAGCATCGCTCGACTATCGCTGAGAAGCAGGCACCGAGCGTAGAATCAACCGATGCAATCTTTTTGTGCATCTGATCAAGGGCCTTGGTTGCGTTGCGCATTCGCAGCTACAAAAAAGAAGGTAAATAAAGTCGTTTAGTGCTATCAACAAAAAGGCCATTAGAACAATTCACGCGTCAAAGCGTCTCAGTGCTGACTGCTAGCCGCCATCTCTCAGGAGGCTCAGGTTGAACGTGGTGCTGCGGAAGACCTGCCTGGTGCGTCAGAAACGGTTGTTTACGATTTGTCGAGGTTGCGATGCAAAATGGTACAGGGACTGCACTCCGTAACACCTGAAGCTGCTGAAAAGGAAATGCGTCGCTGCTGCTGGTAACTTTTTCCTTCTCGGCCTCTCTCGCTCGTTCCGGAACCGTGCGGTTGCGATTAGCGCGCCTTCTTTCTCTTGCCGTTCGTTTTGCCCTTTTCGTTGTTCAGTGCGTTACTTTCTCCCTTTTTTCGTTTTTTAGGCGATAAATCGCCGGCGCAAGTCTTTCAGTAAGCCGGCTGTCACTGCTTTAGCCTGGTATTCGTGCAAGCCGTCAGACAACGTGTTCAGCAACTTCCACGTTTTCTTCTATTTCACGATGCTCTCGTGTTTGCTTCAAGTGATAAGCTTGGTCAAACTTAAAGCGGTTATTCGCTTTCAGTTCGTTGCATGAATTTCGTTTGTCTTGAGAAAAAAACATGCCCTGTTCTGAAACATGCTGAAATGTTGATGGGCGAAAAAATATGCAACCTAGGCGTGTTTATATTTGCGTGACGGAGTAAGGCTTGCTGTTGTTCGATCGCCGAGTTACATTCCGTTACTCGGATTGTCCGTCACGAGGAATCTGTCCGGTGCAAACAAATTTCACTTTCACGGATTCGTTGCAAAACTACACGCAATTTTACAATCTCTCGTCAGCTCGCAATTAACATCGCATTTTGATTTCTTTCGGTTTACTTCATCTGAGTCTGAAGTTTTTTCGTGTTTTTTTTGACGACGTACCTGGATCTGTTGCATTGACTTTGCTGCGTTTAACAGTTACAGAATGTTTTCTTATTCTCTTGCTTTTAGCGCAGTCGTTCCCGACCGGCAGTCGATGGGGGTGCGATTTGCAATACTCTGGGGGGGCGGGGGGGCGCCGCGCGGTGCTGCGGGTGAACCGAAAGATACATTTTTTTCTACAGGGTGCCGTAAGCCTAGAAAATGCTAGGAACCACTGATTTAGCAGATGTAGTTCGCTGTACAAACCATCGCAATGAAGCCTGCTCACTCACTGCACGTCAATGGCGCTTCTGTGTCGCGGATATCGTAATCTCTTTGATAATGTCACACTTGACCAGCTATGTCCAACCCATATTTCTTACTGAGCTTAAAATTATGTCACTATCTTAACCACGGCCGCACAGTGAATGGCATCGTGTCCGATCGCCTCAAATGTTTGATGCTTTTTACAAATCTTCATTTTTTCCTCAATCACTTAACGCTTCCGTGTGACGGTGACCAACTGCAGTAGCAGTTGGTGCGTTGTTTCGGTGTATGACGTATTCCGCATAGGGAATCTGGGATGCAGCAATGTCCTTGAAGTTATTACTGATCAACTAATTTCGACACGATGCTTGTATCCGTTTTCAGCCACGCCCATAGCTCGTTAGTACGTGGGCGTAACACGCCGCGAGCAACGTTCAGTAATAGATGTCACAGCATACGATTTGAATGAAACCGGCATCGACGTGTTGGCGCAAAAAAAAACGTTTTGGCAACTCAAGCGAAATGTCTGCACGGTCTTTTTAGAAGTTCACAGGCTCTAGATCGAAAATTGGAAAAGCTTTCTGCACCACCAACACGCGAGAGACCAGCACTTAGCTTTGCTTTTCTCTTACGTTAATTTTTTGCTTGTGGGTGTGCTTGTTGGCTGTGGAGGAAGGTAAAAATCCATTGTGTTCACAGAGATATTGGATTAGTTAATTCATTTTCAAAAAGTTCGTTTAAAGAACTTTTTCAGATGCACGCTACAACCTGACTCCTTGCGGATACAGTAAGCACCTAATTAATTGTGTTCTTTTGTTTTTACCAGATTTTACAAGTTGGAACAAGACAACACGTGTGAGGTCGTGCAGATGATTGTGCCAAGAAAGGTAGGCACACTTTGTTCTGCTTCTTTCTGTTAGAAGCAGATAAAAAAGTGATTTCGCGCAGCCACGGACGGCCCCGTCGACCTGGCACAAATCGGCCTATTTTTCCCATGCAAATGAGTTTCTGGTTTCTCCGGCAGTTTCAGGTGCTGTTTAGAACGGGCCTCGTGTAATTTACCGCGAAAATCTTGTTTAAAACTTGTTGCAGCCTGATCGAGGTCTAATAACGATCGAGCCTGCTCGAGGTCTAATAACGATCGAGGTCTAATAAACAGCCTGATCGAGGTCTAATCAAATTTTCAGACCACTGCGGCCTGTTGTCCCGGCGAAACCACCTTCTTGTCTGGTGGCTCAAATCTAATGATTTACAGGTTTTGGCGCACTCTGTCCATAAAAGCACCTTTGTCTGGCGCAGGCAACTAAAGATGTGGCTCAATTCCACCAAAATTTTCAGGGTATTTGAGTGTGGTCATACAACATCCCAATCACTCACAGGACACCTGAATGAGTGAATTAGGAAATGCTGCAACTTAGCTTGGGATGCAAGCCACTCGCTTCATCTGACTTTCTCCCGAATTTTTCTGATGCGGTTCTAACACATGGACGTTTAGAAAGCTGTTGACAAGCGTCAAGCATCTTAACACAGCATTTGTATATAGACATTTTCTACGAGCAGCCTTGGTAGACTTGGCTTTTTAAAAAAAGCTTGCTTTTCGACCAAGCAATCGTTGCCGACAATGTCGGTTGACTTTCAAGCGTGTTCCCGGTAATGTCAATAATGTCCGGTGTCTCCCGATGATGCACGGTGACCCCCGAGTGTGTTCCCGATGATGTCCGGTGACTCCCGAGCGTATTCCCGATGATGTCCGGTGACATCCGCGTGGACGGCCTGTTTAGGATGCGACCAACGCCAACGCGGTTTGTGACGGAACAAAGCAGATTGTTCTTCATTAGCGCGCTGTCGTTACTCGGGTGCGCACTGGTCCAAGAGACAAGTCGTAACCGAGCGCATGTCGGGCAGCAGCGAAAGATCTGACTATGGCAATGAAAGCGCTTTTTGCAAGCAAACCGACCGTTGCTCCGAGGTGTTTCCCCATCGCGTTTTCCACGCGCTAACATGCATTCATTGCGTAAATCACTGTATTTCAACCTTTTTCGGGCTACCCTCTTGTCTTCCCGGTGGATTCCGAAGACTCCTCATGTCTCTGCGCGAACCAGCGCTTTATATTTTTATGCTTGCTTGAAATGAAAGCAAAACAGATAAAACACAAAAATGCAATTATGTTTAAATCAACAACTCACCGGTAGCCATGGCAACGTAGTATATACAACTTCATTTTCTTCTTCGTCATACTTGATGGGGTGGAAGTGCTTGGTGCAGAGATATCAGCTGCCATCTCGTCGCCACCCACCCTTACGTCATTTTTTGTCGCGCCCGCTCCGTGCCCAACCCTGTAGTTCACCTGGTAGGTGTCTCGCCGATGCGAGATACATTTGGGGCACGGGCTGAAACCTTGCTTGAGCACATATTGCTATTCGTATGAAGTAGCTGCGGTCTTTCAAAACGTCTTAGCGGTCACCGAAGGTCAAACCTTAAAAAAACTCTGCCCGTTGCCGCAAGCAAGCAAGCAAGCAATGATGCCAGGCGGGCGGCAGATTTGCTCAATGCCGTGTTACTTACGTGCATGATATTTTCATCGCAGTCCGACCTCTTCCAGCACGACATCTTCCCCCCGTTCGCGACCGACGAGCCCGCTCTTTCAGCAGACGACTGGATAGCGGGAGCGAACGCCCCGCCCCGAACCGGCGACTGGGAACCAGGTGAGTGGCTTTTCTCGAAACCGCGTTGCGTTGTCAGCGAATGCTGCTGAGCGCTGGGCGTCATCGAATCCTGGGAGGCTTCGGAAAGCCGGATCGTAAAAGCTGAAACGTGTTTTTGTGGCGACGATTTGCGGCATGCAAGGCCTTTTTATTTTTGCTTGCGTGTTTAAAGCGCGTCCGGCCAAGCTAGAAGTTTGTCGCAGTGAGGCAGAACGGAAAATTGTATTGGATCAACAAGTTCTTACACGCGCACTGAGTGGGTTTGGAACGTGAAACAAATACGTTGCCTCGATCTCAGCTCCTTAGGTAGTCCAACTCCAAACTGTGCCAACAGCAGTTTGGCACGACGCACCCGTCGTTTGAATAGTTTACTGGCAAGTTTATCGCTAGCAACATATATGAGCGTGTGACCTCGTAACATAAAAGCCGCCTGGTATCTGTTCAACCAGCTTTTGATATCTACGTGTCAAAGACCGCGATTTTCAGCTGACCAGCCAACAAGTGTTTGCGACGAATGACCTTCTCAGACTGAACGAGGTTTGACCCAAAGCCACCGCCAGCCGTGTTTTTTCTTTTATTTTGCAAAGGATGAAAAAATCCACATTTTACGGAATTCTCCCCCCCCAAACTAGCGAGCTGGATTTGCAGTCGTTTTCGGCTTTGGTCGTCTTTCGCCCAACCTGTTCGTTTAAGTGAGCATTGTCAAGTGACATGCGTTTCTGTTACCTACTTGCAGCGCAAACATGACTTGACTTTCGGGAATGGTGCTAGTTCGTAAGCTCACCCCCCGCGGCTGCTGTTTGTTTGTGACGGGGTTGCGGAGTCGGCGGTAAAATCTCCAGCTCCTAATTCTTGCTACGTTGATCACTGATTGCTTGTCACATTTCGTTGTTTTTTATTTTTTGCTATTATGAAAACCAACAGCGTTGTCGCTGGACCAACCAGTAGTCACGTGACAATTTCGCTCCGTGTGAGGTCAGATCATCCGTGTTAATATGTGTTGCTCGCGTTGGCGTCAGTCGGCGCTAACTTTTCATTGTAAAGATCAGAACTACGACGCCGGGCGAAAACGATGCCGCAACTCGCCTCTCCCCCGCGCAAAAAAACTCTGACGTCCAAAGTTCAGAGGTCATCGTTATGGTTCGCAGGTTACTGTTATGTTGCTGTGGTGATGCTGGCTCGCTCTGTGCAGCGGTTTTTTTGTCTGTGGCATTTCTCCAATGCACGAAAGATACAATGAACGCATCAGTAACTCGAGAAAGCTCTCGCGGGCTGTATGTTGCGCAGGCTTGGATTAGAGCGTTGCGGCGACGACCTTCGTCGTTTTCATGTCGTGTTTCTCTGCGTTGCGTTGATAGAAGTACATTGACCTTACATAATTTTGACGATGTAATTTACGCAATACGTTTTTCATCCGTGCGCTTGACGATCTAGGAATCGTTGCACGTTTGGTGGTGCTCCGAAAAATCTTTATCTGCCATATTTTCCGCCCCATCGTCTTTTGCGTGTTGATGCTTTTCCTTGTTTTTTCTGTGCACGGATCCGCAAGAGCCGACGACGTACTTCTCAGAGTCCCGAAAGTCGCTGCCAAAGTTGAAAAGTTCGGGGACCGCGTGTTCGTCGCAAATAGATCGGTGCTTAACCCAGCGACGTCGTTGAAAGCGCTCGTTCTTTGACGTAAATTGGCACGACCGCACGTATTAGAGTTAAACGTCGGCGATGCTCTTCGCGATTTGCAGAGAAGTCGGCTCATTTTGCGGTGTCCAGTGCTTAGCAACCTTCACGGTTCTTCGCTGCGCGTTCGACGTGCCCTTGTGGAAGAAATTATTTAAAAAATTGACCGCTAGATGACGACCTTGAGCCCGCGCGTCAAACGACGTATGCTGTACAATGAGCGCAGCAATCTGTCGAATTTTTACCACGCTCCGTAGTTTTTGTATCGATGTTTGCACAAGCCGCAAGCAAATATTCCAGTGGGTGAATTCCGCATTGTTTGCTGTTGGCACCGTGTGATCCAACTACAGGCCCGCGAGCTTTCTCGGTATTGATATAATGTTATGTGTATGTTACAGTACACGTCAATTTAATTACAAGCATAACATCTTTTAGACATAAGATCAAGACATAAGATGCGGATTTTGAGTACTTCCTTTTAAAAAAAGCAACTCGCGCTTTAACACAGCCGTGCTTTCGTTACAGTGTTTGAGAGTTGCAAATCAGCTCAGACTACCAAGAAATCCAACAAGCCCCAGCGTGCTCTGTCAAAAGTGTCAAAGTCGGCCAAGATGTCCGTCGCTCCGTCAGAAGCTGTCCAGAACGGAGCCACCGTTCCTCCAGTAAGTTCCACCGCCTCGTTACCAGTATTTGGCTGCGGAGCGACGCGTGTTCAGACCCCCCTAACTCTTCGCTCCTACGCTCGCAGGGCGTCAACCTGGAAGAGCTGGTCGACGACGTCAAGAAGCTGAAAGCGACTGTGCGCAAACTAACCCGGCGGGTCTCCGCGCTCGAGAAGCAGCTGGGGGAAGTGATCGCCGACGAGGTTTTGGGCGACGATGGCGAGGAGGAGGAGTAGTAGTCTGCTCGCCGCCGCCTCCCTCCGCGTTTGATATCCTGTATCGTACGTATGCTCCCTAATCGCCTTGGTCGATGGCCGAGGTGCCATTGACGATTTTTTGCTGGCTTACTCTGTCTGACGTGCCCGCCCCTGATTGGTCTGTTTTTCGTCGTTCGTTTACACCGCGTGCAGCATCGGGTCGCGCTGATGATTTCCACTTCGACCTGTAGCATGTTTTCGCCAGTGCGCAGCCATCAGCTTCGTCCCCCCG
>Ga0210059_1001605_pt1 | contig 34368 bp, 29 predicted proteins | sample Ectturendosymbi2_FD_188042 | JGI IMG/M metagenome (GOLD analysis project Ga0210059, IMG submission 188042) | Ecteinascidia turbinata endosymbiont from Florida, USA - Sample 2 (SPAdes) (version 2) | ecosystem: Host-associated > Tunicates > Ascidians > Unclassified | place: Key West, Florida... | reverse complement strand
TTTCTTCTGTGCAGTTCGACTGTGTTTCGAGGGGGAGGATGACTCGAAGACCTTGCGGTCATTCTCCTCCCCCTGATATCTGATTTTTTCAGATGTTAAATAAAATTATCTGTCTGTCTGTCTGTCTGTCTGTTTTACTGCGATTGTTAAAACAAAAAATTTCATTATGGTGCTTTCCTTTTGCCAACATTGCTGCCTCACCTGACAGAACTGAGCAAAGTTTTCAAGCGGATGTTTCAACTTAGCACAGATGAAAGCTTCCGTAGAACTGTGCATCAATAAACTCTCTGATGCCGCTGCCAAATCCAAGATTAAAGCTGATTGGGAAAGGTTTGAAAGTGAATTAGGGGATCTTAGAACGCCGGATGGTTTGGCTGACTCGTATGCGTGTCAAGTGGCACAGTGTTTTGCAAGAGCACCGAAAGATTGGCAAACTGATCCTCCCGATACACAGAAAGGGAAACAGGAGTGAATTCACCAACTACTGGGGCATCTCTCTCCCTAGCCTCCCTGGAAAAGTGTACGCCAAGTGCCTTGAAAAAAGATGCCGCGAAATAATCGAACCAAAGCTGGATGATACCCAGTGCGGTTTTCGTCGCGGTCGTAGCACAATAGAACAAATTCCACTCCCCAACAAATTTTCGAGAAATCTTGGGAACATTCAAAAGACGTCTGCACATATTTTGTCGACCTCGGGAAAGCATATGACCGGGTTCCTCGTGAAAAGCTTTGGGTAGTGTTGCAAGAATAGCCTATGCGCGGTGTTAACGACCCTCTGTTACTGGCCGGCAAGTCACTGTATTCCAACTCACAATCGGTGTCCGTGTCGGCTGAGTTAAATTACAACCGTTCACCGAAGTGTTGGACAACGACAAGGGTGTGTGCTGTCACCACTCCTCTTCATATTCTATATCAGGAGTCTCCAAACTACGGCCCGGAGGCCAAATCCGACCCGCGAAGCCATTTCATCCGGCCGCAAACACATTTTGCTAAAAATGAAAAAATAATATACGACTACGAGTATTACAAATAATGTGTAGATTTGGTAGAATGCATCATATCCAGGTGTGTAGTAGGGTGGGAACGGCGTTTCCACACCTTTTGTTGATGTGGGAACGCGTTTCCACACTTTTTCACACTAGTAACGTTATTTGAAGATTTAGATTACATTAAAGCATGGCTGCGATCTCACGGATGTGCTAGCGACACGCAGATTCGCACTGCTGGTCAAACGTCTACAGTGGAACAGGAAGATCCAGAGTGGAAATTCTTGTAGGCGAATGCTCACTTTATTCGAACTATTTGGTGCGGTCTTCATTTTCATTTGGTGTGGGAACGCGGTTCCCACATCTCGTTTTTAGCACTATACCCCCTGAACATATCCCGAAACAATCATATTACTTACGATGTCCGGCCCTTGAACTGTTGTGCAATAGCTTATGTAGCCCTCTCCCAAAAAATTGGAGAACTATGAATTGGATAGACGGTCACAGCCGAGTGGACGAGGGTGTCACCGTTGGGAACTGCAGAATCTAACTTTTCCTTTTAGGGAACGATTTGATGCTGCGTGCAACTTCTCAACAGGGCCTTCAAAATGCACTTGATCGGTTTTCAGTTGCGTGCATCCAAGCAGAAACGAAAATCAGCCATAAAAAGACCGATGTATGATGTCTCTCAAGACGCCCAAAGCAGTATATTCTGCAAGCGAGCGGCAATACACTGCAGCAGGTGAAGTTTAAGAACCTCAGTACCATGCGGTGGTATTCACGAGTTACGGAAATCGGAACAAAGACATTGATACGCGAATTCAGAAAGCAAACGCAGTTTCTGCGTGTGTTCTGCGAATGCAGTTCTGCAACAAATGTCTTTCAGCTTTTAAATCGGCCGTTGCTTCTATCCTCATCTGTGGTCATGAACTTCGAGTAACGACTGAAAGAATACTTTTCCAAGAACAAGCGGCAGAGATGGGATTTTTGCGAAGCGTTCAGGGTGTGACACTTTGTGACAAAGTGCACAGGTTTGAAATATGTAAATCCCGGAATGTCACGCCACACTTCTCCGAATCGAAAGATCCTAGCTACGTTGATTCGACCATGTGCCCAGTATCGCCCAGGAAAGATTCGCGAAGGAAGTCCTGTTGGTTACACTTGCGGGAAAGCACTCAAGAAGTCTAAGGCAGGCCCGTAACTAGGGGTACGCAGAGAGGGATACACCCCTCCTGGAAAAATGTGTTGGACATAGTTTAAAACTATTGGACATATTTGGGCCCCTCTCAGAAAACTCTTCGTCCCACCTGGTGTCCCAAGCTGGTTACGGGCCTGGTCTAAGGACCAGGTGACATGACTGCATCTTCGACCTTGCTTGGTCACGTCTTGGAGTGGACTGAGTTGAGCATTCTGAGATAGCTGTTGATAGTGAGGTATTTCTGGTCCACCTAGGGCTGCTGCCCCCTAGACCTTCCCCAAAAGAAAAGCAGGCACGAAAATGAATGAATGAATGAGTATGGACAATGAAACTTTCTATTTATAAAATTGTCTTTACGTTTTGGCCAAAGGTGAATGCCGTGTTTAAAAAATTAGGTATATCTTAACGGAAACCTGCATTTTTATGAAAATCAGTTGAAAGTATCAGGCATAGAAGGGAAAATGTGTTGACACCCTGCAGCTCCACCACGACACCCTTCGAAAAAACTTGAAAAAACACTGACCTAGTGCCTCGTTTCAAGATTGCACGGGCGCCGCAAACTTATCCACTGTCACTGCCAAGATCTTAAGATTTTAGAAAACCTACACAAACCGAAGTGATGTACTTGTAAATGACTTTGCAAGCGGTTAAAGCATTGTGGGCAGTGACGCAACAATTGCGAAATTGATTTCAACAACGAAGTAGCAGTAATTTCTCGCGCAAAGTTCAGTTCGTTTAATACTTTATACGACAGGTGAGGAACATAAGTTAAAAAACAATATGTGAATTATGCATACGGCTAGTACGTCGGGGGTTCATACAAGTTGTGATCACTGATGTATGCCATTTGATTAATTACCAACAGTATTGCTGTTTAAGTGTGAAAGTTCCTTTGCAAACTTCTAATACAGTGGTTCATAACCTTTTCTTTACCATGCCTCCTTTAATGACCTGTCCTTTGTTTCAATCCTCCTGGCTATAAGTAAGTTGTGAAAACAAATGTATTATTTGATAAATTCATTGATCAACTTTAGTTTCAATGTTGTACAGTGCCTAATGCTCACGCCCACCTGGAAATTTATTGACGTCCTCTTGCGGGGGGGCGCCACCGTAGTAAGTACCACTGTACTCATAAAAGTCATACTAACGTCAACTTTTGTGTCTTCACGTCAAAATAATGTATGCTTTGGGTTGAGATGCCACAAGTTTGCCAAATGCACGAATTACGATGGCGAACCGAAGTGTAATTGCCGAGCAGGATACGTTGGAGATGGAAAAAATTGTTTACGTACGTCACTTTCAATTATTTCTCCCATGCACTTGCGATTGACATAATCGGTTGTGGTTCTAAAAATTTTCTAAACAAACTTCATCATATGGTTGGGGTTTGCTTTTTAAAAGATCAACGACCTTCCTTCGTTACATATCCCCAAGCGACATCAGGATTTTACCTCTGTTTTACAACGGCGGTTTTCGCATCTCTTACGATTAGTTTGATAGATAGCTTGACACTGTCTACAGTACATATCCAGCGTGCTGTCTTGAAAGGCAAACAGAATGACGCTCAGTAAATAATGTTGGTGAGCCACTGAGTGAAAATCCCTTAGATGTAGGTTTCAGTGTTTTTCGCAGAACACGTTTGTAAATTTAACCTGCTTTCATCATCTTGGAAAAAAAAACATGAATTTTTCCTTGTTAATGCAAGAGCAGCAATAATGTGATTTACAAACTATTTGCAGCCACACCTTTCTTTTTCCTGCAATGCACCGTAAAGTTGTAACTTATATATATTGTCGCTAAAATTGTCAAAAAACGACTTCTCCTCATTTTGAGCTGAATTACCTTCGAAACTCTCGTTCAAGCTAAGACCTTCCAACGACCCTTTAGTGACTGTGCGGCCAATATTTGTAACTGTCACTTTCGAACTATTTGTAGAAGTTGGCAATCTTATCCAGCTCACTATAGGATTGTGTCAGCGAGCTCTTGATCAGTTTCTATTTTACAATGAACCTGTGTTGTCTGGCCCAAGTCAAAAACTAAACATTTTGAACGAAAACAAAGCTTACTGTCGTGGATCTTTACTCGCCCCAAAATTTTTGATTACAAACTTTAGATTCTTGTAGTCATAGCATAGTTACCATAGTTGCGTAAATCTTTTTGTTCAATTTCTCTTCTGAGATTTTTCATAAAACTGTCGTTCTATGCAGAACACGTCAAAAAGTACTAGTAGTTCAATGAGCTCGCATCATGCGTCATGCCACTGTTCTTCCGACTACCATACCACAACTGTCTGAATTGCATAAGACGTGGCAATTCTTTCCACGTTTAAAGAAACAGTCCATTAAAAGCTGTAGGTTTGCTGTAAGCTTTCGAGAAATCAGCCGACTGTGCTCTGCTTTCATCTTTTTTCGATGATCCAAACTTGCATATATCTATATTCAAGTACCTATAATCTCCACAAAGGCGAAGGTCTGAATCTATCAGCAAAAAATTTTAATAAGGAATCGATTTCAAGTACAGTACGTATCTTCAGTTCTAAAATCTTATTATCATAGACGAAATCTCAGATTCTATTTGAATAAGATTGTAGTACTGAAGATGCGTATTATTACGTGAAATTAATTTCCTGTTAAAAAAATTTGCTGATGGATTCAAACCCTTCGCCTTTGTGGAGACGAGTTATAAATAAAGTAAAATGAATTGGTAACCATCAAAAATCATCAGATTTGTAACTACTTTTTACGACAACACATCGCTTCTTGTTAAAGTTCATAATTGACCAGTTTCATAACGGATGTTTCAAAGTCAAATAATAGCAGCTTTTAGTTTAGACCAGCATCTTGCGTGAATTTAATGATTACATTTGAAAACAGGAATAGGAGGAAAATGTAATAAAATGGAAATGCTTCGAAACACAACTTGTTTTTTTTTTCATTCCGTGTAAAACAGCCATTAGCCAAAGCAACAGCAATTCTCACTGAGCTGCCATATTTCGATGCTTTGGACCCTTGTCCTTACATCCTTAGTTCAGTGCAGTAGAATATAATACGCCGGGCTGGGTTGCTTTATGAATGTTCTATTAAGGAATTTTGGTTTTAGATCTGCTCTAAACTTAGGTTGCTTGTGCTGAAGACTTCAGCAGATTATGTCATTTTTCAGTGGACAGATGTTACCACAACAACTGTGGCAAGAACTCTTTCTGCATTCCCAACCCTTTATGGGGGTTTTCATGCAAGTGCAAATCTGGTTACTATGGTTATCATGGGCGAAACTGCAAAGGTAAGCTCAATACATGACGACGCCGTAAACGCAAGTTGTTTGAATTTACAAATGTCATGGACATGTGCAGTGTTTTTAAGGCGTGTTAAGAAACCGAAACGGTTTCTCAAATTTTTGCAAAGGTCTCTCAAGGTAGCAAATAACCTTGCTGTATTACCACCACCAAAATACACCAAAAAACTCATTTACGACAAACCCGGTATTTATATAAAATAGTTACGGTCTTTTAAAATGTCTTTGCGGTCAAAAAGGTCAAACCTAAAACACCCTGGACATGTTGATGACGTAAATGTATAGCATCTCTGACCTCTGTTAATAAATTGAAACTTATGCAAGGTTTTGAAATATATAAAAACGTGTGGTTGGTGCCAAACCGACGATTTTCAATAAAACCCGCGAGCGTTTTACGCAAACGGAACCTTACGTGTTAGGAATAAATAATAAATTTCTTTCGAACAGCACGCTGTGGCGAAAATATGAACCTGATTTAGACGAGAGAACCAAGCGACGAACTACGAACAAACTTTTAATAGCCGTAAACGACAATGTCGCTGGTGGAGAACACAGGTTTTCTAAACAAAACGTTAAAAACTTCTGTAAACAAAGCGTGAGTATCGAAATCGGAAACATAACAGAAGCACTTTGAGATATGAGGAGGGCAACGCACGTTTCTGACCCAACAGGTGAAACCAGCGTTTTGGTGAAAATGACGAACAGTGTAAATCAAACATCCAGCAAAATTTTTGAGCTCATCTATACCTTTTACTTCCATCTTCCACTTTAATTGTTAAACGTGAAACTTTTCTATCAGAAAAAATATCAACGCAAATATTTCTTTCACAGAAAGTAATAATTAATCGCTATAAATCTTACCATGTTGTATTCTTTGCTTAGTTCGCAGCTATCTACAGCTTCTTTATTTACAAGAGTATGATTAGACTTTAAAGAACAAAGTGCTTTGTGACACGGTTCGCTGTTCATGACGTTTTCCAAAAAGACATCGCGGATAAACGCAATTATTTTGGGGTAAATGCTAGATTTATCAAAGATTGACACGTTGCAAGCTGCTGCACAAAGCACGCGTCATTTTTGTCACGCTTCAAAAGTCATATATTCGTTGAGGCGGCTTATTGTTCTTGGGGCAAATTTCAGTTCTGACTCGGTTTAAACGCACCAGCGAAAACCACCAAACAAGCGAAAACCACTTGCTACGTCACACTCGGATGTTCAAAAAACAGAAAAAATCAGAACAGCATTTTGAAACGAATCTGTGAAAGGTCCAAGAGAAAAATATGAGTTAGAAAATCAAGCGTATTTTCAATTATTGCCTAGGCATCGACATGGTTAACACATAACTGATTTGATTAACCCACTGTGTGATTGAATACTAAAGCCTTAACATGCTTTCTGCTTTTTCAGGTTACATACTCAAGCCTTAGTTGGGCTGATTTTAATCATCCTGAAATTATGTTCCGAAGCATCAAGAAGTCGTTCGTCATATGTGATGCTGCATTCATTTTTCGCTTGTATCGCATTTTTCCCTTGTGGTTTCATATACTGCTGGGAGGTATTTAAGTGTCGCTTAAAAAATCAAATTCTTAGCATTTGATTTCTCATTTGACAAATGATCCTTCAGCAACTGACCATAGCCGAGCTTCTTTCACCAATGTCTACGTCGAATACATCATGATGTGGATCATAATCACAACGCGTCATCATCTGTAACTTTCATCAAATTTTATTTGAAGCTACAATTGAACATTTACTGCAATATTCTCTGTCAGCTCTTTGCGTTCGTTTGTGGCGGTTTTACCTGTGTTATTTTGCTTTTATCCATTTTTGATCAAATCACAAATATATGCGCTATGAACATCTCCACACACAAAAAAGTGTTCTTTGGTCTCAATTGCATCGCGGTTGAACGGGATAGATTTTTAATAGCGAAGACAGATAAAGCATCAGAAATTTGTTCGTCGCTCTTCTGGCAGTAAAATGAAAGGTAACGCCACCAACATTTTCTGTAAACATGAGCAACATTAGGCCGGGGATTCGTCAAAATCTCTATAAAAGAACTTCTGCTGTATAAATGAAAGAAAAATCGATAGTTTCGCAACAGTCTTGCCTTGTCAAATGGTGATAAAGACATTGCAGAGATGCTAACGGATATGTTCAATGGCCGCCGATCGCACCCGATAACAAAGATTTCAACTGCGTTATCAGTGACTCGGTTACCCGGTATTATGGCTAAACCTTTGAGGAATTACATGGAAATCAAACTAAGCGTGTGTTTGCAAAATATTGCGTCTTTTGAGAAAATGAAACGACTCAAGTTATCAATTCATTCAAGTTAAGTCGGAGATCTGATCACGGCAGCAAGGATTTGGCCAGCCTCTGACTCCCAAAGTCAGTTGAATAAGACATAATTTTGGTCTTTGATAGATCGTGTTGTATTAAATCCTTTGAAGTGGAGACGCTGGACGGTTTGCCTGAAAATTTTTCTGGTTTGGCAGCATGTTTAGAATCTGGTTTCTGTCCGACACTTTCCCAAGGTTGCATTCTGCTTTGCTTTACCCTTTGACCATGGGCGTCGGAAGGGGAGGCAGGGTGGGGGTTTGGCCCCTCCCTGGATTTTGGAGTTATTAGAAAAAAAGGTTGTTTCTTCAAATTGGAGGGGTAAAAAACAAATTTCACCGCTTTTGGCCCCTTTGGAAAAAATTTTGGGAAAATTCCCTACTTGCCCCCCTCTGGAAAAAATCCTTCCGACGCCCGTGCCTTTGACCAGCTGACTTTTGCATCCGAGCTGATCGCAAATATACAGGACGTCTTGCCATTTGTTTTAGCCATGCCTTACATATTACATTTTTGATTGGATGGCATCTTTCTTCTCCTGGTTCCACCAAGACGATACTTTTTCTAGCTGTGGCCAAACCAAGTCGTTTATGTCCAAATATCAGAGTAGCAGATAAAACGACAACTGCTTAGACCGGAGGTTTTCAACCTATGGGCCATGGCCCAGTAGTGGACCATGACGCTGTTTTCAGTGGGCCACAGAGCCCTTCTACCATAAATTCAAAATTGCGTGAAACTTGGTGTTTTTCATTGAACGTTAATGGGCCAACGCCATTCCTTACTAATTTAGTGGGACATGAGCAAAAAAAGGTTGAAAACCCCTGGCTTAGACCAAACATCACTTTTTCATGTCCTATGAGTGTTCTGGAAGCTCTCGGAACAAGGACGATACACTATATGCAAAGGACTTTCTTGCATCTTTGTGTGCAAGGGCTTGCCCAATATATTCAGTAGGATTTTACGTTAGTGTAAGCCTTGGTGGCTTTTTGGTTTTTCTAGACGCAATTTCCAGATAACTAAGTGGTGATTAGTCTGCAGTTCTGCAACCATCATGACGTGAACGTCCAACATTGATTGAAACAGAGCTGCAGAAATCAATCAGTGACTGTTTGCCCAACGACACTTTTCACCGGTGTGCTTGAGGAAATCTCTGAATTGTGATGGAAAAATGTTCGCGATTCAAAGTGTGTTGAAAGTTGGTTGTTGCAGGAACGGCTGCGGAAAAAGCTTTCAAAAAAGCCTTGTAAGAATGACGCAGTGAAAAAATATAGGACTCAGTAGTGTGCTTCATATAACTCACTTGCATTCCAGCGTAGATGGCCCGTTCGTGAGCCCAGATACATTCACCACTTTTGTTCACCTCGTCAGATCTGTCTGGAAATTATCTTGTTTCTCGTCACGGCGCCAGAAACAAACGGTCGCGTGGGATAAAACTGTATTTGATTGGCGCACGATTTAACGAAGGTTGCTCGGAAAAACGTCGATTACAACAATCAATTAGACGAGAAAGCCCCGCCCACAGTTCTGGTTCGCTGTTTTAAACGCAATCGATCACGACCAAAGTGCTCGAGGCTTCAAGATTTCTGTAAGTTATTTAAAACATTTGGGAAATTTTCTTTAACAAAGCCCAATTGCGTGCGCCAGCCGACCGCAACGATTGTAGCAGGAAACGTCCTTAAAACAGTTCAAACGCCTGTTGATAGGGCCGTTTACGGTATAAGCTTCATGTATCCACAACAGCGAAATGCCGAGTCAACATGATGCGACTGCTTTACAACAAGAAAAGAGCAGAAAGCTGTTCGACTACCTACGTATTTTTGTGTGCGAAGTCTTATAAATTAAAGGCAGCAGGATAGTGGCAGTCAGTATTCAGGCAGATACGCAGTGAAGCCACTCGATATCAAAAAAGAACAACTTCCACATGGTCGCGATGGCAACGAAGAGGATATTCGTCCTGTTCTTCGCACTACTTTGCATCATACAACTCGCTTTTGCAACTCCTCACTGGGGCAACGGACGTGACGACGACGACAATAATGGATATGGAGGTGGCGGAAGACCATGTGCGTATACTAAGTATTTCTACACTGCGTTTGGAAGGCAATGATGTCACGTAGCTCCAATAAAATAGATCACGCGAACAAACTATACAGTAATGCGGATGATCCAAGGCGACTTGATAGTTTCTTGTATAGGTCAATCATAAAAATGTTTCATTTTTTTAAACCACAACAAGGTTTCTAAGCTTCAAGTTGATTGTAAGATAGCCTTTTCAATGTCAGAGCTGAAGTGACTTTTGGTTGCTATTATGGTGAACCTCTTCGCTAGAGTTTTTATCATTAAGTTCTTAACAGACAAGGTCTTGATATTTTCAACAAATTCTTATCGAATTATTAAGAACTAAGTTGACAGGTTGTGTCAAATATAAGATCGTCAAATATATTACAATCTATGGCAGATGGAAATCTCTGCGGCGGGGTGCGTTGTTCAAGCTATGCCACATGCAAACGATACGGTTATTCATACAAATGCGTTTGCAACGACGGATATGTAGGAAACGGCAAATATTGCAAAGGTAAGTGAACGGATTTGCATTTTCGAGCTGATATTATGACGGTGGATAATTCTTCAAACAGCAGTTTAAAAAGCGGTTTGCGGAGTCAGAGGTCAAATGTCCAACTCCAACTCCGACCTTTACAAAATTACCGACACCAACATCGGCTACGACCGTTCCAAAATTTCCAATTCCGACCCCGACTCCGACTCCCGATTCCAACTCCAATTCCTTAACACAACGTGAATGAAGTTTGGCTGTCAACAATTTTGTAGCAACTAGCAATCAATAAAAACCGTGGTACCCAGAAAGAATTCTTTTTGATAAAAATTTTTCAGAAGAACTTGAGCCATTCCAACAGGCACGAGTTGTCATTCCTAACTTAAGAGTGCGATGTAAACACCGGAGTCGAAGTCGGATGAAAAATTATGATGGCAAAAATAGAGACACTGTTTCTTGATTATAATTTGTTCTGAGCTTTACAAAGACTTTCACGAAGTTGTTAACATGTCTTGCACAGATAGAAAACCTGTGAATATTTTTTGCAAGACTCAAAATATATGTATTGGGTGAAATGTGCGACGGATCGTGTCTCATTTCTGTCGATTCCAGAGCCTTATATGAAAAGAGAACATCATATAATGAATGATCTGGCCAATTTCTCCGCAGAATACGACCCATGCGACGGATACACTTGCCATGAGTACGCCAAATGCTACAAACGCGGAGGTCGTGCAGTCTGCCAATGTAATGATGGATATGTGGGGAGTGGAAAATATTGCAAAAGTGCGTTTTGCACCAGAATTATTTTTTTTATTCTTTTAGCAAAAAACTTCTGTAATGAATTTACCAGATCACAATGATTATTTCTGGGTGCGCTTCATCTAGAAGTTCTGAAAGCAAACTAGCACTGATTCAAAACAAACAGAGATGCACCAGAAACAGTGGCGTAACTGACCGGGACAGAGAGGAGAATCGCCTTCTAGGCAAACTAAATGTGAATACCGTGCTCCCACATAGCTTATATTTTGGATTTTTTATTTTTTCGGTTTTCAGCAGGTTGTTGTTTTCTGCGTTTTTTCGAGTTCTTCGGGTAAGTTATGGGTTTGGTATAGCTATCCAAGTCGGGATTCAGCATTAATTCTCATGTCTTTATTCTGAGTTTTGGCTGGTGGGCCACATTCAGTTAAGTTTCAACCAATCTGGCTCAAGCATCTATGACGTGACTGAGCCCACAATTTTCAATTACTGTGATGACATTCGGTGATGATGGTAGAAACGGAGCCACTGTTTGTTGATTAATAATTTGTTCTGAGCTTTACATAGACTTTCACGAAGTTGTTCACAATGTCATACAGAGCTTGTAGACTTGTGGAAACTTTTTGCCAAGACTAAAAATATATGTATGGAATGAAATGTGCGGCAGATCTTGAATCATTTGCGTAGATCACAGAGCACTGTACAGGGCGGATCCAGCCAGTAATGTTAGGGGGGGAGATTTCAGTAAAAATTATTAGACAAAGTCTCATTAAGGGTTCACTACTGCAAGGGAGATGAAGTATACTTCGGAGGTTTGCTGTGACACAAGAACGGACAGTAAAATGCCCTTATGTCGTGAATGCTGTTTTCCGAATTGTACAAAATCATGGTGAATAAATTTATTTCCGTAAGTTTTAAGTGGTGCAGTGGCCATAATCAACAAGCCCCTGGATCCATCCCTGCCTCTTTATGAGAACACGTAACATGCAATGAATTCTCTGGCCAATGTCTTCGCAGAATATGACCCATGCGACGGATACACTTGCCATGAATACGCCAAATGCTACAACCGCGGAGGTCGTGCAGTCTGCCAATGTAATGATGGATATGTGGGGAGCGGAAAGTATTGCAAAGGTATGTTTTGTACCAAATAAGCCTTTTTCATATTCTTTCAGCAAAAAAATCTGTGACAGAAATTACCAGACATCAGTGATTATTTCTGGATGCAGTGATTATTTCTGGATGCGCTTCACCTTACATTTCTTAAATAAGACAAGCACTGATTAAAAAAGCTGAAGTGACTGAAAAGTGACGGAAATACATCAGAAACAGTGGCGTAATTGACGGGAGTGTGGCGTAGACAGGAATATCTCATCTACCAAATAAATGTGAGAACGGGGACCCTACTTAACTTATTTTTCGGTTTTATTTTTCTTTTGGTTTTCAGTATGTTGTTGATTCTTTACGTTTTTGGAGCCTTTTTCATGGGATTCGGGTTTTGTCGCAGTCAACCATATCCGGTTTCACCATCATTTCTCAGGTTATTTTCTAAGTTTAAGCTAGTGCCTTCTTAAATTGCTGCCAGTTTGCCCTTTCAACATCGTTTTCCCCCTGGCTGAAACCTCTAGTTACGTCACTGATCAGAAAGTTTTCAATTACGGTAATGATTGCAGAAATAGAGACACTGTTTGTTGTTGTTGAATTTGTTCTGAGCTTCACAAAGACTTTCACAAGTTTTTTACATGTCCTCCAAACCATGAAAGCCTGTAGAAAACGTTTTTCAAGATTGAAAATATATGTATGGGGTGAAATGTGCCACTGATCTTTTATCATGTGTGAAGGTCCCAGAGCCCTATATGAAAAGAAAAAAATATTTAATGCATGATCTGGCCAATGTCTTCGCAGAATACGACCCATGCGACGGATACACTTGCCATGAATACGCAAAATGCTATAAACGCGGAGGTCGTGCAGTCTGCCAATGTAATGATGGATATGTGGGGAGCGGAAAATATTGCAAAGGTATGTTTTTCAACAAATAAACCTTTTTTCATATTCTTTCAGCCAAAGTTCTGTGATAAAAATTACCAGACACCAGTGACTGTTTCTGGGTGCGCTTCAACTTAAATTTCTTATGGAAAACTAGCGCTGATTGCAAAAGCTGAACTGAATGAAACGTAACGGATATACATCAGAAACAGTGGCGTAAATGTCGGGGATGTGGCGTAGAAACGAATTGCCCCTCTACCAAGAAAAAGGAAAAAACGGGATCCTACTTAGCTTATTTTTCGGTTTTAGTTTTTTTTTGGTTTTCAGTATGTTGTTGGTTCTTTGCGTTTTTGGAGCTTTTTCCAGTGAATTATGGTTTTGTCGTAGCCATCCATATCCGGATTCACAATCATTTCTCAGGTTATTTTCTGAATTTGCCATAGTGCCCTCCAATTATGCTGCCAATATGCCCTTTCAGGTGCATTTTCTCCCTGGCTGAAACCTCTAGTTACGTCACTAATCAGAAAGTTTTCAATTACGGTAATGATTACAGATATAGAGACACTGTTTGTTGTTGTTAAATTTGTTTTGAGCCTTACAAAGACTTTCACGATGTTGTTTGCATTTCTTCCAAAGATTGTTTTGAAAACCTGTGGATAATGTTTTCCAAGATTGAAAATATATGTATGGATTGAAATGTGCGATGGATTGTATATAATTTTCAACATCGTAGAGCTCTATTTGATAAAAGTAACTTGTGATGAATTCTCTGGCCAATGTCTTCGCAGAATACGACCCATGCGACGGATACACTTGCCATGAATACGCCAAATGCTACAAACGCGGAGGTCGTGCGGTCTGCCAATGTAATGATGGATATGTGGGGAGCGGAAAATATTGCAAAAGTAAGTTTTGCAGCAGAATAATTTTTCCATAAATCTTTCAGCAAAAACGTCTGTAATAGAAATTACCAGACACCAGTGATTATGTCTTGATGCGTTTCACCTTAAATTTCTTAAAGAAAACTAGCACTGATTTAAAGAAGAGGAAGTTACTTGTAAACGAGCAGAAATGCCTCAGAAAGTTTTCCAAGAACGGTGGTGACATTGGGAGATGATGTAAAAAGTAGGGCCATTCTCTCTTGATTTGCTAGTTGTTCTGAGCTTTACAAATACTTTCACCAATTTATTTGCCATACATTACAAAGCTTGAAGACCTGTTGTTTTATTGAAAGACGGTAAAATATACGAATGGATTTAAATGTGCGACGGATCTTATATCATTTGTGAAGATCTCAGAACTCTATTTGAAAAAAAGTAACTTGTGATGAATTCTCTGGCCAATGTCTTCTCAGAATACGACCCATGCGACGGATACACTTGCCATGAGTATGCCAAATGCTACAAACGCGGAGGTCGTGCAGTCTGCCAATGTAATGATGGATATGTGGGGAGCGGAAAATATTGCAAAGGTATGTTTTTCAGCAAATAAACCTTTTTTCATATTCTTTCAGCAAAATATCTGTGATAGAAATTACCAGACACCAATGATTACTTCTGGATGCGTTTCACTTTAAACTTCTTACAGAAGTCTAGCACTGATTTTAAAAAAAGACGTTACTTGAAAACGAGCAGAAATGCATCAAAAAGTTTTTCAAGTACGGTGGTGACATTGGGAGATGATGGCCAAAAATAGCCACTCCATCTTGATTTGTAAGTTGTTCTGAGCTTTGCAAACGCATTTACCAACTTGTTTAGATGCCTTACAAAGCTTGAAGACCTGTTGTTTTGCAAGATAATAAAATATATGAATTGATTGAAATGTGCGACGGATCTTATATAATTTGTGAATATCCCGGAGCTCTATTTGAGAAAAAGTAACATGTGATGAATTCTCTGGCCAATGTCTTCGCAGAATACGACCCATGTGACGGATACACTTGCCATGAATACGCCAAATGCTACAACCGCGGAGGTCGTGCAGTCTGCCAATGTAATGATGGATATGTGGGGAGCGGAAAATATTGCAAAGGTATGTTTTTCAAAATATAAACCTTTCTTGGTATTCTTTCAGCAAAAAGTTCTGTGATAGAAATTACCAGATATCAATGATTATGTCTGTGTGCGCTTCACCTTAAATTTCTTATAGAAAACTAGCGCTGATTGTAAAAGCTGAACTGACAGAAACGTAACGGAAATACATCAGGAAAGTGGCACAAATGATGGGGGTGTGGCTGAGAGGCAAGATGCCCCTTTACCAAGATAAATGTAAAAACCGGGATCCAACTTAGCTGATTTTTCGGTTTTATTTTTCTTTTGATTTTCAGTATGTTGTTGGTTTTATGCGTTTTTGGAGCTTTTTCCAGTGAATTATGGTTTTGTCGTAACCATCCACAGCCGGATTCACCATCATTTCTCACGTTATTTTCTGAGTTTGAGCTAGTACCCTACTGCAATGTTGCCAGTGGGCCCTTTCAACTACGTTTTCTCCCTGGCTGAAACCTCTGGTTACGCAACTAATCACTGTTTGTTGTGGTGGATTTTGTTTTGAGCTTTACAAAGACTTTCACGAAGTTGTTTACATGTTTTCTAAAGCTTGAAAACCTGTGGAAAATGTTTTCCAAGACTGAAAATATATGTATTGAGTGACATGTGCGACGGATCCTATATCATTTGTGAAGATCACAGAGCTCTATCTGCAAATAATAAAGTAACATATAGTTAATGCTCTGGTCAATGTCTTCGCAGAATACGACCCATGCGACGGATACACTTGCCATGAGTACGCCAAATGCTACAAACGCGGAGGTCGTGCAGTCTGCCAATGTAATGATGGATATGTGGGGAGCGGAAAATATTGCAAACGTATGTTTTGCAGCAGAATAATTTTTGTATAATTCTTTCAGCAAAGGAATTCGGGATAGAAATTACCAGATTCCAACGATTATTTCTCGATGCGCTTCGCCTTAAACTTCTTGAAGCAAACTAGCACTGATTTAAAGGAAACAGATCTTTCTTTAAAACGAGAAGAAGTGCATCAAAAATTTTTCAATTACCGTGATGACATTGGGAGACGATGGTTGAAATAGGGCCATTCTCTCATGATTTGTAAGTTGTTCTGAGCTTTACAAAGACTTTCACATATATTTTGCATGCCTTACAAACCTTGAAGTCCTGTTTTTTTTGAAAGACAGTAAAATATATGAATGGATTGAAATTTGAGACGGATCTTATACCATTTATGAAGATCCCAGAGCTCTATTTGAAAAAAAGTAACATGCAATGAATTCTCTGGCCAATGTCTTCGCAGAATACGACCCATGCGACGGATACACTTGCCATGAATACGCCAAATGCTACAACCGCGGAGGTCGTGCAGTCTGCCAATGCAATGATGGATATGTGGGGAGCGGAAAATATTGCAAAAGTGCGTTTTGCAGCAGAATAATTTTTCTCATATTCTTTCAGCCAACAAATCTGTGACAGAAATTACCAGACACACCAATGATTATGTCTGTTTGCGCTTCACCTTAAATTTCTTAAGGAGATCTTGTGCTGGTTGAAAAAGCTGAACTGACTGAAATGTAAGGTAACGGAAATACTTCAGAAAGAATGGCGTAACTGACTGGGTATGGTGGCAGATGGATGAAACGCCCCTCTGGCATGCTGAATATGAAAATACAAATTCCACTTATCCTATATTTCGCCTTTCGTATTCTTTTGGACTTCAGTAGGCTTTGGTTTTCTGTGTTTTCAGAGTTTTTCTGGTAATTTAGGAATTTTGTACAACCATCCATAACCGAGTTCAGATTATTTCGTGTCTGGGCGTGCAGAGTTCGGGGTCGATCACCATCCAAGGCAGTGGGTATCCCCAAAGAGAAATTTCAAAAATTAAATTTTAATGAAATATTGTAACTAGATGCTTCTATTTCAAGTTGTTAAGGCTATTAACATATGCTGGGTTTATCTGACTGGAACTTGCCTGCCTGATGGTGGCATGCAAATTCATGTTGATTTACCGGAGAGGGAGATGAAGCACTGCCATCGTTGTCTTCAAAGACCTTACATTACAACTTATCTATTTTCCCCTTTTGTAGTCTATAGTCAATTCCTGCTAATCTACTGTTAATCTTCAACTTGCATTCTGCAGAATTTATATCGATTTTCTCTAGAGCCTGGGCTGTGAAAGTGGGGACACTTGAAATATTTGCAAGGGGGATGCGGGTATTGTAGCGAGATATTTTTGAAAACTATTAAATGCTTTGTTTTTTTCATTCGTAAGTTTATTATCATTTCACTATAAACGTCATAATCAAAATAAAGCGGACTGTACAGTGAACATAACCGAGTCCTCTTAAACTTGCTTATCCAAACATTGATTTATGAGTAAAGAACGTTTCTTGTTACGATAGTTCATTTTTGTGGCTATGCGATTGTGTCGCAGCGCTATATCATGCGTGATTCTTCAGCGATAAATTCTTCGCTTTCAATTGTTCTAAAAAACCTTGACTGTGATCAGCATTTGAAAAGAATTCCTTTCAGTCTATGTGGAAAATGGGCTCGTGCAAATATTTTCCGATAGGGAACTCATTTTGAAAAAAGCAATGGACAAGTGTAAGTGTGGAACTGAAATTGTTCACATGTTCTAAGCGAATAAAAAGAATTTATGCTGCTATTTTGTTTTCAACACTATCTTTACCAATCTGTTTATAGTTCAAAAAAACGTAAAGTGCAGTAATGCATAGAACTACAGTACATGGTTGTAGAATTTCAGACAACTCTATCTCCTGCACGTCACAAGTGCTATCTATAGTCGTTTGGCTTATCTGATAGTTATTTAAATGCATAAATGCAATATCTACTTTCTTAATGCATACCTATCATTACAAGAATTTTGCTTATCAACGTATGCCTCATGCCAAAAAAATGAAACAAATTATTAAAAGCAACACATTACGAACGAAAAGAACTCTTTGAAATATGTTAATTTTAATTTTTCGAAAGTTGTTTTTGTCAAAACTAGTCCTTACATTTTGACAAAAGTAGTCTTTACATATTTCAAATCCGTGCATTCCATGCAGCCATAATACAACACTATGCTTAGGGGCATACGATCAAGCAGTTGCCCTTGACATTAGCAGACGTCTGCACGCCCCTGTTCTGGGTGAGCTTGACCTTTACCTTCTTGAAAAAACTAGCGCAATTTTAAAGAAAAGAGACCTTACTTAAAAAAAGAAATACATCAGAAAGAGACACTGTTTGTTGATTTATATTTTGTTCTGAGGTTCACAAAGACTTGCACGAAGATGTTTACAATGCCTTACAGAGCTTGAAAACCTGTGGAGAACTTTTTTCCAAGTCTGAAAATAAATATATGGAGTGAAACGTGCGACGGATCTTGTATCATTTATGTAGATCACAGAGTCCTATTTGCAAATTAAGTAATATGAAATGAATCCTCTGTCCACTGTCTTCGCAGAATACGACCCATGCGACGGATACTCTTGCCATGAGTACGCCAAATGCTACAACCGCGGAGGTCGTGCAGTTTGCGAATGCAATGATGGATATGTGGGGAGCGGAAAATATTGCAAAAGTAAGTTTTGCCACTGAATAAAATATTTCTTTGCTCCTTCAATAAAAAAGTCTACGATAGTTTTTACCAGATTCAAATGATTTTTTCTGCTTGCACTTCTCTTTAAATCGCTGCAAGGAAACCAGTGCTGATTTAAAGAAAACATCACTTATTAAAAAAGAACAGAAACAAAATCAAAAGTTTTTTTGTTAGGTGATGATGTTGTGAGCTGGTGGCAAAAAGTAGAGAATCTCATCGTTAATTTGAGTTTGTTCTGAGGTTTATAAAAAATTGCAGAGCGTTGTTTACATGCCTTGCAAAGCTTTAAGGCCAGTTCAAAAAATTGTACTGCTTTTCAAACACCAAAAATGTTTATGTGTGAAGAAGCAATGGGCTTCGAGGAGAATATAGTTGTGGAGTGTAATGTGCAATGATTCTATATTATTTGTGAAAATCCCAGAGTCCTATTGTGAAACGTATCATGTAATAAATGTGCTGAACAATTTGTTTGCTGAATCTGACCCATGCTACACTTGCCATGAGTACGCCAAATGCTACAATCGTAGAGGGTATGAAGTCCGCGTTTGTAATGAAGGATACGAGGGGAACGGCAAATACTGTAGAAGTACGTTCTTTGAGTAAGACGTGGTTTTTACAAACTGAGGCAGTGTTTAAATCACGTTGGTAAATGTACATTGCAAAGCTAATCATGCGATATTCTGATGCAATCGACGTACATGCACATATACATTAACTTCTAATAGTGCAATTGATGTTACGTTACTGATAACGTTTTCGGATTGAAAATTCACTTAAAATTATTGGATTAATCTGCGTAGGTTCTCAACATTGAAGAGAAACTGGCTGATTTTCAGTCTATTCGTCGACAAACTAAACGTTTAGCAGCTAAACATAGTAGCACGCTAACTCTTTTCATTTCAACATTCCGAAACATATTGAGAGGCGTGTTGAAAAAACTGAGGCGATACTCCAGATTTTCTCATAAAATCTCGTGTTCATTAATTTGCAAGCTCCGGTGCGATACAGAATTGTTTGTTGTTTTTAAATAGTTCGAGTTTTGACAAGATGACTTTCTGTTGGGATGCTACCGTTTATACGGCAATCGTCATAAAAGATTTCTTCTCGATTTTACAGAATCGTGTGTTTTGACCTTTCACTAAATACTGCCGCTAATACTTTGCCAAGTTTATTGGATACGGATTTCAGTTTGAGCAGAAAACTCTGTTTATTTTGAGGATATACCGAAGCAGACCCAGCTATTCTTTTTCCTGCACTTGGTCATGTATGGCCTGAATTGAGATAAAACAGTGATCGGAGCATCTCTACCTGCTAAGATGGTTCAGAGGTCATATTGCCGTTGGTTTAATGCAAGATATCAAAGTGACCGCCGAAGATTTAATGAAAAAATTTCTATTAATTTGATCTAATTTGCTATTTTGCAAAAAAAAGTAACACCAGGTTTCATCGGAAACGGAGAATATTGCAAAAGTAGGGTTTGTGAATATTTCCCATTCCCATAACCATGTAGCTTTTCTCTGATTTGTGAATATTTCCCGTAACCATGCAGCTACTTTTTGATTTGTGAATACTTCCCATAACCATGTAGATACTTCAATCAAATTATTTAAAATACTTCAAATAGAATTCAAAAGATGCTTCAAATAAAATTTTAAAGTAATCTAAATTAATTTAATTAAGTTCGCAATTTGATCTGCAGAAATTCAATTAAGTTTGTTTGTTGTTTAATTGAAATTATACACGTGTTTCCTTCCTTAACACATACTTATATGAATCCATGTTGTTTTCTTTACTCAGGTTCGTTTTCACTGGCAGTAGAATCAACTAGTGAACTTAATCAGTTGATGTCGATTTTGAAGGTTAAATGCAAATCATCAATTAAGCCTAACTGGTTGTTTGAAATGGACAATGTTTCAAGTCTGTTATAAAACCATCAGTTTTGAACAAATACTTATCTCATTTCAAACGAAACAACTCAAAGATTACGAAAGATCTTTCAACGCATCCCGATATTTTGTTTTGAACACAGAGTCTGACCCATGCTACGGATATTGGTGCCATCCTAAGGCTCAGTGCAAAGTTCGTTACGGTCAACCAAAGTGCGTTTGCAATTATGGATACCGTGGAAATGGAAAGTATTGTGCAAGTAAGTCATTCCAGTTTTAAAACGTAAGCTGCTTCCGACTGCACCAAAGTTGAGATTGGCGCAAACAGATTCCATTGACTTGCATCAAAGCAATTGCTTGGAACGGCCTTTGCTTCCAATCGTAATTTGCACGATTCGCAGTAGATTGCAATGACAATAATTTGGTAAATAACCTAAAGACTTTTCAGAATCGTCGCCAGAATATCTTCAATAGGGGATCTTATATTTGTGCAGGGGAGCTTGACATTCTCAAAATTTGATAAAAACTCCATTGCTTTATAGTGTTTCATATTTCAATTTGGGAGGCCTTGGAGATTGGCTTTGAGGGCTAAGCCCATTTAAAGCTTAGCGTGGCGAGGGGTTCTTTTTCCAAAGAAGATAGCAATATTTAACCTGGTGGCGCTTGCTTGTCACTGCTAAACAATAAGCAATTTTTCTAACTGGTCATTTATGAAAACGTTTCAAACAACTTTTCATTGTGGATGAAATAACAGGATGGACTCTTTCTTATTCTTCAATAAAATATGCGAATTAAACACAAGTGACTGCTTATGCGATAAACCGACAGTTCTCCTCTTCCCAAAACTCCATATTATGTCTTCCACTGGAAAATTCACAGCAATTTCGAAAATGATTTTTATTTCGGTACTAGATTTCGAGTTTTGTGCTTTCCCAAACGCTTGTCCAAAATATTTGGCCCAAATTTCTGACTTTTACGTGATGTTTGGCATCACAAAAATGACCTGCAACCTGGTTGCAGGAATCTAAATAAATACAGCTTCAAGAAGTTCGAAAACTGGCTTTTCCATTGATAGCGCCAACGAAAAGTAAAATGAACTACTTTACGTCAGTCTTTTCTCTGTGATATCAAACCAGGGTTATCTAGAACTCCGTTAATAGCACTGTATCTAACCTTCGTCAGCCCCTATCCTTTTGTTGTTCATAATGCAAAAAGGTTTCGCAAAATTGCTTGAAGTTCAAAATCATGACCTACTGCAGGCAATAATATGTATCATTTGGTTTCGAAAGGTTCGGAAAACACATTTATTTTTAAACTCATCAAGGGGCGAAAACCAAGCCATGTTTGCAAAAGAAACCTTAGTGTTTCTGCCATCACAAGGAAATAAGATACAACAGCAGATGTTTGAGAAACTTCGTGCAATTGCGTTGTTGGGTGTTTTATGCGACACAAATTGATACAAATGCAGATTTTGCAGTTTAGATATGAATACAAAAAATCAGTTGTTGTCCTTAAACTTCTCACAGAATTTCCCGGTCGAGAGTCTGATCTTCTAGCGGAGGAAAGGAAAAAAGAAGACACGCAATCGCTGTCTTTCTAGACCATTCAATACAATTTGATAAAGTTTTACACAAAATATATCATTTCCATAATTTGCCTCTGGCTAGTAAACTCGGTCCCTGACTGTGTTAGTAATCCTTTCGTTTTTCTTTGTAGAGCAAGGTGTTCTGCGGTGGACGCTGTCTATGGACTGTGATTCTTACTTTAACCTCACCCTCACTAATAACGTTGTTTTGCGCAGAATATGGCTGGTGAAGTTCTTGAGACAAGACAAGACTAACTCTCGCCGTTGATCTTTGTCGAAACAGCAGCTTTCTTCTACATTTGTTGTTTGAAAACACTTTACGAATACTTTGAGTAAAGTATCAGTGGACGTGTTGCTTTAATACAGAGAAAAAAGCAAACATGCGTGATCAACGTTTTACAAGTAGAAAACGAGGCTATTAGTTAGCAAATATCTGCAGACATTGTTGCATTTTTACATACCACGAGTTCAAACCTGTTTACTTGAGTTCAGTGCATAAGCGTACGCATAGTGAGGATGATTGTTGCATTTGCATGTTCCGCAACTATTTTGTTCTCAAAAATAATAGTAGATATTATGGAAACCAATGTCCATCGAAAGGAAACCTTTCCCAGCAAAGAATCAGACATTATGAACTTACAGAGTGCGTATTTCGCCTACTAGCCAGGCATCATCAGCTCTTATTAAAATTGAATTATAGAAAATCATTCTGTATTTACTGAATGCGCGAAAAGCTGCAGTAGACTTGTTTCAAGCCGATCTTCTTTGACCATGAGAACACCGATGATGCAGATTGAAAGAAGCATGTTTGCCCCCTTTCGAAAGAACAAGGAAGCCAGTATACCCGCTCCTGACGTCCTTGATTACTTACGCTCTTTTCCTTGTACAGATCCCTATTTCAGTAACGATTCGCGTCAACCAACGTGAAATTCTGACCATGACAAGTTTCAAGCTTATATGTTGATTTAATGGAGTGCATTTCAGCATCAAGACATCACAACGGTGACGCAGCCGAATCTGATCTCAAATTTGTTTGCTAGGAAATCAATTTGACGTCAGTGACGCATCTTCAGTCCAGCAAATTTGTAAGCAAAAGCTTACATGTGAAATAAATAAAAAGACTAAAGCAAGATTCAGAGAAAGAAACTGCAGATCTGCGTCCGCGACTGAAGACGCAGACTACACTAACAAGCACACGCTAGCCCATGCATTACACTGAACAAAAAGCTTTCATTCAACATTCACGGTACGATGCAGTTGAAAATGCAAGTTTTTTCATTGTTCTATCACAAAGTTTCCCAATCTTTTTAGGACGCGGACTCTTTTCCGACCAGTATAAATATTCGCGGATTCAAGATAGACTAAGAATACGAAGATCATACCAACACTAGTTCTAGCAAAATTGGTTTATTCACAAATTTCAATGAGAATCACGTGTCTGAGTTTTTCACAAGTTGTTGAAATAAGGGCCTGTGGTCATCAACAAACACCTGTCCCTGTAGCAGCAAAACTGTCGACTGTGTGCTTCTAATGCTTGCAGACGCACCCAGAGCCTTCCGCGGACTCAAATGAGTCCGTGGAGTCGGGTTGGGAAACACTGTTCTGTCACAGTGTGATTTTGGGGTATTTTTAGTCACTGAAAGGATTTAAGCTGTGCACTCTTGCTAGTCTGACGGTTTAAAACACATTGAATATTTAAAAACGTGATCGTTTTTGTGCACTTGCTTCAGCAAAATAATGTGTGACATAATCATTGCTGTTATTACTTACGAAATTTGTCATCTTGTTATTTCAACATAGTGGAAAGATCGAGGAAGAAAACCACTATTATCACCTAAATAGGCTACATAAAATTTTAGGGTTTGATTGCTTGGCGTGTCATTAAGACCCACGCAGGAGGAATGGATTAGAAACGCATTATAACTTAACCTCATAGCGTGCTTAGCAATTGGAAAAACAGACGATGAAACGTGATTTGATAGAAAAGTCTTCGATTTGTTTATTGGTTAATTCAAACCCATTAGCACAATGAGAAAAAAGGTAATAATAGGCGCTTTCATTCGCAGCAGCTCACCTTAACATCCTCTTTGATCTTAGTATTGTTGGTGCAGTGTGGTCAGACTTGGTGACGTCGTCATCTTTGGCTGTCTTTACTCGTTTCTCGCAATGCGCTGATCGTCATTTATATCTCTCTGTCCTGCAGTCAAATACAATGCATTAGCATAAGACTTTTATTTGAAAATAATTCATTCATTCAGTTTCGTACCCGATCTTCCTCTGGGGTGGGTCGCGGGGTCATCAGCTCTATGAGGACTCGAAATACTTCACAGTTTGCAGCAATTTCTGATAGTTCTGCTGGCTTCACCCCAAGCGGGGAGTAAGCCAGGTCGAACATGTAATCACGCCAACCTGGTCCTTGGTCGAGCTCTGGACTTTTCTCCCATGAGCGTTGCCAGCAGGTCTTCCGTTGCCAATATTTCCTGTGGGTTTCTGGACACATGGCCGATCCAACGTAACTGAAATCTCCCGCTTCGGAGAAGTGGCTGAGAATTCAGTGCTTTACGAATTTCACAGATGCGCAAGCTGTTGCGAAGTGTCACACCGTGGACTCTTCGAAAAAGTCCCATCTCTGCATTTTGCACTTAAGATATTATTATTTCAGTCATTATCCAAGACTCATTTCATTCGTTATCAGATATGGGGTAATCGTAATCGATTACAGTTTGTTGAGTAATCGTAATCGATTGGATTGACCAAAAATGACATGTAACCGCAATCGATTACATTGCCAATTTAATCGTAATGGATAATTACTATCGCGATTAAACTTTGAAATCTTCACCCTACATTACTGTTCGATGAACCGCTGCTTCTGTGGCTGGGTTTCCTCCTTTATCACCTTTTATTATAGTTATGCTTCAGGGGAGGCCATTTTCCCGTCTGTGCGCGCTAAATCTAGATCAGGGTCTCAAATCCAAATTGTTTCGTGGGCCAAATTAGGTCTTATAAAGTAACCCAATGACCGCATTTTGACTACGCGAGGGCTGCATTATGACGCTGACGCAACAATGGCGTTACCTGAACTTTATTAGAAACAGCTTTTACATCTTATTTCCTGCAAAAGGTGTCATGAGTTATAGGTAAATCGTTTCTATCCGTTTCTACGTTCGTCTAAAGGAACTTGTTCACTCGCTTGCTGAGCACTTGTGAATAAACTAAGTAGCGTAAACGTTAGTTGAATGAAAATTCCCAAAGAATATCACAGGCTGCACAAAACGCCCTCGCGAATCACATGCGGGCTGGATGTTTGAGACCCCTGATCCAGAGAGTCCAGCGGCAAGCACAACGTTTGTAGTGAATTCTCTCTTTGTTGCAGCTAGCCTTCATGTTGGCTGCCAGAAGTAACGTAGTGAGGCTAGTGAGACGTAGCAACAAAACTAAGAGCTTTACTTAAAAACGGGTTAACACTTCGGCGACAGAGTTAGCAGTACATTACGAGGAGAGGTGCTGGTTTTATTTGTATATAATCAGAGTGGATCTGTGAATGTAAGTGCTTGAGCAGGTCATATATATTATATATATATCATATATATTGTTGCGATCGGAAATCCCGAGCGGCATGTGCGCAACGTTTCGCACCGTGGCAGCAAGCAACAATAGAGATCATGCTTGCAATCTCTCTTACTATTGCTTGCTCGCGCTACATATATAATGGTGTTATTCTTCACGCATATCCCGTTCGTGGTGAATCACACAATCAACGCAACACCACCGGAGAGGTTGCAACAATATAATTAGCACAGTAATTTATATAAACTAAGATTTTTTTCAGAGGAATAAGATAATTTAACCCAAGTCACAAGCACCTTTCCTCAACGCTGATAAATGGCATGTCAACAAAAATCATCCACGGATAGTGGTAAAAAAACTTAACAAAATCAGTGAGGTTTTGTTGACCATTGACTTGTGGTCCAAAAGACAGATGCGCAACTGAATCGGCATCACTGTTCATTTCAAATTAAAAGCTACACAATGCTAGGCTTGCTTGCAGACAATCCAAAGGCCATCAGATCACACAGCTGAAAGCATCGTTACCCGCAGATTGACATAATAAACAATTTTGAAATTACTAACACACGACCTTTTTAAATGTAACAAACATTTTGAACAATGACTATTTTGTTTAATCAATATTTCAAGTGTTTGTTTCAATGGCGTAACTGACAGGGGGCGCGAGCGATTTCCCCCTTGCCAAGCTAAATGTAAAAACCGGGCCCCCGCTTGACCTTTTCTACTTTTAGTATTCTTTTGGTTTTCAGTAGGTTTTCGTTTTTTTTGCGTTTTGTGAAGTATTTTCCGTTGATTCGGGGTTTTAGTATTGCCATCTACATCGGATTCGCTATCATTTCTCAAGTATTTTCCGAGTGTTGGCTAAGTGTACCCCCTGCAGTAAACAATAGGCCTCTTTCAGCTAAGTTTTCCCCCTTGACTCAAATCTACAAATATCTCAGTAAACAACTAATCTTATATTTTTTGCGGTGCCTAATCCCTACAGATGGTAATTTCGTTTATTCCTTTAATTCATGTCGTTTGTTGTCTGAAAATATTCTTTCATGAAATCATACAAATTGTTTTTGTTTTTTCTGAGAATGTTTCAAGACAAATGTAATCGCGATTGTAATCGTAATCGTATCGATTACATTGTGATATTGTTAATTCGTAATCGTAATCGAGCATGTTGCAAGTAAGTGCAATCATAATCGATTACATTTGTGATGTAATCGCCCTATGTCTGTTCGTTATGCCTATTGAGAGAGGATTTATGCGTCTTTTGAAAGCATTGCTCTGAAGAATCTTGTTTCATGTTCAACTGGTGACTAGTACAAACTTCCGCTGTTTGTGAATATCTGAAATTAGGGTTATTCAAACAGGGGCTGTGTCATTTTGAGTGTACACTATCGGGGCGGTGATAGTTCAGTGGTAGAGCGTCCGCCTCTCATCTGGAAGGTTGGGATTTTGACCCACGACCACTGAGCGAATCGCCGTAGCGCTCCTTGGGCAAGAGATTTCACCTCAACTGTCAGCGAGCCATAAAAAACATCCACAAAGCAAAACCAATGCAATGAAGCCATTTCAGAAGTGAAAAACTATCAACAAACACATCCAAAAATGTTACAAACATTTACCACTTTACCGGAAAATGGAATCTTTCCGGTGGGGACCGGAAAGATTTTTCAACAAACACTGATTAATTTTTTCCATAACAATGCGGGAAAACTATTTTCAGACTAAAAAAATTTTCACAAAGTTGTGAACAAACGTTTCCAACATTTACCACTTTACCGAGAAACCGATCGTCGCCATGGCAACTTTTAGCGTGATATCGATTTAATCAAGCTCCGACTGGAAAGATTTTTCAACACAGGCTGATTTATTTTATTCATACCAATGCAATGAAACAATTTTCAAACCAAACAACTTTCTATAAAGTTGTGAAAAAGTGTTTCAAACAAGTACCATTGTGAGAAATCGAGCGTCGTCTTGGCAACATTTGAGCCTGATATTAAAACTCAAATCCAGGTGAGATTCCTTCTATGAGGCGTTCAATCATAATCCGTCAAACGGTAGCTTTCAAACAATGGCTTATCGGCCAAGCACACGAACCAAATGTCTTAATTTGCGATTCCTCTCCTACTGAGCAGAATTACTGTCGCAACAACTCTTCATCATTAGGATGGTAACACTAACCTGTCCCGCGACGATCGAAACCCAGCTCACGTTCCCTATTTGTGGATGAACAATCCAGCGCTTGACTTATTGATTTTATTCATACCAATGCAATGAAGAAAGTGTCAAGTTCGAAAAACAAAAGCAAAAACACGCGGCTCAACTGCAAACGGACATATCCAAATGGCCATCTGCTTCGCGTCGTTAACATCTGCCCCATCCATGTTTAAGTACTAATGGTGGAACCATCGTGTACAGTTGTCACAACCAATCTCTTTGAAATCAAATGGAAAGAATAATTTTTCCAAACTTTCAAAATATTCGTGAACGTTTTCCCAAAGGTATGAACTTCAGATATATTTACCCATTCTTGATGGTGTTTTGCCGGTTCTGTACCGCAGTGGCTGCACCGTTCGGTCATGTCATCTGATTACAAATGAAAGAAAAAGGTATGTCACAAATTGTGTTTATTTCGGAAGTTTGGCTGATTAGGTTTATTGGCTATCTTATCCATACAGAAAACTTCTCTGCGCTTTATGGAAGAAAAATTTTGGGAAGGTTTGGTAGATTAATTATAGATTCTGTACACATTTCTATGTTTGATAACTTCGCTCCAAGAGTTCTCAAACAGCATGTGGGTTACTAGCCAAATACTCCATATCTTACCAGATGTTCTTAAAATCTCCTCCGCCATATCATTCCGGACCTTTTCCATAGTGTTTTTTCAACGTAAAAGTTGACCCTTGTCGGTGGCTCTGGAAACATCGCAAAGATCTCTGTCGCGACCTCTAGCAAAAGTAATACCACAATCTTAAAATGCTGTATATGTATGCTCACTATTACTTTCCTGCACAAACCCGATGATATTTCATCAATTGCCACTCACAGTTTGTGCTTTTACTTTAATAACGTGAACCCCACAGTTGTGTCCGTCCTGCTGGAGGCAATGCCCAAACATTTTGCTTCAACGCTCATTAACAGGTCTGCAAAGCGTCTTTGTACCATTACGACTCTAAACAATATAGAATATACAACAGATGAATAAAAAATCGCGTGCGAGGCTAAATTACACAGACATGTCCATACACCCAATTCCTAACCGCTTGCTCAACATCTTGCTGTTTATTGCCAAAGGGATCCACGAGATATACAGGAGAGGAAAAAGGGTGTATGAACAGTGACGGCTTTACGCAAAGGCCAAATAGGCCATGGCCTAGGGCTCCGCGCTTTTTGGCGCCCTGCACAGCTCCTTCCTATGACGACGCATTACTAACTTAAAATCTGCAAAACTGCTCAGAGGCATAACTTCACAATTTACTTTGAAACGAGCGAAAATGCAAATGTCTAGATATTATCAATACCGTAACAACACGATAATGTTGTTTGTTACGCAATATAAGAATGACAATACTGCTTTTCATCGGAGTTCAGCAGTGTCTGGCGGTCTTGCGTTGTTGCGAGCTTTTTGCCAATGGAAGATGGAACATCAAGTAAAAAAGTGCAGTTTGAAAGGCATGATACTGTAGAACATGGCGGGCGCGAGAGAGATGCAGGCCGTCTGTATGACAAAGCAGTAGCGCAGCCAGCCCAAAATTTTTTCGGGGTGCAAATACCTTGACTTTAAGCGAGCAACAGTATTTTGTTCGGGGCACTGCCTGTAAAAGCACAAAATGACAAGATATGCTAGAAATGTGGACGGGGCATGGCCCCCTAGCTACGCCTGTGGTCACAAGGAAAGAACGAAAAAGAAAGAACATTACTTACTTGATGTTCAATCTTCCACTGACAAAAAACTCGCAACAACGCAAGACCGCCAGACACTGCAGAACTCCGATAAAAAGCAATATTGTCAGTATTGGATGATACGTTTGTTTGTTACCAACTAGATTGCCCACAAACAGAGGTTGCTTGTTGAAGATCTATAACTCAGTTAAATCAGCTGGAACAGTTTCTTGTGAGTTTTACATGGAAAAACGTGTCTACATTACGCTTAATTCATAGGGTTAGCTGAAGGTGTTGGGACAATACTTTGTTGCGAAAAACTTGTCTTTATGCTGTTCACCATCAGCCTGTAGCATAGAGAAGTTTAAACACTTATTGTGTATTGCTTGGAAAATGATAACTTAAAAACGGTATAGGCCTAAATAAACCTGTGTCCACTGAATGGATTGTGCTTGTTTGGTCCATAAAATTTGTGGTTGCTATAACAAAGGAGTTTACGTACAGCTCATCAGATCGACAACTAGACGATATTTTCAAGGGCGACAACACGGTATCGGAACCGTCGCCAAAAAGTTTTCAATAGGGGGGCTTTACGTTTGTTCAGGGGGCCTTGAGATTCTGAAATTTGATAAAAACTCCACGGATTTATAGTGCATCATAATTCAATTTGGTGGGCTTGGAGCTTTGTTTGGCGGGCCAAGCCCCCAAAAGCCCCCCCCCCGTGATGACAGGACTGCACGGTCCCGCATGAAAATGTATATATCCGAAAAGCAAACCTACAAGAAACGCTATAAATCACTGAAATGTAATGAAGAGACCTTCTGAACTACATGAAAGAGCTATAAATTCCAAGAAAAGATCGGATTGCCATCTGTTCTTGAGAAGAATGTAGGAAAGGCTTTAATTTCTGTCGAAGATGTAAGGCAATCGTAGAACCAAAGTCGGCACCACAAAAGATATATTTTTAGAGGGGAACTACACATAAAGGGGACATGCTTTCACGATTTTCAGACAAACGACCAAATAGGTCATATCTGCCTGGGGCCCCAAAAACTAAGATAGCCTAGGGCCCCGCGCTCCCTAAATCCTTCCATGTGTATGAACTGCAAGATTAAGAATAATATTTTGATCATCATCGGCAAATATAAGCGCCGTTCTTACCAGCCGTAACATTGTAATTTTTAGAGACAGGCATTTACCAATAAATTCCAGTGGTTCCCTCCTGAATTGTAAACACCAACCAAGGCGTCATAATCATGCAACTGAACGTGTCACAAAGATATAATCATGCCATTAACCGGGAATCCAAGAATTGCATTGTTAAGTTATGGCTCGTCGTATTATTTCTTAAGGCGGCTGGTACATTGCGGTGTGCAATCTTGTACTTCTATTCCAAGGTGCATCGAACAAGAAAGCAATTCAGGACGTAGGTATTGAGTTTTGCTTTTGCAATTTTTATTCGCAGAATGTAATCGATGACCTGAGTCATAGCTGTTTGAGTATGGGCTGTAAATAGGCTTAAACCAGCAGTAAACGCTGTATCATAACATACCAAAAAATGTTTTGCATATATTTTTTGCCACGAAGCCACATCTGGCCTGCTCAGTACAGAATCTTGCCACTTACGTCACCCTCGAGCCAAGTGCTTCCGCGCAGCGTCTGGAACGAATCCACTCGAAGGATATGCTGTCCATGACCGTCAGCGTACATCGCAGCAATAGTCCGTGTGGCGCTTGTATTCCACAAGTGGTCTATCTTATAACAATTTTAACTGCTTTACAATAATTATTTCCGTCATAATCTTCGCTCATGCTTAATAACTTAACTCAAATAATCACCTCTTCCGTAGGTTTCTCTTTTGAGCGAATTCTGCTATCAGTATTTGGCTTTTGGGAAGATTTAAACTTCAAAGGATACTTAGACTGTTGAAGATAAACTCCAGTGGTATTAGCTTGTCTCTGAAGTCTTCTGCGCTTACGCCATTTTTCTGTAGCAGCCTCAGGTTCGTGATGTTTCTAGGAGAGAAAAATCTCATTATCGATAATCTGACTAATTTATCAGGAAAAAACGGGCAAATTTAGAAATGTTGGTCACTGCTGCCTTCTAATGTTTTTAAAGATTATTGCTCAAATCAAAAAATGGTGGACATGCCATTAACTAACATTTCCAAACGTTCCTGGGGAACCATGTACTGTGGCAAACGTTTTATTTCAAGCAGGAGGATAAAATCTGAATATTATGTTGCGTCAAAACATTTTGGCTAAAAAAAACTGGACTGAAGAAAAATACTGCGTAGCACTTACCTTCCGTTTTGCGGTAACTATCGTAATTTTCGGAAATATTTGAAACGCTTTTTCACAACTTTGTAGAAAGTTGTTTAGTTTGAAAATTGTTTCATTGCAGTGGTATGAATAAAATAAATCAGCATGTGAAAAATCTTTCCGGTCGGAGCTTGACTACTTCAATATCACCCTGAAAGTTGCCATGAAGACAATCGGTTTGTCAGTAAAGTGGTAAATGTTTGAAACGTTTTTTCATAACTTTGTAGAAAGTTGTTTAGTCTGAAAATGGTTTCATCGCATCGTTATCGAAAAAATTAAGTAGTATCTGTTGAAAAATCTTTCCGGTCCCCACCGGAAAGATTCCATTTTCCGGTAAAGTGGTGTTTGTAGCCATGTTGGATTTATTTGTTGATAGTTTTTTACTTTTAAAATGGTTTCATTGCATTGGTTTTGCTTTGTGGATGCTTTTTTATGGCTCGCTTTTGTATCCTTGACACCTTTTTGCCCTTTTAATGCATGGTGAGTTTTTCGATTTGGGGCGATTTTCAAAAATGCAGGCTGAGCAGACTGTCGGCCAGCTTCACCCAGTTCGTCAGTTGCCGTCACCAAAGTCAAGTATAAAAAAAGCAATCAGTAATTCACGAACCAAGACAGATGAAAGTTCTGGTGAGGCGCTTTGAGTGTGGACGCGAATAACTCGATCGTAAAAGTTTAATAAAAAACGGCTTGTGACATCACAGGACAAATTAGGCTTCTTGTGGCGTCACAAAGCATATGCAGAACCGAAAAGACTGCAAATGATGCGGAGCAGATCAGTGGAAATAATTGTTCCGACATTAGCGAACAGGTTTTGATAAAGCGAGCTATGACGTTAGCAGACAGGAAAAGCCAATGAGCAGCCTCGGTCACGGTTGGCTGGAACATTCGCCAAGTATTGTTTTCAAGTTCGAGTTCTCTTTCGTCATATGGTAGAAAAGACACTTGCGGGAATGAATAACATGTGTATTGTGAGAAATAAAGAATCGCATGAACTTTCACAAAGCGAGATATTGCGGAATCGGATCACAGGACCTTCTTTCAACTTCAATTCGAAGGTGAGGTCTGTAATTCGCTGGAATGATGTGCGTGGTTGCCGCTCTGCGAAGGATATCCTTCCCGACCTGTGTTGTGGTTTCCAGGAGTCCATGCGTGCCTTGAAAAGAAATTGTGCTTGTGATTGCGATCTAAGTCTAGTGAAAGTTGAACCTAACGTCTGAAATTCAATTTGTTTGCTGAAACAGCACGACGGAAGTTTTTTGTTTCATGCGAAAAGAGAGGAAAAGAGCGCATTTTTTCGTTTTGATTGACATCCGCAGACGATACATTGTCAGTTGTCTGGTGTGAGTAAGAGTTGCTTCAAGTACTGTATTTCTTGTTTGACCTCCAGACAGCAAACATAATCTTCAGCATCGATTCGTAACAGGTCAAAATGGATGTAGGGTGGCACTTTAAAATGTTTACGAGCATTAAAAAATGTCCGATGTTCAACGTCGCCTCACATCTGGATGCCAGACAAATTTCTCCTCCTAACAGCAAAGAAAACTAGATAACTGCGTGATAACAGCAATTGTATTGCATTCTAGCACTCGTACTGTTGAGAACAAAATTCATTGAAACACAACTGCCTAAAGTTTTTCAGTGCAATCAGCAATGAAGTCACATCCAGCAGGGCACAACCACAGCTGACAGTCGCTCGTATGCACGCACAAGATCTACGTACACACACCTTCCTGTTAGGAGGTACCTGTTGGTTCGGGTAATGTTGGGGCGTTCTGGGAAGAGACGCTGTTCCGCTTGAGTGTATGTGTGGTTCTGTCGGCGGCCCAGGACTCATCCTGTGATGGGGGGAACTGAAAGCATCCTCGCCGGCTCTTCTCAGTTCTTCGATCTCGCGGTCGAGCTTTGGAATAAGACTGTACATCATTGGCGGACGATTGAACGCAGAACTTCAATGACAAGGAACAGTTACACGAGAAAGCTCCGCCAACAGTTCTGATAAGCTGATTTAAAAGCGCAATCGATCTCGACGGAAGTGCTCGGAGCTTAAGATTTTCTGAAGTTGTTTACAACGTTTGGGAAATTTCGTTTTATAAAGCGCGACTGCGACGCCAGCCGACCGCAACAATTGCAGCAGGAAAGGTGCCTGAAGCAGTTCAAACGCCTGTTGATAGCGCCATTCACGGTATAAGCTTTACGCATTCGCTGCAGTACAATGCCAAGTCGACATGATGCGACTGCTTTACAACAAGAAAAGAGCAGAAAGCTGTTCGACGACTTACGCATTTTTGTGTGCGAAGCCTTATAAATTAAAGGCAGCAGGATAGTGGCAGTCAGTATTCAGGCAGATACGCAGTGAAGCCACTCGATATCAAAAAAGAACAACTTCCACATGGTCGCGAT
>Ga0210059_1001604_pt1 | contig 34369 bp, 20 predicted proteins | sample Ectturendosymbi2_FD_188042 | JGI IMG/M metagenome (GOLD analysis project Ga0210059, IMG submission 188042) | Ecteinascidia turbinata endosymbiont from Florida, USA - Sample 2 (SPAdes) (version 2) | ecosystem: Host-associated > Tunicates > Ascidians > Unclassified | place: Key West, Florida... | reverse complement strand
AATTGTGACTGGACACAGGCATCCAGTCACAATTCGCAAGGCGTCGTTGATTGTGGGGTCAATAAGGCGGGTATGAGCACTGCGGCACCAGACAGGAGCACAGTACTCTGTTGTTGAATGCACCAGGGCTAGGGTGGCTGTTCGCAACGTTGCTACTCCAGCACCTCAACCCGAACCAGCAAGCCGCCTCAGGAGCGCGACGCGTGATGTCAGCTTCTTGCGAAGTGACTCAAGGTGTCGGCGATACGTGAGCGACCTGTCCAACGATAGTCCGAGGTGTTTAGGCTCGAGGCAGAAGGGCAGGATTTCGTTGTTGTAGTTGACTTTTAGCTCACGTTTAGCTTCACTGTTGTTAAGATGGAAGACTGCCGACACCGTTTTCGTGGTGCTGAGCTTTAGCTTCCAAGTCTGGAGGTATTCACCTGCGGTTGCCATGTCCTTGCTCAGTACCCCTTCCACTCCATCAGCATGCATGATTGCTAGATCGTCAGCATATGCATACTTTCTGGAAACCGTGTTTGGCAGGTTAGAAATGTAGATGTTGAAGAGAAGGGGTGCCATGACAGATCCCTATGGGACGCCGTTCTTAAGGCGTCGCAGCAACCTGCTCCGCTTGCCATTTCCCATGGTGAGGGTGAAGCTGCGATTGCCAACCAACTCCATGATCATGCGGACCATGTGTCTATCAGGTAGCAATCACAGCAGCTTGCAGGTGAGGCGCAGATGCCATACAGTGTCGTAGGCTGCTGTGAGGTCGACAAACACAGATCCTGCCTTCTTCCTAGCCGAAAGGCTATCCTCGATGTCGTGAACCAGCTGAGTGACCTGGTCTACGGTTGACCTGCCGTGTCGAAAGCCCGCTTGCTCCTGTGGGAGCAGTGGGTCGATGATTGGTTCGACGGGAGTGTAGATGAGTCTCTCGAGGATTTTGAAGGGGACATACAGCAGAGATATGGGACGGTAGCTCTTTGGATCTCCCAGTGGCTTTTCTGGCTTAGGGATTGCAACTACTAGTGTTCTTCTCTAAATCTTTGGAATTTTGAGTTGGCGCATGCAGGAAGTGAGAAAATCGCAAAACGAAGATTTGAGAGCCGAACCGGCGCGGATTAAGAACTCCGGAAAGATGGAATCCAGTTCCGGAGTCTTTCCTGGCTTCAGGCGCCTGAGGACAGCATGCAGCAAGATCTAGTGAAAAATCACTAGGCGTGGCACCAGTGATCTTGGTGAGCACATTTTCAAACAGGGAGAAAACGCTTTTCCGCAGTTCCCGACATCAAATATGCATGCTGGCAGTGAGAATGCTCATTTTGTTTGTGTTTTACATTCTGGTGTATTAATAACTGCCGCAGTAATGTGCTGATGTCGTCGAGTCGGACAATTAGCAATCACGGCGCTTGGTAGCACTATACGAAACAAATGCATAAAAGCTCTGCACTGATACGCTGATGCTCCACGTGCCAGGACGTGTGTACAGGTCGTCTCATCTGCGCGACGTCAACCGTAAACGGAAGCGCAGGTCCTTGAGTCAAGTGCAGCAAGCTTCGCCTCCGAAGCACTGAATAGGGTGATGTGACTGACGTTGCTGGGGGTGAGCGCATAAGCGTGACCCAGCTGCGTTATCTGCGACATCAGCTCAGTTATCCTCTGTATGGTTTCGCACCAATGAAAGCGTAACGCGCGTAAAAGCACCGGTACGAATCTTATCACATGAACTTTGAGATTGGCGAAGAAGCATATTTACGCAAAAAAATCTCATAAGAATCTTCTTTCTTTGTTGAAATATTTGAAATTTACTGAATGAGACCTGTCGCATTCCTTAAAGATCACACTTAAACAATATACCGTTTGTTTGTACCAGGGGTGACCAAACTGCGGCTCGCGAGCCGCATTCGGCTCTTCGAACCTTTGCATGCGCCTCTTTGAGCTTTCCGCAAAATTATATATTTGTTCTATATTTTTTTTAAATTTATGTTGCAAAGCGCAGAAATATTGTAAAATGGTACTGTGGCAGCTAGCGTGCCGCACAGTATTACTTTTGCAAGTCGTTCCGAAAAGAATTATTCGAAAACAAAGAAAATGAAGCTTTGAGACTAATCGTGCTTGATAACCGTTTGCAAAACAAGGCATGGTATTTATCCTTCATTAGTCACGTAAAGTAATTCCTGTAGTGTGGGCTTATAAAAATTACTGAGCCTCAAGGCTGCTCCCAATTAAAAAATCCTACACGATAACATCATAAATAGCTTTTGCAAAACTCCCCATCGAGTGTGATCTTATTTTGGCTTCTACAAACACTTTCTTCTGTCATAGAGTGGTAAAGCATGTCACAGAAGCGTAGATTGCACAATATCCGTGTTTTTAGGTTCTTGTGTTGTGGCTCTTTGTAATTTGGGTTTTACGATATGCGGCTCATATATAGAACAGGTTGTCCAGCCCTGGTTTATACAAACATGAATGGCACGATTCCGTCGATTGTGGCAAGCTTTGTCGAAGAAACGTGAAAAGATATAGGTCTACTGTAACAAATCGCCATTTGCAATGCAGAATTGAATCATCGAAGAACAGTAATGAACAACCAAGACGAACAACTTGTATGCATTTTCATGCCTGCTTTGCCGCCTGCATGCGCTTTCAAGCAATCTTGTTTGTAAGTTGAACGGGAGTGCCCTCGTATCCTAGCATGTAGTTTTCATGTTGAGTTTCCTGAATGTTCGACCCGAGAAACCGTGGTAGATGGTTGGCAACACAGTACTTCTTTTGCTTTGCTCTCCAATTTCGCAGGTGTTTTTAGGTTTGGACCTTTGTTGTGCTTAGGGGCTCGGTTACGCAATGCCTAACCACACTGGTACGAACTTGTGAAGATCGAGCACTTGATTCAACGCAAAAACCTGTTTCTGAAAGCTCCTCTTACTTATGACTACCCAAAGCAGAAGGTGCGCTTTGAGACGTTGACACTTAGTTTTAACAGAAAATCTTAACTGAAGTACACAAATGAAGCAAACAGGTCTGTGTTTGAGTTGGCTACGCATGGCTGGGAATTTTAAAGAAATAGAAACAAGATTATAAAAAGAACACAACCTCAACATACTTCTTATAAATTTTTTTTGCATATCCCTATTGTAATACGTGGGTTTATGTACTTGAATTTCAAAGAACAAATTTAGGCAAGATTATCTTTCAATGTTGTTAATGACGTAATTACATCACATTTAGAATTTCAACAGACTAAGAGCTTGCAGGACGTGATAAAAGGTAACATCGCATTCTAAGGCATTTTATGGTCATTAGACAAGCTTACTCAACTAACGTAAGAAAGATTTTTCATATAACATTTTTTATCAAAACAAACTATCCACCATATTCACCTAAGATCAAACATTGGTATATTTTCGAATCCAATGTGAGGTGGAGGCATCCTTATTGATATCGGAAGTTTCCACGAGCAAGATGGAGTTCCACAAGTAAGAGGAAGACGATGCCCTGTCTTTAACCGTGCTGTTTCTAGTATTATAGACAGTAAAAGGACCAGCAAGCCAAGCGTCTTGCAATGAATGGAAAAACGAAAACATGTGCTGAAGGCAAATATCTTGGTTAAGAGACATACTGTAGCAGTGCGTAAGTTAAGAAAGACTTCTAACATCAACATTCTATTTACCTGAGAAAACGATAAACAACAGCTATTAGTTGTGCTATAAGTCACAAATACTGTATATTAACTTCGTACTCGAACGTCCAACCTATCATCAAGTGTATGCGGTTCGTAGTACTTTGTACCAAGAAATGTACGTGTATAGAAACTCAGCTTTACAGTAGTTTGGACCACTCCTTCGACAGAACTTGACGTTTTTAGAGAGAGGCAACAGCACTTCTTTCCAGTGGCGAATCCAGCCAGTAAGTTTAGGGGGGCGATTTCAGACTTGACTTTGGCAGTCAAGTCTCATTACCGGTTGACTATTGTAAGCCAAATGAAGTATTCTTCACAACAAAACAATGGACGGCAAAATCGCCTTATATCGCGAATGCTGTTTTCCGAAATGCAAAAAAACATGGTGAGAAAAGTAACTTTTCTAGGTTTTAGAGGGGGCGATCGCCCCAATCGCACCCCCCCCGGATCCGCCCCTGCTTCTCTCAGTAGTTGATAACTGCAGAATAAGTTTTGTTGCGGCATTTCGATGTCAGGCTCTATGGTGTGTTTCATGCACGTAGCTTAAAGAAAATGTGCACACGCAATTTGGTGAATAACGGCAAAACCCGCAAAACTGAGATATTTCCTCGCGGGTTTACGATGTTTACTAAAAATACAAATCAATTCTGAGTGTAAATGTGTTCTGCCATAAATGAAAACCAAAACAAGAGCATGCGTTATGCAGCTATTTTCGTTGCATTCAGCTTCACGCGCTACTCTTCCTCGCATACATTTTGTTCCGACGGCAATTGTTCTATCGTGTCGCCGTGACTCGCGTGCGGTTGAAGTCGTCGCGTGCCGCGAAAAGCTCTGGTTATGGGAAACGACGGGATCAGCGCACGCGTCAGTGCAAAGGTGTCGAACCGGTGATGAGTGCTTGGTCCAGCTCTGCTCACACAGAGCGATGCCTTGCAACTGTCCGCGACAAGTTTGTTGATTGTGTTAGGACGATTGCTGCGCGTGACATCAGCTTTTGCGCCGAACATTACAACTCCAAACACAGATTCACTCGGGCTCTTTCACTCATGTTGGTTTTCTTTCAGTTTTTTTCCTTTTCGTAGTTTCGCGCTGGCGAATTAAACCTGTTTCACCTCTACGCACAAATTCGGCCGCTTGGCACTGCAAAAAAGCAATGCTGCATTTGCTTCAAAATCTGCCCTGAATCCAATCCTTTGGGGAAATAAACTTTTACGTATGTCTGTAGTGTATCGGAATTGCCACAGGCACTGCGGTAAGCTTTCATGTAATTAATTTATGTTTGCCATTTGAAACACATTTGCAAAATGCAGAAAGGCAGAAAAGCCTCGAAAACCTTGCAGTTTCTAATGAGAGGCAGGTAGACAAAAGCAGACATTGCTTTTCAAGCTCACCAAGCGATGCGGACTGGCTTTTTCGTCACTGAATAGAATTTGTTGTGATTATGTCGTGATGATTACTGGCCAAGGTCAAAATGCTCTTGGCCAACACTCGAAGTACTGTTAGAACCTAGATATTTGCTGCGCTAAAGGCATCGTCTTATGAAAATTGACTACTGCCCTCCAATCAACGCGAAATGCAAGTGTATAAGGGGCGGTAGGCTGCGACTCGTGAACACGCTTGACGCAGATCAAGAACCAAGTAATAGAGCCTAAATGACTAAACTCGCACGTCTTTCTCAAAACACTCAAACCTATGTGAATTAATTTCAAACTTAAAAGCAACTGTATGAGCCCGAGCATTTTGGGAGCACGATTCTCTTTCAATGGGGAAGAAAAAAGTGATTGTGCCAATCGTTCACCTAGTCCAGGGGTCTCCAAACTTTCTTGCCAGAGGGCCACATAAGCTATTACACAACAGTTCGAGGGCCGCTCATCTTACGTACTGTGATTATTTCGGGATATGCTACATTCTACCAAATCAACAAATCTTTGGTAAATATTTTTTGTTATTGACAAAATGTCTTCGCGGGCCGGACGAAATGGTTCCGCGGGCCGGATTTAGCCCGCGGGCCGTAGTTTGGAGATCCTGGCCTAGTCCTAAGACATTTAAAATTAGAAACATAAAAGGATAGAAAATTAAATTTGAATCGCAAGATGTTTACATGAGCATTTTTGTTTTGCAAAGTCGCATGATTTTAAAACACAGGACTAGACTGCTTTCCGTTACAGTTTTAACAAATCGTGGCTGAGCATTTTTTAAAATGTTTCAATATCAATCTCACATCAAATCCATGCAGTTATTTTTTGCTATTTCTGCTCATTGCACCAAAGGTATACCTTTTTTCTTGGCATCCCACCCACATAGAGAAAGCCAGATTTTGTTTGCCGAGGAATGGGTTTGGTACGAAACGGTCGTTTATTGACTTGAACAAAGTTTACAACATCCTTACATTTAGCTGCAACTGTTCGCTCTTCCTAAGGCGGACATTGATAAGGTGTTTGCGAGTTCACGTCTGTCCTTATCCACTCACTTCGAGCCAAATCGCGAGAGAAACGACGTGTGCTGTCACCCCAAGCGAGACAACGCGACCGTAGGTCATGAACTTCGTCGTGTGGGGTGGATTTCTTTTCGCCTCGCCGTTCTTCCGCTGACGACTGAACCAGGGTTCTCTCTCGCTGCGCCCACCAGCCAATTTGCCCCAAGATGTGAAAATCGTCCCTTTCCGATTTTGCTCACGCAATTGTAAGGCCTCTTCGCCGAAGGCTTGTTTTTCCCGATGGCAGACGTTTTTCAAGCAAAGTGTGTTTTGCTTTGAGTGGAAGCGCGTGGCTTGAGATTTTTAACACAATGTGTTTTCGGTTGCGCTGTTGGAGAAAGCGCACATGGACGAACGGTGCAGGGTCCTTGCTGTCTTCGAAGGCTCAGCCATGACTTTTCCTGTCAGGTTGCTACTGGCACTTCAGTCGCAGATGCGTTGAGACGCTCGCTTAGTCTTGCATCCCACAACAACAACACCGTAGATTTTATCGCTTCCTTAACTCGTGAAATAACCGGCTTTTGCTTTGTCACCTTAAGCTCAGACAGACGCGTGTTGTCACAAATTGTGCGCAAATTCGGAGTGCAAGGTTATTTTCACGCGCGAAAGCGCTTTTAGGACCACTCAGCAAAACCGGCGTAACGAAAAGTTTTACGCGCAATGTGCTTTATTGTTCCTTATCACTCGTGTTTTTTTTCGCAGAGACATGTCGGTCATTTTTTGCTGAGACATTTCGGTCAGTCAAACATTTCGGTCATTTGTCTCACAGTTGTATCAAAAGTCGCCGTAAGAGTGTCCATTAGATTATATTTTTAGATATTCTGACCGAAATAACTTAATTTTTTCGGTCATTTCAAAAACGTTTCGGTCTATGACCGAAAAATGACCGAAAAAACCATCACTACATTCTGTTGCTGAGAAAAAAGCCCAAACTAAGAATTTTTGCAATGGCTCTCTAATGCAATGATTCCAAAATTCTTTGGTTTCGTAACACATTGACGCTTTCTAGCATTTTGACGATCATCAAAGCCTTTGAAATACCCTGAAACTTTTTGGTTTTGGATCGGCAAGCAAGTAAGGGAGCTGATATACAAGTGTAAAGTCATTGTCAAACATTTACAACAATTACTGAAAAACTAGGAAAAAATATTCTCAGCAAATTGAACTCGCTTGTGCGTTACATAATCATGATAAATGACATAAGTTTTGGTGTTTTTCGTGCGGTCAGTGCTTGATTTTAGTGTCTACTCTACAAACAACTCTGCTGATTTCTAGCAGTTTTTGTTACGTTCAGTTTGCGTAATCAGTTTGCGTAAACATTCAGGAATGACTTTACATCATTTTGGACGACAAGCATTCTACAGAAGTGGCATCACATTGCGTTACATGAACTGATGCCGGTAAATGTATGCTGATCTGCCGGTACTGGGTCAGCTTCCAGTTTCAACCTTGCACGCGCTGCGATAAGCCTTCAATTATGAGAATGACCTTGTTTGATTCCCGATTCAAGCGAATGGGGATACCTGAGTCTAAGCGATAATCGTCAAATAGCACTGGTCTTCAACACGACCATTGCAACAGAAAGAACAATTATAATCCAAGTGAGAACTAACATCCTGTCAATAAAAACTGAGGATTAAGCTTTAGTTGGAAGTTTTTAGGATGCCAGGTTGTCCAGGTTTTTATGTGTTGCAGGTTACGTGGTCACGTGAGGTAAGAAAAGAAGAGAGTTGTTTAGTTTGGAGAAGAACAGTCAATATTTCTCCTTGACAGAGATTATTTCAATTAAAATTTTGCACAGAATTAACAACTTTTGAAACTGATTTTTATTTGAACATTCAGAAAAGGGCTACGTATGTGTGGTATTCGGTTACTTTAACAACAATCAATTAATTTCAAAAATTTTATGTTGAGGGAGTGTGAATGTAAACAACGAACCCTTTTGTAAAACATGACCTACCGCATATGTAGTGAAGGGAATTTCATGCCTTTGTACCTCCAAACAACCGCGGTGCCCCCTGAAGTCACGTCTCTTTTTTTAACTTGAAAGAGTTTATCAAACCGCAAAGATTCGACAACAGACCAAAATACCACGAAAGACAGGGCTGACTTGTGGATAACGGTTTTTGTTCTTCACTTTCCTCACTATTGAGAAATTGCAGGAAGTATTAAGCTCCACCTACTAGTGGATTGCCCACATATATCATGAAATAGTTTCGTCTGGAGATTGAGTAAGTGCTTGTGTAACTACCACAGGGTTATAAAAAGATTCAAATTTGGTAACGTATTTTGGCGCCCACATTTTTGATTGCCCCTTTAAATGTCAAGTCTGGAACCGCAGCTGGTTGTTCGTATTATGTGCTTATCTATGCCGGGTTTATACGCGTCTGGGTCAGAGTAAAACCATATGGTTGAAGCCAAGTTGTTTTTATTCGCATTTTTGAGTGTTTTTCACGCAGCCATTAAACGAACTTCTCGTGATCTTCATCTTCAGGGTCGTGCAAAGTGTCTGTGATTTGCATCACCGCACCAGGCCACGCGGGTGTTTCACCCAAAGCGAAAAAATAGGAAATCGATTTCACGTAACACTGTACGCATCCTCATTCCTAAAATCTTCTTCATGTAGAAACTTTGGTGAAGCGCTTGTCAAAGTCGCGGCCTTCTCAGCAAGCTACAACTGCGACAGCTGAAACTTTCTTCTGTGTAGTGGTGCTGACTTCCTTGCGTCATCGTTTAGCCATACGACGTAATTCTACGCGGCTGGAGATTTCTCAATGCACTCTGAAATTACATCGTCGCAAAAACAGACAGCGTTTTAACACCCCTTGTCTTTTCCATCATCAAACAATTGTTCTAGGAATAAGCATTCAAAACTTTTCATTTGCAATGACGAGATTAATTTCATGACCGTGTACATCAAAGAAAACCGTTCATTTCACACGTTCGGTGGGAGGATTTCACCTCTTTAATAAGTTAAACGTGGCACGATTCAGAAAAGCGTTCGATTATGACGCCATGCAGAGGATATCGTAATTCGTTAACAGACACGCTTTTGCCTCACGTGACAACCGCTCCCACCATTGTACAAGAGATAGTGGGAATATTTGCCGCCGTAGCTTAGAGCCATATACTTCTTAGGACAGCAACCGGCAATTACCAGCCATGTCGATATTAAACAGGTTTTTGTGGTTTTTTATTTATATGATTTAAGTTTGGCCAGGGGAAAAGGCGAAAGGCAACCAGTCAGCTCGAAAGAGATTGAAGACCTAAGAAAATTTGACGGGAAATTGATTTACTTCTGAGTTCCCAGAGCACTGACTCTGAATCATCGCAAAAAGGGGAAACACGTTTTTTTGGCCAGTATTTACAATGCATCATTGTAATTTGTAAGTACCATCGTTGTGAAGCTTCGCGTTCAACTTCAGTGTCAATCGTCAGGAGGTTTCAGTCAAGATTTGCAAGCGCCGCCGAGAGTGAGACAGGTATTCGAAAGTCGATTTAAGTTTTGTCAGAAGAGGTCTCATGATCGTTGCGAGACAGTTGAGGCAGAGAGAGTTCATTTCCTCTATGGCTTCTATGGAATTTCAGAAGGAATAAAACGGTGTCACACAAGATTGTATAATTTTGTGTACTACAACCTGGTGTAATGGCGAAAGTCTTCTGGTGACTGGTAGGTGACAGAAAGGCCGTCGATACGGACGCGCAAGTGAACTCGTACGTAACGTTCTCAGTGATTATTCTGTCGTAACCAGGTGTATGAAACTACCGAACATGCATGCTTGCTAGAGTGTGCAGTTCGTGGAAACGTGTTATCTAGTCGATCTCCTCCTCTCAGATTTTATGCTCACATTTCAGCATGTTCAAAGAAATAATACCAAAACACCGACATAACCTAATTACTAATAAGTGATCTTAGCAAAGGCATCCATTCTTTGCAACCCACCATCATGCAAAGCGTGGCATCTCTGCAGCATTCAAAATGTGAAAGCAAAAAACAACTTTGCATCAACCTCGAATGTTCATATAAGGTCATAGAGGTTCACCAAACGTCATTATTATCATTATATTTACGCTTAACGGCAACCTTCTTTTTGACACGCACATCTTTGCATTATAACTCGCGTTTGAGGATAAAAAAATTGAAGCAGGCTAGCCGTCCAGACGTACTTTTTTAGATTTCGATAAAAAGGACGAAGCTGTTAAAACCTAGTGGTAACGCGATTTATGTTATCATTTCGTTATAAATAAATTGCGTTTTGTTGCGTAACATTATTATCATTACCTCCGTTACATCCCTGAAAACTTTGCTTGTTTCCCAAGTAAAGCAACTATGGTGTGCAGATGTTGGATCTGGTGATATATCCTGATCGATGCAAAGTAGAAAAAACCTGCTAAAATGTTTCAGAATGCTTAACGATGTACACAATTTCTTTACAACAGAATTACATTCCCGCTTTCGTACGGTCAGGGTAGAGGGACAATTTTATTGGTTCTCGCAATTTGCAGTGTCTAAAAATCAGTCGTGGAAATTCGATTTGCCTCACGTGGGACCAGAACATATTTTTGCTGTGTTTACCAACAAAGGTAATTGGATGGCGAATGCATGGAAGTGGAAACATTCCCAATCCAAGAGCATCATCCGCATCCAAGCATATCAGAACATGCCTGTGGCAAGCGCAGAGGACTCGAAATACCTCGCGGTTTTCAGCAATTTTTGACAGTTCTTCTGGGTCCACGCCAAGACGGGAACAAGCAAGGTCGGAAATGTAATCACGCCACCAGTCCCTGGTCGACCTCTGAGCCGCTTTCCCGTAAAGTGCAGCCAACAGACTTACTTCGCCAACCTTTCCTGGGGCATTCTGGTCACGTGGCCGAACCATCTTAGCTGGGATGTCTCTATTCGGAGGAGACGTGTCTCTACATTCAAGGTTTTACGAATTTCGCAGCTCCATACTTTATCGCGAAATTTCTCGCCGTAAAGTCTTCGTAAAAATCCCATCTCTGCCGCCTAAGCTTGAGATAGCAGTCTTTTAGTCATTACTAGGGCCATTTAAAGTCATAAAAATTATATTTCTTTCTGTGCTTCAGGAAGCTATGCAGCGAACTTTAAAACAAAAATCGCACCCCTATGAAGTCTGTACCAAAAGTGATAAAGTCATAAAAAGACATATTTTCCTTATTAGGTCATAAAGTCGTATTTTGCATTTTTTCAACCAAATTCGTTAAGGAAACCATTTTAAATCAACCTCAAAATACCAGGTGAAACTTCTATATCGCTAGGTCTAAGCTACATCCTGCGCACTCAACCCATTTGGGCACCTTGCGAATGTTGGCAAAGACGCAGGTGAATCAAGTTATTTAGATGAAATGTAATGCACTGCCTAAAATGCATGTTCTTGCTGCCAAAAAGAATAAACTAATGTCCATGTTCTTGCTGCCTAAAAGAATAAACCAATGTCCAACCTATATATTTTGCATGTTTTTGGCTGTATATTCTAGTGGGGCCAGGGCCCCTGGCCCAGGGGCGTAACGAGAGGGGCAAAAGGGCACAATTCCCCAAGCGCCAAGTCACTATGAGGGCACCAAATCACTGCTGGGGCGCCGAAAGGCTGCGGAGGACGCCGAAAAGTCCCAACAATGTCGCACGTACTTTCTTTAACACAGTACATTTGCTTCCGAAAGACCTCAGTTTCGAAAATGGGGGCGCCAAACTTGCTTCTTGCCCCGGGCATCATCTAACCTCGTTACACCCCTGAGTGTGGTTCCACCAAATCATAGGCTTCCACCTCTTACGTCTATTTTTGCTGATAATGCTTCTCTGTGCAGTAGATTATGTTCTAGCACAATGACTTTTGTTTGGTCATATAAAGTCATATTTTCTGAAAAATAAAGTAGTATTATCAAGCCTTTTAGGTCATAAAAAATGGCCTTCGTCATTATCCAAGATTTATGACAATAAGGGAAGATCGGAATATAAAGACCAACTAAAAAACTGACAGCTTTGCGGTGTTTAAAAGCTCTCGTTTTGTAACCACGGAACGATAAAGCTCACACAGAACTGTATTTGCTTTACCAATCCGTGTATTAGTCTACCTGTTCCGCCTTCCGTCATTCGTTAATACCACCCCAAGGTACTTGAACTTTTCCACCTGCTATAATATCTCACCTCTTTCTTACAGCGTGTACTGCTGGGTTGGTTTTCTGGAGGGACATAACACCTCGGTCTTTTTAGTGCTAATTTTCATTCCCGTTTGTCGCATGCAGCATAAAACCGATTAAGTGCATGCTGAAGAACCTATTCAGAGGATGCAAGCAGTACCAAATCGTCCGCAAAAAGCAAACGGCTGATCCGCAGCTTCCAGCAGTGGAAGCACACACCTTTGTCGGAGACCAACAGCATCTGGGTATTGTGCACTTGAGTTTGGGGAGTATACCTGTATTAGACACAGGGAGCGTTATGGCAACTTCAACTTCAATATGCACACTCTTCCTCCTAGTAGGATCCATTCATCAACGCAGCTTGCCAACTGCGGTTGCCAACGACCCCCCCACCCTGGGCAAATGTTACTGACTCACGCCGGAGTAGAAAAGTTTACACCGATCGTCCAGATCAACAGTGTTAGAGCCACGACGGTTCATACTTCTTTCCCTTGAGTGAAGTGATGTTCCAGTTTCTCATCACTAGCTTATGCAAGATTGCCGTTTACGCGTGATTTTCAGAGTAGAAGCACTCTGCACTGTCCCCAGTCGCCTGCCCAGATGCGTATCGGGCGCAACTTGGCGCTTCCACTTGTGGATAACTGATGCTGGGGGAGACTGTCGCGAATTTTTCGAACGGGCCCCTTTGCCTAAAGCCCGAACGGGGTTCTTGATCATGCTCGCGACGACAGATGTGCGATGGTTTTGATTGGTTTTGCGCATCATGGTATAATTGCCCAAATTATGCAGTTGAACAGACCGGTTGCACCATCTGCACAGCAATTTTTGCGATATCAGAGGGTACAACGGGAAGGCGTTACTGCGGGCGCTTTTGTGTAGGAGAGGTGTTGCCTTGAGTCTGCTGCAAGCGCAGGTATATGGCAAATGGCAATCACTAAACCTGAAAAGGAGAGACTATGTACTGCGCTATCACTTCTTTTAACTGGACAGGATGGACAATGTGTTTGATCAGTTTGTGCCACAACCACAAGTATTAAAAGCTGCGCCATTGGAAAAGTTGCCTCTATGCTCAAAAAGGACCATCGCGTGGCCTGGTGGTTAGTGCCTCCGCTGCGGTTCTGGTAAATCTGGAGTTTGTCTCCAGACCGGGTCGTACCAAGACCTTGCAAATGGAACTGTAGCCTTCTTTCCTGGCGCACGGTGTACAGAAGAATTGTGGGGATGATCTCATACGTGTGTTGTTATCCGTTGCGTTAGATTACTGTCTCTACGGTTTCTGCAATTGCGCGTGTCAGTCATGCAAATATGGACTGGCGCTATGAAACTTGACCGTTGCACAGCGCCAAAATAAACAGTTAAATCTTTGTGCGCAAAAAACTCAGAAGCAAACGTTTGCTTTGTAAACGGATGCGACTCAATTTTCTTAACTTTCCGCTTTTGAAACGTAAGGGCGGCATTAAAAAAAACAGCATAGCAGACTTTTCGATGTTTGCCGCAAATTATTTGACGAAGACTGGCCATAGTATATAGATACAGATGCTAGCGAAGGGATGCTTGGGTGGTTTACTTTAAATTCGCCATTTGTCCAATTGTGTTACTTTGGTTGTATGCTTCTTTTTTGCAACTAAAATAATTTTGAAACTTTAAAAAAAATGTGACATGTAATTCATTATTGTAAGTCACCGCAGCAACTGCATTTGTGGTTGCTATTACTCAGAGCAACCTGCAAGCGTAGTAAGAGTAAGCCATGACTTCCAAGCATTAATCTTGGGCAACCAAAACGGCAGGCGAGCATTTTCTTTGGTTCTTTCCTGGTACTTTAGGCACACCCTGAACATCTTCATGCTTGAGTTCCCATTCTGAATCCCAGCAAGACGCCGCTCATTTTGGCGCCACTTCACAATAGTGGATATCGGGTCAAGAGCTATACCGCTGGCATGGCACAAAGCATTTAAAATTAAAACAAACACCGTTATTTGTAAGTAAACAATAAACACCTTGAGAAGTACGTCAGTCATAGTGAGACATTGCGTACTAAGTCTTTCCTTGGGGTCACCAGGGAAGAGACAGAAAACCAATATCGCTATCAACACAGCTGAACACATACGAGACAATTAATCAAGCTACTGGTCGGAACTTGAACTCAGTCTCACTGTTTGCACGATCACGGTTCCGGAAGATTTTCAAAACAATTTCGGACGCGAGTCAAGCAGACTCCATCGTATTGCCTTCTTTAAACCAAATCGAAGACGGCATCAACTTTAAGGGGATTTTTAATTGCAAAGCGGGAGCGGACCAGCAACGGTATTAAGCGTGAGAGACTCTCAGTCTATCACACACAGTACACGAACTGACGTGCAATTTGAAACCATCGACACCATGAATTGACGAGTACGTGGATTAAATGTAAAATATCATTAAGAAATCAGGTTCCCATCACGTTACAGCAATAAACCTGGACAAAGTGTATAAACATTGGAAAAGCACGAAAACAGGAAGCTCGGTAAATTGTATGTGTACTTTGTTCGTATATTGATAAGATGTTATACTTATTCTAATGATTGACAAAGTTTGTAAATCATTTCAAACTCTGCTAACTCAGCTTTAAATATTCATGCTCACTAAAACAAACTTTTGCTCAGTGTAAAATTTTCTTAGCGGGAATACAGGTGGCCAAGCGTTCGCAAACGATAGCAGGTAATTCCACTGCGTGCTGATCAACATACATCGGCGTAACAAGTTTGCTGCGATTCAGACGGTTGCAAGCTGCACTCATACAGATCAGCAACGCGAATTCCTGTTCTAGTTTACTTGGGGCGAAAACCAACACGCGGGAATTAATATCATGAAGAGCGAAGCAAGTACGACACATAAACACAGCACTGAGGTATGTGCAGGAAAAGGGGCATCCGCATGTCACGGGTAAAAAAATCTCAGGTGTGCGCACTGCGCGTGTCCGCGTATGCGTGAAAACACGGTGGGTGAGGAGCGACTCCGAAACTTATGGCTGGTTATCTTTCGAATTCTGCGAAACACAAGAAGAAAAATTTGCAGAATGAGAATCCCGGAACCACGACTTCCCACGCACTTGCGCGAACTTGTCCCACTCGAATTTTGGTCTGGGAACCAGTGTAGAGATCACAGGGTGCGAGGAGCTCGCAGTATAGGGCAGAATTTCCAAGGAGATGCCCTACTAGTTGAGGATTCAAGCTAACTGTTGCAGGAGCGCCGGCCAGTCTCCCAACTAAGCGACCTGACGTTTTGAGATTGCGAAACAAAGCAAGGCGGTATAGGAGGTTCTCACCATTAGCAGGTTACATATTAACTGTTATGTTGTTCACGAACAAGAGCGTTGCTTCGAATCACGAGTAGAAAATGCTTGAAAACACTCATTAGCAATGCACAAAACACTAAAGGACACATGTATCCCTAGATTAGAACAGCGGTCACCAACCTTTTTGAAACTGGGAGCTACGTCTTGTGTACCGAACAATGCGAAGGGTTTCTAGTTTGATGCACACTTCTGAAATAGAAAAATTGCTCAATTTAACTTTAATTATTTTAGTATTAATCATTGATGATATTCGTCAATGTGAAGACGTTGTTCGCGCTAATGTTATTTTTAGAACAGGTCCGCGGGGCGACCTACTTGTTTCTTGCGGGCGACCTGTGCCAGCGCGCACCACGTTGGTGACTCCTGCCCTAGAAGTAGGATGCGTACCAGAATTGAGAACCACTGCTTTTGAGCAAGTTCTGCAACAACACCTAAGTACCTTTACCTTTAGGTCACAAAACAGCATGTATTAGTGTGGAACACCCTCATGCCTAAATCCATACTCCCTACCCTGAGGTTCACAACCGGTAACCACTGCGCTCACTAAGGGAGGAATTTTTAAATCCTGGGAGAAATTTGTCCAAGGTAGGAATTGGGGAAGAAAAAGAAGCATTCCAAGTTTTAAATTTTTTTCTTCCGCAAAAATCTGATATTTCCAGTTATCCCAATGCTTTTCTTTTTCCTGTCTTGCGTACTAGCACCTAACTTCTAGTATGCAGTGTAGAATCTACGCTTGGCTGCATTTCTATATCTTCCTAACCTTCTATGTTTGAGCAACTATGACAGGCAAGTAAGTGTTGTGATGCAAGAGTGCTGAGATTGTAATATAGAGAGGTAGAGAATGTGGACTTGGTGTATTGTGTTAAAAATTTACACTGTAGAGACCAGTGTCTCAGGTAAAGCGTTGTTGATTGCTTTGTAAGAGAAAATAAATGTAAAAAGCTTAGCATTATCTTGTTGACATTGTTTTTGAGGTAAATAGATGAAACATTTCATTTACTTTTTACTGGCACTTTGTGCTGTAGGAGAAGAAAATACATCCAACTGTAAAGTGTTGCGTAGAAAGTTTTGCTTTATCCTTATAGCACCAAAACACTCCCCAATCCCCAAAATATAGAGATCTACAATTCTGCAAAATGCCGAATTACACAGTTTCAGAGAAAATCTGTCGTTGATTTGTTTGATAAATGGTCGTTAACTTGTTTGATAAATTGTTTTTTTACGGCATTTGTCGCCAGGCCGAAGCCTGAAATTTGCTTCTTGACCAACTCATTATTTTGCAATAGGACTTGATTTGTAATGCTTTCATGTTGTGAGAGCATGAATCTAAGACAGACCTTAACGAATGGGCTGTTGTGGAAACACCTCGTCAAAGAGTCGCTCATTGTTATCGTTTACGCCTGTTTTGAAATGAACCACAAAAAGAGTGGTTTTCTCTTATAGCACAATGGAAACGACAGCTACAGGGCGTAACTTTATTTATTCGTGTTGCTTTCGTATATAAATTTCGCTTTTAGTGCAAAATTTGGCAGCTTGGTGTGGAAAGTTGTCTTTGCATGACCAGTTTTCATCCGGCTTTAACTGTGACTATCAACTGTTCAAGATTCCCACTCAAAACAATTTTGTTTTTAAGCACTAGAAAGAGCTGCGTGTATAAAAACAATGGTGGAACACCCAGAGTCTGTGTTGAGTGTGGTGAAGTCTACCCGCTGTTTTTGCTGGCCCCGAAAGGACCGAAGTCTGTTCTTTTATTTGCTATGCTTTTTTCTCAAAGTGCTGTTTAAATTTAGCTCCAGATCATGTTCCTTGCCCTGCGCCGCTAACACAAGGCACCGTTGCAAGCTACTTACTACGGAGACACGTGGGTAAAAGAGAAGCAGATAAATTTGTCTGAAAAATATGAGTTGTTGCGGCTGGTGTCACCTGTTTTGAAGTAAAGTTTCCTCAATGAAACAAGTTTAACGTGTAATCACAGTTTGTATTTTTTCCTTCCTACGATCAGTCGTCTACACATTAGAATCTGTCTAGGTGATTACTCGTAGCAACACGCCAAATGACGTCACTCATGTCGTAATGACTAATCTTTTACAAAATGACCGAAAGTCATTATGAAATGATATCCGGCCCGACGGTTGTCAAGATACGCCTTTTCGACGCTTTTCTGTCTCGGCCATAGAGTCAAAATATAAATCCCTGCAATTTAAAACTTGCAATTAGATATTCCACGTCTTCATTTCTACGCTACCATGGCGGCCATAATTATCGCAGTGTACGTGACAGAACCTTTCTGTGGGCCTAAAGCTTTTGTTCCTCTTGAGTATGAGTATTCAAAATAATGATCAGTAGTTACTCAGCTACTTCTTAGTTTTGTTCACTAATATCTTGGAAAAGCTGGTGATAGCTAGCCTGATGGTTTCGTACAACAGATGAGTTGCAAAAATCCGATTGCGGTGTCTCGGTGAAACCTACTGGTACTGCTTTCGTGCAATGAACCTGTAAATGAGGTCATAGGGCAAGCTATCCACCTACCCTTGATGGATTTTTGGGCGACGCTATATATTACCTCGGGGATCGTGCAGTAATACAAAGGCAACGTACAGCAGAGTTGCCAGATGCTTTGCAAAGTGTATGGCAAGTTTTTGTCCAATTTATGGCAAATTTTTGTCAAAAAAAATTGAAAATGGCAATGTTATTAGATATGTTTATTTTTCGATACATAATGTATTTTTGCAATTCATATTTTATCCATACTTTTCCTTTGATTCATAATTAAAAGCTGGAAGTAATATTTCAGTTTAATAATTATTCACACAATCATTGCTTTAACGCAGGCCTGCACAACTCAGAAAGCTCGAAGTGCCAAATTGATGAACATAAATTTGCGGCGGGCCGCAGGAGTCTACTCTATTTTATTCTGTTATATTTCGGAAGAAATTCTGGAACGACATTTAATATCACAAGAACAGGCTTTTGCAACATATTCTGCAATCGAGAAAGCTCTACGGGCAGCAAGCAAAGTTCTGATGGGGCGCATGCGGCCAGCGGGCCATATGTTGTGCAGGCCTGCTTTAAATGCACACAAATCTAAGCTTGGCAAGACTTGAAACACAGTAACAGCAAGTCAGTTTAAAAATATACACGCAGTTTATATCAGTTGTGAATTAAATGTAACCCTGCAATGATTACAGCAATTCTTCAAGCAATAATCGTGTTCAGACATATTATCTGGTGCATTTTGGAAGATTCAGAATGATTCATGTTGAGCTGTATTTTCTCTCCAAAGTTTCGGTATTCATTTGATAAATAATCAAAAATGGATTGTTTTGGCAATATTGACCATTGGTATTTCCGAAAATGACGAAATTAGACAAAAAATATTGCAAAAAAATCGGCGAATTTTTTGGAAAACAGTTATTTTTGGTAATATTTGCCAAGTTTGGCACCATCTGGCAACGTAACGCACAGTTGGTGAAAACTCCATTATTTCATCACAGTGCAAAATGCGTTGTAACTACACCACAACCATGCCCAAGAATAACACTACCGTGAAAGATGTGCTTGACAGTTACCAGCGCGAGCATTCTAACCAAGCCACAAGTTGCAGATTAGTGCAAAATTCCAGTGTTCTTGGCGGTCGTATTTCGTTTTTTACACCTGCTTCACAATGAATTAAATACCCTCTGTACATGAAAAACGAACACTACGGTGAACTGAACTGAATCCTAAAACGGCAACTCAGAATATGTTCGTTTTTAAATAAAAAACTCCATCGAACTTTGCAAATGACAACAACCAAAGCTTGTTCCGCAAACATCAAGACGTCCGAGTGTACATGTATGAGCTTTTGCAGGCTGACTTTATGAAAGCAAGCACACATTCAATCAAGTGAGTAGCAGATACACGCTGACGCATGCATACACAAACAACAGTGTGCCATCGAATCCTGAGAATAGAGCAAATTATATTCTCAAATTCAAAATGTTGCAAGTGCACGAGAATGAGATTTCACTGCGCATACGGTCTGGTGCTACTGAGCGTTTGTGCCATGCGCAGTTACGTACCTTAGGGGAACGTTGCTGACCACTACTACCATGGCAACTAGTTACGTTTTTGGTGCGAAGGAGCCACTTCCAAAACCATTACCAGTCCGAAACCTTCTGTGGAAAACTGTCACTGATGGAACGCAACCTTGTACGTGGGCAATCGTTGAAAGTTGAAGAAGCAATCATTTTCGGTGGAATTCGTCATGAAGAATCAACTACACACGGAGTTTGTTTAGCCACAAACTACAACTACGAGTATCGGTAATGTTGTCGTGGCACGTTTTCGTTTGTTGTATAATCCCGTTACTCAGAATATGTTTCTACTTTCGCTGCGTTGAAAATTTGTCGTGTAAAGGATGGACATTGCACTTTTATTGATCGTGCTATTGTGTGGACAAATCCGAAGCATTTTCCTTGTCCGCGCCTCGAATTCGTTCACAACTAGACTTTGAAAATTCATTTTGGCCCAGAAAAATTGCAGTTACGTTTACAGCTCCTTCGTTTTGGCTTATCGTTCATGCAAGTTGCAGGGTTACCGCTGGACAAACCATCATGCTCAAAAAACGCATGTAGCCGCTCTTGATGCCATTCCACGTATGCAGCCTTCCTCACACTAAACTTCTCCCACCATGTGGTCCCTACAACACCAGTGGTACGAGAGGGCTTTTCGGATGGTATGTGGTCAGCTTCTGCGTCATATGCGAAGTTTATGGTTAGATAAATTTATGCAGTCGATTATTGCAACTGTCACGATTACAAGTCTTTTTGCAGTGTTGAATCACCCTGTGATTTAAATGCTTTCAATTTTCCGAAGATAAAAAAAGTTTTGCCCCAATTACCAACGCAGTTATATCATTTAGTCTTTGCTCTTTGGCGTTTATAGCTATACAGTATGGACAAAACATATCACGCGCTCAGAGTTGTGGTTGTGCATTTCTGGATAAAAGCTTTTGACGTTCCCGAACGTGTTTTCCGATATTTCTTTGTTGCGTCGTATTCGCGTGCCCAAGGTGTTCACTCTCACATTTCGTGTGGTCCTTCTGAGCATACTTGCATGTGAGCATTGCGTCTCGGAAAAACCACAACAGTCTATGTGGAAAGCGATTGACTAGCAAAAAAAAGGACAGCCGCAAGGACTAAGGGAACATGGATGCAGGGCTTACAGAATAAAGAAAATTCACAAGGTGGGAGGTCTGTGAGAACACAGCGGCACGGATCGTCGTAAGCAAGGTCGCGGAGTCGGGGTCGGAGTCGCAAGGAATCGGAGATTTTTGGGTGGAATCAGAGTCGAATTCCTAAGAACACCAGGAGTCGGAGTCAGTGTCGGATTTTTTGTCCGACACGGGATGTCCAATTGAATTATTTCTTGCATCACACTCCTACAAGCAATCAATGGAAATTCCTGTTGGAATCCTTGTTGAAATGGTACAATATATTTTCAAACTTTTATTGAAACAGAGAATTCTTGCTCTGTACCACGATTTTCATTGATTGCTTGTTGCTGCAAAATTGTTGACAGCCAAACTTCATTACGCTATGTTAAGGGGTGGGAGGCGGGAGTCGCAGTCGGGAATCAAAGTCGGAAATGTTGGAAAGGTCGGAGTTGGAGTCGGACATTTTACCTCCGACTCCGCAACCCTGGTCGTAAGGCTGGTGCACTGGGCAAGAAAAGGAAAGCATCGTTTTCTCAGGTGCAAAAGTTGTGTTCACATTAATAATTTTTTTGCGTTTAATCAATCATTGTTTTTTGCGTTTTTGCCGTTTATAAGAATGCGCCAATTTTTCAGAATTTAGCCTGTTCAGATCAAGTGCATTCAAATATCAGACAAATCTTAAAGATAGGTGACAGCCTTATTACATGTTTTTCCGAAAAAAGCAATAAATTCTGCAGCTACCTAGAGTCCAGACAACAACCGGTTCTAGTAGTTATACTTATTTAATGATCCACTTAATCCGACTCAGAAAAGCAGTTCACGACCTGACCCTTGTCAGATTAATGCAGCGTGAACTGATTTTTGCAATTGCTTGTCATTTGCCAAGCAACCAACTAGGTTATTTGTGACGAAGTCCATCTTGGCACGAACATATCACCATTTTCGTCGTCTTACGTTTGTGTTGTTGTTTGCAATGGTTCCTTTTCCAGACACAGCTTTTGCGACTAGGATACAGAGAAGCAAGTCTGATCTGTTCTTTTAAGTTGGGTTAGTGACGTAAAAATTACTTTCACTGCAGCGAAAACCACCTTCCACAGCTCACGAGCCGCGGGACCCTTGCGTTTGTGACAGTCAGCAACTTCATTGCAGCTTTTAATGCCGTTGCAGTAAGGCGAAACGCTTTTAGTGTGTAGGCTGTAGTTAAGCTGCTCGTCAATACGACTTATGACGTAACAATATCTGACTAGATAAACCCGCGTAAGTGGTGTTGATTGTCGTTAATGGATCGGCAATCAGGCAAGCAAGTAGGTGTGACCTGTTAAGCTGTGACCTTCTCCTTATTAGGTCATTGATCGAAGAAATATCTGCCGGATAGACAGTAACGGCGTATACCTATTTAGCGCTGGCATCTGACCAAAAAGTGGACGTTGCTGATGATACAGAAAGATGATACATCGCCATCAATAGGCCAAGCTCAAGTGAGGGCGTGGAAAACTGGCACCAGCCTCTTCGAGTGATTTCAGTTAGAAACTAAATGATTAAAGAAGGATGAGAGCAAAATGTCTGTCTGAGAAGACTCATTACATATAAAACCACTTGCGGTTGATTAATTTTCTAGTGTGTACAACAGTAATTGAATCAATTGGCTGAAATTTTGGCCTTAACTTGTGCTTGCGTTCGTCTTCGTATTTCCTACAAGATGTTGGGGGTTTTTTTTGGAATAAAGTTATCAACCATTCAAAACAATCTATTTCACTGCAAAGGTCTTATAATCTTAGAAGCGATAAGTCATCACCTTTCTTGCATTCTTGACCGTACGTCGGATTAAAAAGTTTACGCCCGAAAAAAATTCTTTTGGCAAAGCAACAGAATCGTCGGCTTTTTCCTAAAACCACAGGCGGTGAAACGGCGTCATCCGCAATCATACCTGGAATTTTCATTACTTTCTGTTCAGCGTTATTCCACGCAAACTGCTGCAGTGGTTGTACGTGACTTTTGTATGCTGACGAAAATACTGCGATTTTATTCTACTTCCAAGTTCGCGCGAAAATAAATGATAATTGCCCGAAAACGTCGGCATTTGTTGTTTTTCCAGCCAGTGTTTTCTAAGAAACATAAAATCGATGAAGCAACCTTGGAAGTATCAAAAATGTAAGAAACTTTGCTTTGAGACTCGAGGTAGGGTACTAATCATACTGTTGTCGTCTCTGACGCCCAAAGTCCTCAACGAGTGCTTGAAATTCGTTATTTTGTGGGCACTTGCTGTGTACGTCTTTACAACGGAAAATATTTTTTTCCACCTGTGGTGAGGCTCCTCCGGTCTGCAGGGAAAACAAAGAGGTCACGTGCTATTCTGACCAGCGTGACTCAGACAAACGTACCCAGTTTATTCGCAGCCTTCAATTTGAAACAGGTCATAATTTGGTCGCCTCCGAAAGTAACGTGGTTGTTCGCTAAATCTCGCACGCAGTCGATCTGAGAGAAGGTCATTGCGTGCGATCCGACGCAAACAAATTACTTCCGATGTCAGAAACGCCTAAAGAAAACGCAAGCCACGCCTTCGCCTGGCGCAACTCCCGCATGCGACGAGTTGACAGCTGGTTTTTGAATGAAAGAGTGCCCACGGCCCACCTGTAGAGTTTGCGTGATCAAAGTCAATGATGACATGAATTAAGCTCAATGGCAACACGATCAAAATCACACAAGGCCGTTGTAATAACTCGTGACGTTGTCACAAACTCAGTGTCCACAAAAGCGTTGCGCAAGTAGCCCATGCTCGCCACGAAGTCGTAACTGTTGAATGCAGAGATGTTTCAAGGCGGGAAATTAAAGATTTAGCACTGTTCAACGCTTTGCCACTTCAAAACGACTTCATAACAGTCCTTTCGCAAATTAAACTGCAGGTGTTCTACTGAGCAGCGACAGCACTCAATACGTATTTGCGCCTTGAACCCTTTGTTTCTGGAAACACGTTTGGAAGCTCAGACGGTAAATTCGCTCCCGATCCAAAGGTTTTAGTTTTTTGCTCGCTTTTAAATACTTGTAACCTGCAAAAATGCGGTTTTCACATGGTGCAACAATACGAGTTGCGGTCGTCGGATGTCATCATTTGTTTGCATGACTTCAACAACCTTTTGTTTATGAAAATTTGCGGCATTAGATACGCTTTTTAATGAAGATTTCAGAATGTAACAAAGCTAGAGCTTATAGCTGAAGTGAAAGCTGGAGTTTACATTTAAAATATGCTTAAAATGAAGTTACGGTTCAGTGAGAAGCTAAATCTGTTATGAAGCAGTAAAACACAACAGCGAATGGAATAAATATAATATCATGGACAGTTGATTACAATAACCTATTCTCGGCGATTCATGTGTTGAGGTTAATATATCTGATCCCAAAAAAGCTTCAAAAAGTTTTTGCGTTTGTTTAATCAGCAACCAAACGCTTAATGACCCACTGTAGAATACCCCATGAAATATTAAATGTTATTCCCAATTTGCTAATGCAGACTACTGAAAGTATTTGAAAAAAGTGTGCTCGCTTTGAAATGAGTTAAATGGCATAAGAAATGAAATTGTATGAACAATTATTTGATACCAAGGATTAAGAAGAAAGCTAATGCCCAAATACAATTAAATTGTTATTGATAAAGCAAGTAAACGTAATCGTATTTAAATGTAACTATTTCAAAAGTAGTTACTTTTTTAAAGTTAAATTTTACATGTAAATAGCAATTAAATGATTGGTTTCTTCACAAATGTCACGAGAGCATAATGCGCAGCATTGGTAAAAGTTTATGAAAAAACAATTTTAAAGTGCGTAATAGTGTCACAAAAGTTGTGAGCTATTACAAAATGACCAATACTTCACAAAAACAAACTTGGAATAAAGATCGTTCTCTCAGCATATGCGTTGTTTTTGCAACAAAACAATTACCAAATAATCAACAGAAACAAGACTGACACATGTACAGTTTTTGCAACAGTGGTCAGTGCACAAAAAAGGTAAAGGAATATCAGAGAACCAAAACTGTTGAGCAAGCTTAAAGTTTTCTGCCCACTTGTGATATCAATCATCAGGAAGTATGCCCCTGCAGGAGTATATTCTCAGCAGATGCCACTACCACGTCAGAAATCCATACTTCCGTGGACACATCGCGCAAGTGGAAGAAATGGTTGCTAGCAAGTGGGAGAAATTGTCCAGCGACTCTGTGCACGACCTGAAATCGACAACTGCGTTGAGAGAAATAAACTCATAATTGCGCTTGGACAATTTAGGAACAGGCGCTAGTTTTGACAAAAAAACGATAGCAGGCCGTAAACGCCAAAAATTAGTTTTGCAAACGATGATCGTGGCTTAAACACACAACTTGTTGGGTATTTTCTTTAAAAAATACAAACATAGACGCGTTGCACCCAGCTCACTACTTTATCCGACCGCGACCGTGTAGTTTAGGAATAACTGATAAATGCAACGATTACTTACCCGGAAGAGATGAAAAAGTTGCATGACACAAGCTGACGCCATGGTGAAGAATCGTGGTTTGTGAAGCAGCTGCGTCCTTGTGAAGAAATGCAAAAATCCGATTTTCTATCTTTTAGCGCTATTCGCCTTTAACGTGTTGTTGGTTAATCGATTCGCCACAACAGGAACTCGCCTTTTTCTATTGTTATATGCCAGAGTCAAGCAATATTTTGCAGTTACACGCTAAGGCTAAAATAACCGAACGGAAATCTTCGCGGTACGTTGCCCACGCGACCGCGTCACGCACGTACGTGCTTGGCAAAAGAAGGGGTTTGTACACCCGGCTCGGTAAAGGATACAATTAACAGCAATTTGAACTTTGCTGCCCGTTTTGCCGAAACAAAACAGTGTTATGTCATTTGTCGACAAACAATATTAGGGCGGCTTGGCGACGAAGACACGCTATGCATGCAGTGCTATGACTCACGGCAAGCTACATCGCAGAAATCATTGTATGACCTTGTTCGAGGTGTAACGCTGTATCAGTAGAGGAATTACTAATGATCATGCACCGTAAGCGATTTACTTTTAAGCTAAATTTTCACCCCCGACTCCGCATATTAGGAGGTCGTGCCGCAAGGAAAAGTTTGCGAACCAGGCATTTTTTAAACATCAACACTCACCAAAACTTGTGCTTGTCAACAACTGCTTTTCGCAAACTCTTGCTTGCGGCGAAATTTCTGAAAAGCTGACCGTAAGACTGAAACCGCATTGCATGGGAAAAATTCCTGTCAAGAGTGTGTTTTTCGAAGTGCCTCTGTCATGCACTTGATCTGGAACGCGGCTTTTGATTGACGTGCGGCTATTGGGCGAGCCCTCGCTTAACCAGCTTCGCAGCTTCGCCAACACGTTGTAACACATTCGCAATCACGCAAGAAAGTTGCAGCAACACTCGACGAAGGTGCTTTGCGTTGGTTTGCTCCCTGGCACACCGATCTTAGAAGCACGCCCCTTAATGCAGGGATGGGGAACCTGCGGCGCGCAGGTCAAATGCGGCCCTTGTTAGAACAGACATTTTGTTGACCGAGTTAGAACACAACATCGCGTCAAAACGAGTCTTTTTACAGTATAATGAGTAGATACTTAGACAGAAGGCTTTCTCGGTTCTTGTAGTTTTCTCTCCTATTTTGCTTAGCAAGATGAAGGTAGAATTTTATGATAACATTAACTATTTTTTGCGGCCCGCCAGTGATACCCCACTATTCATGCGGCCCGTGATAGTTAATAGGCTCCCACCACCTGCCCCAAATCCTGCGACACGAAAACCGCAGCAACTACCACGTTTAGCTTTCGGCAAAGCGCCGGCGCCGGCAACTTCCGACCGCTGCGCTCCCACAGAAGGAGGACGTCAGCCCGTGACGGGGTCAGCTACCAGGTCACGGCCTATCGCATAAGAAAAGCAACCCTGTCGCGTGATTTTGATGTTGTTTATTTGCTCTGGCGATTTAGTGGCGGTTTTGAGCAACAAATCGTGCTAGGGCCAACTTACACCAACCTAAGGCTGAGGTGAAATCTGAAACAAAAATGTAGGTAAGAGAGAATGAGCCTGCAAAGCTCCAGAGCTGCAGAGAACAGCGACTGCAACGATTTTCGAAATTGACCTGAGAAATCATTTGACAAATTAGGCGAGCTTTGTGATCTATTTTTGCGATTTTGGTCTAAAAGCTCATTCGAGTGACATAATTTAAAGCTGCACTTCGATAGAGTTGATACCAATACGAAATAGCTTCGTGCGATGAGCAGATTCCATTTATTTAATTCAACTGGACGCTTTGCCTGTGACTGTGACCTTCAGTCATGCCTAGCGAGTGCAAGAAGTTACTTCGTAAAATCTATTCTTAACTCAGGCCAGATTGTTTGCAGCATGCTCTGGCCTTTACTGGCTGAAATCAATCAGGCAATCTGCTTTACACTGCCCCAAGCATAACGTCTAAATGAGATGATTGGATTCCGCTTTTGTCTGTTGTCTTGGCTTGTGGGCGTTGGAAGTCACACATATAAGGGTTTCCCGGGCTGAAAAATGCTATGGCAACGAACGTCGCTCATAACGTTTTACTGAACAGCTTGGAAAATGCTTTCTGTAGTTCTTTCCGTAGAAAAACAACTTCTTTTAATGAGATAAAATACTTGCTTAAGCAGTTATCTGCTGATCGCGAAAAGGTTAAGAATCAGAAAGAAGCACTCAAAATTCATTCTTGCCTGCTTTGAAAGCACGGTTCAGCACGCTTTGTTTGACTTGTATTCAAGCAAACTTTTGAAGAGTGGCAAAACCAAGTAATATTTGTAACAAACAAAACTCCATTCAGGGTGAAATGAGAGCCCTCCAAGTTCCGAAAGTTGCACTATCTGAACTCTGCCACCAACGACGAAGCCTAAAAATAGCACTGAGCGGACGCAATCATAACAGCTTGCTGTGAATGTCCAGTAAATCCTGAGCGTCGGAACTTGGGTGAGCCGTCATCTTGCTGGCATCTGAACTCTACGAAAATGTTTTCCTCAAAAAACAAATAAAATAAAGTATAAAAATAAATGCACTAGAACGTTATCGCAAAAGACTTAGTAGACAAGAAGAGAAGTGGTCTTACCGAAATAAGTTTTGCAACACTGAATCGCAGAGCGATGATTGTGACATTTGACTAAGCACGCCAGAATCGCCACTATCCGTCTCGTTATAAGTTGAAGCAGAAAAACGATTGAAGTTTTTGGCAGAACGCCGTTAAGTCGCACATTAATGTCAAATGTTCATTGCCTTACCTCACAAGGGTTTCTGCGTTGTATATGAGTTTACACAAATATGTCTTTTACTGTACAAGCACTCTGTGTAGAAATTCCCGACCCAATCGGGACAATGCTGGCTAATAATGATTTTGGTGTGCGACAACCCCAAGGCAGCCTCGTGTGCTGCAACTGCTGTTTTCCTTCATGGTTTGTTCACAGCGAATAAGCATGTTTAGATCCGGTTCATCCTGATTTGCCGGTAATCATTCTTTGGCAGCAAAACACGTCTTACCCATTGTTTATTTTCTAATTCCTATGCAAGTAGGCCATTTGGCGGTGATCTGGCATGCGAAACTAGCCGTAAGTGGAAAGCATGGCCACAAAGCCCTCTTTGTAGTCCTGGACTAAAAGGCATTTAATATACGATACCACGATATGATCTGTAAACGATAAGATGATGTTGCGCAAAGATACTCATCATCAACAGATTGCGTGTGGCAGAACTGCCCTTTCCAGGTTCACTCAAGATTTACAGCAAAAAAACACTTATAGTATCAACGTCTTTGAGAGCGGCATTGAAGCGAACATTATTGTTAATGAGACTTCATCTTTGGCGTAGAAATGAAGCATAAGCCGCGACACACGAACTCCAGCATATGTGTAACTCACAAGCGCTTGACAGCAGTGTCCATAAATGAGCGAAAAGATAAACTTAAGAATATTTCATTTTATTTTCATTAAGGCAATTTAAAAACAGACTCCCACAACTTCAGTAGTCCCTTTTTGTTTTTGTTTTTTTTGGCTGCAGCTGATGGGTTTTAGGAGCCGTTATAATAGCCCTGTCTACATCGAAAGAAATGACTTTTGAAAGTATTTTTATGGAAGGATTCTCTAAAGTGTTTTCTCCGCTTGGTCTCGCCCAAAGCTATTTTTTCTCCCTTTGCCAAAGATTTCTTTGGCTATTTAGGCCAGGGGTGGCCAAACTGCGGCTCGCGAGCCGGATGCCGTTCTTCGAACCTTTGTATGCGGCTCTTTGAGCTTTCCTCAAAATTGTATATTTGTATTTTATTTTTTATTTCTACTTATTGCAAAGTGTAGAAATATTGTAAAGTGGTACTGGGGTCAGTGACGGATTTACGCATAGGCCATGCCCTAGGGCCCAGCGCAACTCCTTCCTATGACGGCTCATTATTAACTCAAAATTTTCGAAACTACGCAGAGGCATAACTTCACAATTTACTTTGAAACGAGCGAAACTGCAAACATCTTATAGTCTAGATTCTAGACTCTAGAATATCGGTACAGTAACAACACGATAATATTGTTTGCTACGTAATATAAGAATTATAATATTGCTTTTCATCGGAGTTCTTTAGCGTCTGACGGTCTTGCGTTGATGCGAGCTTTTTGTCAGTGGAAGATTGAACATCAAATAAAGAAGTGATGTGTCAAAGGTTTGATACTGGGCGCGAGAGAGATGCAGGCCGTCTCTATGAAAGTGGTTACAGCAGTAGCGTTGCCAGTCCAAAATTTTTGGAAGGGCCAAGTATGGGTTGGGTGGCGGAAGTTCAAATACTATGACTTAAGGCGACGAGCGGTATTTTATTCAAACATTGCCTGTCAAAGCACAAAATGACAAGATATGCTAGAGATTTAGGGGGAACGGTCCCATTGGCCCCCTGCCTACGCCTATGGTTACAAGAATGAAAAAGAAAGAACAGTACTTACTTGATGTTCAATCTTCCAGACAAAAAGCTCGCAACAACGCAAGACAGCCAGGCACTGCAGAACTGCGACGAAAAGCAGTATTGTCAGTATTGGATGCTATGTTTGGTTGTTACCAACTAGATTGGTCGCAAACAGAGATTGCTTGTGGAAACTCTATAGGCCTGTGTTAGTTAAGTCAGCTAGAACAGTTTCTCGTGATTTTTACTTGGAAAAACGTGTCTACATTGGGCTTATTTCATATGGTTAGCTGAGGGTGTTGCGACAATACTTCGCTGTACAAAACTTGTCTTCATGCTGTTTACCAACAGTCTAAGAGGATTAAAACGCTGTACTTTTTATCGCTTGGAAATGACAATTTAAAATGGCATAAATAAACCGTGTGTTCACTGAATGGATTGTTTGTTTGTTGCATAAAATATGTGATTACTATAACAAAGGTGTTTACGTACAGCTCATCAGATCGACAACCAGAGGATATTTCTGAGGGCAGCAACACGGTCCTGCATGAAAATGTATATATCCGAAAAATAAACTTACAAAAAACGCTAGAAATCACGGAAATTTAACGAAGAGAACTTCTCAACTACACGAAAGAACTATAAATTCCAAGAAAATATCGCATTGTCATTTGTCCCAAAGAAGAATGTAGGAAAGGCTTAACTTTCTGTTGAAGATCTGAGGCAGTCGTAGAACCAAAGTCGGCACAACAAAAGATAGATTTTTGAGGGGGACCCTACACATAAGAGGGGCATACTGTCACGCTTTTCAGACAAATGGCCAAATAGATCACACCTGCGTGGAGATCCAAAAACTAAGATGGCCTAGGGTTCCGCGCTCCCTAAATCCGTCCCTGACTAAAAAAATCCGTCCCTGACTTTGGTAGCTAGCGTGCCGCACAGTATTACTTTTGAAAGTCATTACAAAAAACTTTGATGTCACAGAAGCGTTGATTGCAAATAAATTCGTGTTTTTAGATTTTTATGTTGCGGCTCTTTGTAACTTGGGTTTTTGGCTCATATATGGAGCCGGTTTGGCCACCCCTGATTTAGACTGATCATGCTATCACTGAAACTAAGGACGGTGTTGCGATCGGAAATCCCGAGCGGCATATGCGCAAAGCTTCGCACTGTGGCAGCAAGCAACAATAGAGTTCACATGCCATGATCACTTTCTGCGTACGCTATTGTTACGTTCCATCGTTGACATCGTTGGTATCACCAGAGATCACACGCCACGATCACTCTATTATTGCTTGTTCGCGCCACATATATGTATGGTGTTGTTCTTCACGCACATCCCGTTCGTGGTGAATCATACAATCAACGTAACACCACCGGAGAGGTTGCAACAACGGTAACACATCTTTACTGTTTCCGGTAATACCCAGTATGAATTAGTTCCCTGTAGCAATCTGTTAAAATAATTTAAATCCTAAGCACTTGAAGGTACCGGTAATCCTTCAGCCTATGTGTCAACACCATTATCCAGAATTCCACATTTTTCGAAAAAGGGAGTTTACTATTCGCACCGGGGAACGTCAATTTTTCGTGGGAAGTGTCGATTTGCAGGTAGCAGAAACCAGCAACCTATTTTCTATGTTTAGGCTGATCAATAGCAGCAGCACGTTGCAGCAGACGGAAACGGTGCTAAGGCTGGTATGCTCGCCCTGGGAAGTTTTTCTAAGAAAAGGCTTGTTCCGGCTCAGCAGCGCCGTTGAGCGTGATCCGCGTGACGTTGATTAGGTACTGACCAAGTGGCGGAACAAGTAAAATCAAATGTGGCAAGCATGCAGACGCGGACCTGAAGCCAAGCAAAAGAACTTGTTGAACTGGTTTTGAAATTGACACAAACGTTTGCAAAAACAATCTCTTTTTTACTAGCAATTAACCTTAGAATCGACAGTGTTTTCAAAACTGGGGCGGCCAGCCCGTTGCACGTGTTCTGATGACAGCTTAGAGTTTGTCCGCGCTCACTGGGGTCACGACCGTTTATATTCAAAGGATGGTAAAAAGTTTTATAAGTAAAGAAAACAATCAATGATGCTATATGTATGCTTAGACTCAGGGTAAACGAAGTATAATAGTTCTTGTCTATGCGTTGTCACCATGCTGCTGACTGAAAAAGCTTTGTTACTGCACAAGACAGTTGATGTTGTTTTTTTCTCTGAAAATGGATGCACAAGCCGGAGCATCAAATGTTCATCTAACTAAATGATTTTAGGATAGATTTTGCTTAGCAAGTTAATTAAGTACATTGGTGTTATATTTGATGCTTCGTTGAAGAATGGCAATCACATTCACAAGCGAGTTATATCAGTCTTTTTTAACATTACCTGCGCTTATGTGCCAATGTCTTCGTCTTGTGTAATGAATATGTTAAAATGGTCTTGTCTTTCTTGGGCACACTTATGTGATGTGGGCTCTGAGTCTGAGAATAAAGTACAAACACATAAATTAATAAGAAATATTGAGCGAGGTTATCATCCTTCAACTGCCATCGCAACGATTTGTTTTTGTCGAGAGGCAGCAAGTCGCCTGCGAATGTCTGCTCGCCAATCTACGAATGTTTGCTCGCGCTTTGCAAGATCCGGTTCCTTCATATAAATTCATAGTTCATTTCCGAATGTACGTTCTTATGTTCTACATACGCATCTTTTTTCAAAGTTATTTGTGCCTGCAGGATTGAAAAAAGAAATTATATTTGGCAGGCTTGGTGAGCCGTTTGTGTTCAGCTTGCTTGATACCTGGGTAACAGACAGGTTACCCAACGCCTTTTGCCGCAGCCCCCTAGAAATGGTAAAGTAAATCTCAGAAATAGAATTAATTTACCTTGCATGCTTTCCAAAATGTAATTAAAATTCTGAAAATATGCTGCTTTTTGTGCACAGTTGTTACCAACAATTGAATTCGAAGCGAGTAACAAAGCACTTGCAAGAATTTCTGTGAAGTACCAGCACCAAACCCTTTATATGTTTCAAGTTGATATGTTTCAGAAAATAAAAACATTTCATGCCAAGAAAACGCCAGGATTGACTACATTCTCTAGCAATTTACAATAATCGTGAAAAAAGTTACTTTAGTGAATTTGGTATTAGACAACGTGTATGGGTGACAATTTTTTGGAGTCTAGAGCAACAACGTTTTGACGATTGGTGGAAGCAACAGAACCGGTATTGCAAATACTAGTTTCTTCTAGCAACGCTGTTCAGCCGTATCTCCCGTAGTGTCACACTCGCAATGGACCGTTGACCAAACGCGGTTTTAAACTGAGCTCCGAACCGATAAGAGTAGCTGCAAAGTGAGCTGCTTTGTCTAAACCGTCACGTAAATGCTCAATTATAGAAAATGCGCAGAGTTTAAACAAGGCCAACATGTACAAGCCACCAGCGCTAAAGCTACAATAAGCCGATACAGTTGTTCGTATTTGTCCTCTGAGTACGTTTGAGTAAAATTAATTAGTTAGAGACATCTGTCAAACGTGTCTGCAGCGGCTTTAAGACAATGTTTCAAGCTTAATCTCTTGACCAGTGCCGTCACTTTACCAAAGCGTCTTGTCAAAGCAAATTACCAAAGCGTCTTGCAAGGAACGTGTGTTTCGAAGAAAATCTGCAAGAAGTTAATGTTGATGTCATCGTTTCGGAAACTTGCGCATGACTTCAAACACAATACTTTAACGTGCAGCAAAGAATTGTTAAACACTGAACTGTCCAATATTAATTACGTAAAATTCTGTCTGTTTAATAATCTTCATTGTGCTGTGAAATGTTTAAAGTTACTTAATTTGTTACAACAAACCACACTACATACACAACTGCATTCGGAGGAGTTATATTATCAGAAACGTAGACAATTATTCTGGCATGAGCCTTGTGGACTACGAATGTCTAGTGAACCGTGATAATGCAGAAAATAACTAAGAATTTGCAGTTCAGAACACCGAACTGCTGTTGCAGTTTGACAAGAGTTACACTTTTACCCTACGTCTAAGCTGCTTTCTGAGTATCGTTTACCAGAAAACATGCCAGATGGTGAATTGATCTCAGGCACTCGAAGTGTTGGCCAAACCTTCCTACGTATCAGAGATGTTGCATTAAGGGAGACTTGTGGTGGCAACTTAAAACCTCGTCCTCACATTGGAAGACGCATTTAAAATCGTCTGGATTAGCGTGCTCTCCTTCGCTCGAGCTAGGCTAGACTATCCCTATTCCTCTTAGCAGTGGTTCCCAAAGTATGGGTTGGATGTCGGAAGTTCAAATATGGATCACGCCGAGGCGATCCAAACCTGAATTGTCTAAATTTTCCTTAGTTTTGATGAAAAACTTATTATTCACACATATGTACTACAAAGCAGATCATAAGTTAGTACTCTGCTTTCAAAGGGGCCCCCTACAGAAACTGTACAGTGCAGGTACTTTGCTTTGAAAGGGGCCCCCAACAGCAACCGCAATTTGAAGGTACTCTGCTTTCAAAGGGGCCCCCAACAGCCACTGAAATGTGTAAGTACTCTGCATTTAAACTTCATTGAAGGGGCCCCTAAAAGAAACTGTAATGTGTAAGTACTCTGCTTTGA
>Ga0210059_1001603_pt1 | contig 34380 bp, 22 predicted proteins | sample Ectturendosymbi2_FD_188042 | JGI IMG/M metagenome (GOLD analysis project Ga0210059, IMG submission 188042) | Ecteinascidia turbinata endosymbiont from Florida, USA - Sample 2 (SPAdes) (version 2) | ecosystem: Host-associated > Tunicates > Ascidians > Unclassified | place: Key West, Florida... | reverse complement strand
TTCGTGACGTCACGTCCTTTTCTGATGCGTCTGGTATGGTCTGCGTTCGAGTAGGAACCTGTTTCTATATTGACGCATCAGACTCACTGCTCTGACTCACTTTTACTCGAACGCAGACCATACCCAGACGCATCATAAAAGGACGTGACGTCACGAAATCAAACGCATGCGCCCAAAAAAACGTACAGGACGCATGCCGTGTGCATCCAGCTTAATCCCCTCGGGAATTAAATTTATTAATTATCGATTTTTTGGACATAACGTGTCAACCACAAACGCTAGAAAGCCAATCAAGGGCTCTAAAGACGCGCGCATTTTCACCTAGTTTATTTTCAAACAAAGAAAAAAAAAATTTCCCCTTGCAGTTGGGGCCCAGGGCCCGAAGACGTCTTCCAAAAACCTCAACCTACCCCATTACGACGTTACCCCAAAAAAAACTCAAATCAAAAACTTGCCAATTTGAAAAAAATCTGAGCTACAAGACTTTCCGCATCTTTAGAAGGTTTAAACAGCTTTCTAGCTCAATCGGCTGGCGAGTTATGTTCGTGCGAAGTGGCGCACGCGAGACTTAAACGGAGCAGTAAGAACAAAAACTTTTTGCAAAACATATAACTAAATTACCAGATATTCGCCTATTAGATTTTGTTACAAACCAAGTTCAAGAAGACATTAAAACGTTGCCACGAAACCAGCGTCTCATTTGACGTACATCTATATTGAGCAGTTCCACCAAAGGCCGGATACCACCGTGCTCAGCGATGCGTGCAGCGTTCTCGTCAACACGAGCCAAGTCCGAGAGCACGACGGACGAGCGCGACTGGATTTCGAATCGCTCGTCAAGCGACTCCTCGTGGTCTTTGCTCTCGCCTTTCAAAGTGGTGTTCGACAACGGCTTGAGAAGCTTGATCAGAGCTGGAAAAGTTCAGGGACGAAGGTGAGAGCTTTTAAAGCAATCGCTTTCAAAACTCGAGGAACTGCGTTTTTTTGTTAGCTTCAGATCCGCATTTCACAAAAATCCCGCTACCAGTCCAGCAGGCGTCGTTGAAAAGTTTTGTGAAATTCCTGACCTGCAGACACTGAATTCTGGTCCAGTATCAGTTGTTTTGCACAAAAATCTTAGTTTATCGCTAAAAAGAGGCGTGGCCGACACGGTTTTCAAGTCATAAATCGCTTGCTTGTTTGCATGCACGAAGCAAGCTAAGAAACCGTTAAAATTCATTCAAGCCAAAAGCAAACTACTGCCAATTTAATCGTCCCAACATGCTTTTTTGGCAAAAATGCTTTCTTAAGCCAAATATTAAACTGAAAATCAGGGTTGCAGAGTCGAGCCGGAGTCGTGACGAGTCGGAGGATTTTGGGTGGAGTCGGATTCCTAGCAACACCAAGAGTCCAATTGGGTCATTTTTTGCATCGCACTCCTAAGTTGGGAATTTCTGTTGAAATGGTACAATTTCTTTTGAAACTTGGTGAAACAGAGAATTCTTGCTGTGCACCACGATTGCCATTGATTGTTAATTGCTACAAAATTGTTAACAGCCAAACTTCATTCACTTTATGTTAAGGAGTCGGAGTCGGAAATGTTGGAAAGGTGGGAGTTGGACTCGGATATTTTAACTCCGACTCCGCAACCCTGCTGAAAAGTAAACAAGCGTTTTCTGGCAGTGCTTTTAAGTCTATGATGCAATGCACCATTTCGTGTGAAGTTTCATAGACCGTTGTCATCATCTTAATGGTGTTGCAATTTGCCACAAGCAAACACAGTTTTCTGACCGCATTACAGACTGGGTATACTTCAACAATGAAGTTGTTTGCAGCCCGCAGAAGTTCGGTTACGAGGCAGCAGGAGACCTAGCAGCAATAATAGCGTTTTTAAGCGGCATCACGAAGGAAAACCGAAAAAAATGCAGCCACGTGACCAGAAATAAAAATGCTGCTTTGCGCTTTTCATCAGGGTTTCACAAACGTATTCGAAGACTATTGTGAATTTTAGCATCATTTCTACAAATCAACAGCTTCAGATCTTCCTAAATGTATAAAAATCGAGGATAGGATCGTATCTATTCACAGTATAACTTCAAAACCAGGCTGAAATTCCTGACTTGGAATTGCTCCGGCCTCGGCGACTTCCTTCCTCACGAGGTCCTGCTCTGACATCAGACAGATGACCGAGCAGGCGAGGGAGCGAATCGGAGGCGACATTTCGTCTTCGACTTCTGCAGCCAAGCCTGAAAAACGAATCAAACAATTCACATCGGTCCAGGATTGCGCACAAGGCAGGTGTTCCAGCACGTTGCAAAAACAGCAAGCGGCTTGTGCGAATAATAAACCGAAACGGTAAAACTTTGAAAGCGCAGCAAAGATTGGATCTAGCAGATGTTCAACCTGAATCGACGGATGACGTGGCAGATTTCGGCCTCCGCCGGTCGCTACGCAACAAGCAAACCAGCGGGTTCACCGCTCGTGCGTCCATCAGATGGCGCCAGTGGGACGGCGTTCTGTGCAACAAGACTTCGAGACACCGAAGGGCGGCGTCTTGTCGAAGGACGTGAGGGGAACGGAGCATGTCTGAAAAGAATAGCGTGGTTATGTGTAAGGTGCAACGACTTTGGTGCAGTGGTAATTCGGACGGTTATAGGGCATAGGCGGAATGTCGCTTAACCCTGGTGTGTCCTAAAAGGTCCGAGGGGCAGCGCTGCAGCTACGTACACAGTAGATTGTGACTGGCGTTGTAAAACCTAAATGTTGACAAACTTTCTCAGTGTTTTTGCTATGCAGCAAGATCCATCTCAATACAGCAAAACGTAACTATTAAAAACCGAACCCAATAGCAAAGCAACCAAGTGCGTGTTACACTTGGAAGACACACAAATTCAGCTGCTACGACCGTCTCTGTCCAACTATAAACATCTCACCCACAAGTTTTTCCCAGACGTGTAGCGTGTCAACATCTGCAACATTCGCATCTTCCTCAGTCAGTTGCACGAAATACTCGATCACGTCCGCGTGGAAGTTTAGCGCAGCGCGCTGGACCGGCCCGTCGTCGTTTACGTCACGAGCTGTGACGCGCGCGCCCCGACCAATCAAAAACTTCAGGGTGATAAGAGCGCCGTGAGACGCCGCGACAAGAAGGGGAGTGGCATTGTCGCTGCGAAACAAAGGGTTTACAATTGAAAATGCGCCACGTAACTTGAGAAATATTTGAAAAAGACAAAAAGTTTGGAAAAAGCGAGATTCAAAAACGTGAAACTCGTAACAATTCGCGTAAAAATGAACGAGCTGCAATTGGATCACACACGATTCGATACTTTTTCTACCACCAGATGATATGTTACTTGTTAGGCCAATGACTTGCGTGATGAAAGCAACGCTTTCGAAAATGATCACAGCGAAATGCGATGTGTGAGTGAAGTCGAACTTGAATGGGAGCCGATCATTGCTTTAATTGTATTAAACTACCATTGGCCGAGGTATTAGAAAGCGTTTTCTTCATAATCTTTGATTATTCGGAGCACGTTGTTTAGCAGAAGTTACGATGACAAATGCTACTCAACACTCCATATCTATAAGTAAAGTGACTGCAGCCTCAACTAAGCCAGTAAGACGACTGTGAGTAATTTAAAAAAATAAGCCACGTCTGCGTTGCTGCAGAAAACTTTCCAGTCATTCCGTGGTTTCACCAACTTAATACAAGCATTCTCAATTGAAATTAAATGAACTGATTTCGCACAATTGTTAAAAGGCCACCCGCGTTAGGTTAGCACGGCTAAAAGCGATGCGCTGCTGGGAGGATGTCACACGAGATTAAAAGAACAAAAATCTGGATGACTCAAACTGATGACCAATTACCGGAAGTCTCATCATCAAACAATTCCTGCAATGCAAGCAGAGTTTGCTCATTTCAATTATAAAATCACGTGCGTTGATAAATTATTTGGCGAAACACATAAACGGACTACACCGCTGATCAATACCAACCGATCGTACGTACACTGCTGTTTCATCTGCAAACAAGGCAAGGAATAAAAATGGCATTTTTACACCCATGAAAATACCACAGTCTCATCGTACCAAAGTTTCAAACAAATATTTTCGATTTAAGGTTTACAGTACTTTGACCGTTTCGCCTCATCAAGGTCATTGGGTTCAAATCGCTCAAGCACACGGCCACTGACAGGGCGCACGTTTTGTATTAATACATTTCTAAAGAACCATTCTACTGCCTGTTAAGCACTTATTGGTTAAACGATAACAATATAGCACTCGTCTAAACACGAAAAAGGTTGTCGCTTACCCCCCAACAGCTGGAAGCTCGAGCAGATTCGGATGACGCCGTATTAGGCAGCGCGCTATCGCGATTTGATCTGCAGCGCATGCGTGGTGGATCGCCGAGTGCCCGTGGGCGTCGCTGAACACCACCATGGCGTGGCTGGCCAGAAGCGCCGTGACGCACTCGAGGGCGCCACAGCGGGCCGCGAAGTGTAGAGGAGTGGCACCTGCGTCGAGAAATCAACGATGCGTAAAAATACTCGTTTGATCTTAACAATCCTGTCGCAGGTGACGTTGAAAGAAAACGTTTAGAACTGTACCAACGCAACAAGGTTGTGCGTTTCAAAAACGTACAGGAGAGAACGAGAAGCTGCTCTGAGCAGTTGAGAATGTGCAAGCTTGGGAACCCTCAAGGAGTTGAGATTTCAATGAACACGATGGTTTTTATCATGCTCTGGCTTCACTGTTGTTGCTGACAACAAAATCGAGGCGGGGCATAGCGTAAGGGTCAAATCTAACGCGCTATGAAGAGGCAGTCCTGAGCGCAGAATCTAAGTTAACTATTGCGAAGGCCAATACGCTTTCTTTTGTTTTTTACAGTTCGACAAACCACAAGTTTACTGCAGAAATTCAGTGTTCGATCGTAAAGGTGTCAAAGATTGCTTGCTTACGTAACAGCACAACTGTTCGTTTCCCATAAAACGATATTCAACAATAATCTCCGACCAGGGCCTACGATAAGGGGTGCTAAAGGTACAGTACATTGGGCCCGGTACGTAGTGGGCCCGAAAGGATGAAACTTCGCATGCTAAGTTTTTCTGTAATCAAGTCAGTTGCCAGTATAATAATTAATATGTTTCCAAATCTTGGCATGGTAACTGTTTAATCGATATTCTAATTATTACACAAACAAGCTATACAAGTTTCGAAGAGGATCGCAGAAGCTACAGGGGGCCCGGTATCAGTCTTTGTACCCCTAGTAAAAATTATCTCAGAGACCCTGGCTTTGACATGGGCTTAATTTCAAAACCCCTAGGTTGGTAAAAGAATCACCACACCGTGAAGTTAACGGATTGCATCACACAATATTATGGTCTTTAATGTTTGAAAGCTATGCTTCGATATTCTTACAGCTTCTAAAACATTGATGTCGAAGTCTTGAGGCGTGCTTGACGTCTGATCCCCACTAAAGTTTCAACACACTTGTACAACACACTAAGATCCGTGAAACACAATCCACCGACAACGGCAAACCACGCGCTGATTCGATTGAAAAATGCAGACACAAAGCAAATGAACGTTAACTTAGAAACGAATAAACCGAAAGTATCTGTTGATATAATTAGCCGCTAGATGTCAAAATTTAAGGTTTCAGGGTGCCAGCACAACAACAAGCGATGTGCAGTTCGTACGAACGCATGCCTTCAACCTGCCCAGTGCCCATGCTTCACACAAACAAGTACAACACAAGTGTGCTACAACACTCGACACAAACAAAAAAAACGTGTTAGTGCTGAACGACAAAAGCAAGTGGTGAAGTCATGCAAGCTGCACAACGCGAAACTATACCGGTTCTTTCGGAAACACCCTCAACATCGGTCTTGTCAGTTGAGGTAGGACGCTCTGCAGCAAAATCTTTCTGATGAAAACCTTCTTGTTTGTTAGTTAAAAAACTTGTATAAGTCTCGCTTCGTTGAAAGATTACGAGCGTGTTGATAAAACGACCGCTGGAAACAACGCAACGCGGCTTCTTTTCAGCCAATTGATAAAATCCAACGAAGTAATGGTAACATCCTTGGGAATGTTTTTCAGCAGCAAGTCAGGCACAAACCGGCCGCGACCGGTTCTCAGCGGCTTTGACATGTTTATCAGGAAAACTTGTAAAGAACAATATTTCCGCTTCTCTGCGCGTCTTGTAACAGACATTTGCAGTGCGCAGCTAACCGCACTCTAGATTTTATTTCCCAGTTAAGTGAAGCGGCATTGCATTCGCCTGATGTATTCACAGACTGAGGAACCGACAAGTCTATATTTCTTTCAAGCTAACTTTTGTAAATTGTCAAATGAAATAAACGGCAGGGCGTGCGATTTCATAAACGTGTCATCACGCGATGCAATCGGCCAATAAGTATGAGCGTCCGACGAAGGATAAGCACACGCGGGTGGACGACAAGGGAATCGAACCGCAAACCGGTAGAAGCATACGTACGCGTGGTGCGGTAGCTAATCTCCGTGCGCCTGACGTTGAGCAGGGGATTGTAATTGAGAAGAATGGTCAAGGTGGAGGGCCGATTGTTGATGCAGGCGTAGTGCAGCAGCGTCATGCCCTGCAACAACCGAAGTTCAAAGCAAAATCTAGAACCTTCTCGCGGCGCGACAAAGATTTCGAGCGAATGGGATTTAGGGAGGTCAAGCGAGGTCAGCCTTTTGAACTTAGACGCTCTAGCGGAAACTGAGCTGAAGCGTGTCGCAATTCAAAAACACGGTCTGCCATCTCTGCCACGTCACAAACGAGCGTTCAACCTGCGGCAGTTAAACCTACACGACAGCAAATTGTCCTAAGCATCGCAGTGTTTTCACTCACAACGCATAAAATTTCGTTTGGCGCAGTAGTTGTTTTGGGTGTTTTGCCTGCGGCTTGAATCAATGAAAACATATAAAGCTCAAATGGAGAAACAGCAGACGTCTGTGGCAACATGCTTTCAACCTGTATATCCGGAGAAAACAGAGTTGAGCTCGGAGTTTTCCGCACGAGGGCGATAAAGGGCGCTACCAGACCTCGGCTGCAGGAAAGACGAGAGCCAGTGTCCAAGCTCTGAGGAGAGAATAAATTTTTCTCATTTTTCTGGTTACCGGTAGATATCGCAAGCTTTGACTTTTCTTACTAATTAACAAGCTCTTTTCACAAATTTGCTCTTTTTTACTTTTGAAGCGTTTTTTTTTCAATTTTTTCTGCGACTACACGCAGCAAAGATTTTTACAAAAGAAAACTCCTTCCAGAAACCTTGTAAAAACAAGGAAACTAAACTTTGCGACAAGCACGACTATGCGTTGGCGCTCGTACAAGCAAGCGCTTCAACAATCATTAACCAATAAAAAAAACGCGAGGTAAACTCGCCATCACCGTTACCGACCTTGCTTGCAAGCGCTTGACGAAATCCGAAGACCCGTTTGAACAGCTCGGCAATCTGCTGGTCATTCATCGGTAGCTTTCGCGGACGCAAGGTGCTCAGTCGCTGGTAACGCGCGTGAATCCACGCTGGTTGCGGAGGCGAGGCGGCGTAGTAAGTCGTCAGCGGTATGTGCATCACGTAGTAGTCTTTGCCTTCTGCAATCAGGGCGGTCGACAAATAATTGTTAGGTCGTTTGACAGCATCGTATACGGACGCACGTGCAAAGGTTTCACGACCGGCCGCTCGTGTGTTCAAAGTGCTAAACAAATATCATATTCAGCAGGGATCTGTGCGAGCATCTGTGGTTGACGTTTGGACCGGCAGCAAGCTTCGGTTGCCGTGGCAACTCACTTTGAAAGCAGACTGTAAATAACGTTAAAACGTTGGCTTTGGGTTCAAAGAAAACTGAAAGACTGGAAAAAAGATCAAAGGCGTGTTTGTGCAACTGCCCAACAACATTGCACAGTGCACCTGTGCTTCGAAAGTGTTCAATTCTCAGAGCTACAGGTAATGGAATTCAGGATAAAGGAAGTAGATCCACTGCGTGATAACGTTATTGTGCGATTTCTGAATGGATTTACTTATGATTTGATCATTTCTAAACATAGGAAGGATATGCGGGCCCTTGGACATCCTGCTACGAATAAAATAAAATATAAAAATGTACAAAAAATAAGCAGTGGGTGACTTTTTGCTCTCCATCTTCTTTTTCAGTGAAAATACAGCAAAACCATGCTTCTTGTAGCCAAACGACGCTGGCATAAAGACAGCGAACGCCAGATTGTGAATGGTTTGCCTTTTACTGAACTCCTGTTAACCCAAATTTCTTCCCCCCCAAATAAAAAATCTTGGCGGCGCCACTGTTTACCAACGCACTACTCTTTTGAAATTGATACGGTTTATTGCGATTGAAATTTACCCAGGACTTCAAAGAAGCAGAGGCTGGAGAGATTACTTGAACGGTACTGTGGAAACTGAAGGCCTGATCGGGAAACGGATATTGACGGACAAAGCAAACGGAACTATTCAACGCTTGGGGTTGATGTAGTGTAAACAGAATCACAATTATTGCACAAGGACAAAGAAAGCTTATTGTTCGCTGTATATGCTCGTAGCCGCAGTCATATAAGTGTTGACCAACTGGTGGACTGATTCTTGGAAGGATACGTTATTCACAACTGATTAAAAAAAGCGATCGAAAATTTTGGCAATTTCGCCAATGCTTTACACCCAAGTAACCAACTAAGTAGCTTGTCACAAAGGCGCTGCTAAACACGTTTTTTCTATAAGCCGTTTGCAACAAAAACAACCATACTGCGACTATAAGCGAGGTTGGATACAAAAACACGCAAGAGTATAATTTTTTTCATGCGTAGCGTTACGTGAAATCGATTTCCAAAAAATTTGCCAACAGATTCCTAGCTTATCTCACATGTGGAGAGTAGTTACTTGAATACAGATGTGTGCGAGTTTGAATGATTTCAAAAAGAAGCAGCCCAGTCGGCTGATTCCTCGATAGCTTGCAGCAAGCCTGGAACTTTCAATTTTCACGGCCAGTCCGGCGTGTCTTCAAACAGGAGCTAAACGTCGCTTCAAGAGCATTACTGCGCAAAAGGTTGTTCGCACCGCAATATCTTTCTCTAACGCCTTATAGCTGCGGCGATTGTCAGAACAACCTGATAACAAGAACACCCAATTTCGTTCGACCTTTTTTTTCGAAGTTCGAAAATCTCAAGCTTCAAATTCAAAGCAACAAGCACCGATCGGCCAACAGCAACCGCTGCAGGCGAGCGACGTTCGGAAACGGCAGCAACGCGGTGAGGTCTCCGAAAGTAAGATGTTGTGTGTCAACCGCCAACATCTCATAAGTCATAATGTTGACCACTGCAGTTTAAACAGAAAAATGGTCTCCGGTGACACAGCGCACGCTTGGTATGTCATTCTTTACAGGTCAGTGCGCAAAGAGCTTTCTAAGCGCAAGAATGAAAACAAACAACAGAGGTTGGCTGAGCTGAAACTACTCCGGATGTTAGCAACGTATTTTTTGGAAAATAAAAGCGTTGCTTAAAGTTGTCAGAGCCTTGCCAGCATGCTTTTACGCGAAGCGGGAAAAAGTTGCAAAAATGCATTTTTGCATGCAACTAACATTTGCTCAGCGACCAATTCACTCGTGCGACGGCCCGAAAAAACAGTTTTTTTTGAAAAGCTTTGTGTGTTTCAGAGACGAAATTGCAGTATGTTAGAGACAATGACAACAGCGGCAGCTTCGGTAAAATTTCTACAGCTACAGCAGCCTGTCTATCCCCGCTTGCTGCAATTGAGTGACACCTGACAGAGCGAGCAGTGAGATGAAGGAAGACATAAAGTGGAAGATTTGCTTATTTTCAGGTTTTCATTCCGTGTCACGAGCAGTCTTGTTTGTGCTGTTCGTGTAAAGTAATGCATACCAGGACTGTTTTTCCGGCAACCACTTCTTGTATTGTCGGAACGTCGGCGAAAATACCGCGAAAACTATTGTTTCGAAACGTCGATCTTTTAATTACCGAAAATTTCGTGGTCTGATATAATAGTAAATTGAATAAGAGCTCACGACACCTACTCAGTAGGCGTTGATATACCCTGACAAGATCATGGTACCTGATTCCTGACAGTGAAAGGATTATTTTCGATAGATAGGGTGAATGAACAAAATTTGAGAAAAACGCTCCCATTACTTGCGTCGCAACCGCTCGGCATGCGTGGTGTTGAATGCACAATACACCACGAACGGGATGTGAGCTAAGAATAGCACCTATATGTACGTGGCGCGAACAAGCAACAACAGAGTGATCTCCTCGCGTGGTTTGTATTGTTGCTTGCTGCCGCAGCGTGAAGCTTAGCGCGCTTGCCGGTCGGGCCTTCTGATCGCAACACCAGACAACGAGTAACATGTTCATTGAGGGTGGTTTCAAAATAAAACTCGTGCAAACCTAACGTCGTGGTTGGGACGGGGTATTCCTGTCGGCGTTGCTGCAACAGAGTGGACAAGTGTTCTTTCGCTCCGAGTTGCAATTCTCGGCACCAGTCTTCGTCCGAGAGCGACTGTCGAGAAAAGAAAAACAGACAAACCACTGAAATGTTGCCAGCAATGCTATTCGCCAACTTCGAAGTCGCTTAGTTCATGCAGTTACCACCCCGCCTTGCAAATGGTTTCCCGTTCAGCCAGTTACAGGCAGTTGAAACCATGCGATCGAAAAAATGCCACTAAAACGTGTTAAAATATAAAAAATAGTTATTTTTACGGTTGGTACTTTGCTTTAACAATGCATTTGAAAATTACCACTTGCAAGAGTTTGCTGTCACAGCTAGAGGTGGAAGATATAGGTTCGTTGCGCATATGTAGTGAAATCACAAACCCATCACAAAAAATCAGTGAAAATGACCCGTCATCGAGAATGACAAGATACGCTTGAACTATTGTTGCTATTTTTTTTCAGTTTGAAACATGTGATAAGTTTTTCCATGACGTGAAATATTCGTCACTTTGCCAAATGACACTTCACTGCAGGTCTGCGTTTTCACCAAGGTGGTGAAACAGCTATACAAGCCTTGCTAAAATACCACGTAGTTATCACACGTATTGCTTGCTCTGCAGGCCTTGGAGAAGCGCGCGCACCGCCTACCTCTATCTCGTCGGTGTCAACGTCGAACTGAATTTCTCCGTGAGTGTGCGAAAGGCGCTTACGTTGTCCTGTTCGTTCGACCGTGAAAGTTTCGCATGGATGAGCCCCGCTCGGGCCAATCGCGAATGGAGGAAGTTCGGTCTCGGTTCGCATGATGTCCCCTGTTTGTAAGCATTAAAAATTCGTCCCATGTGGGTCTGCAAGATGCGTGGGCCTTGAAATTACCTAGCCGAGTATAGGCCAGGCAAGCAATATATCTAAGTGATATGATTGAGGTTTGCTCAGAGCAGCTGGATTCAAAGCTTTTGATGATAAATAAATCCCAATCGTACCCAGCAGTTCAGTCATAACAGAACCAGATCTGAGGTGTGAAACTTTTCAGTTACAGTATTTAACTAAAAGAAATGCAGAGAAATGCTCAATCACATGGGATGTCCTATCGTTTATATTGTCTTGGACTGGGCCTGTTTTAAATTTCAGTTGTACATTACAAGCTCAATGTACAGTCAAGCCACAAATTCAACTCTTACGCTATCGTTTTGAGAGTAAATAAAGCAAGTAGACGTACAACGCTTTCTGGATTTATTCAGGATAGCTTAACTAAAGTAATGTTTGGTGCTAAACAAACTGAAAGCCACCAACAATGACGTTTTCCAATGACGCAATGAGTATCTTACTGTTAACTTAATACACACGCTGTGCACTTTAATTCTCAACCACAGCAGTATTTACGAATGACGATAATCACTTGTGTATGATTAACAAGAAATCTGTGCTGCTTCACACATGTAATTATCATAAAATAATGGATATATGAAAATGAAATTCTCGCGTGAAGAAGTACTTGTCGTTGCCATTGTTAAACAAGAAAATATTCTAAGCCTGCTAAAGGCATTGGCGAATTGAAAGAAAATCATTTTTTGTGGGGAAATCGCGTTACCGAATTTCACCAGAACACGGAGCTATAGGACCAACAAAAAAACAACATAAAAGCATTAAAAAAAATCCGTTATTTTCACTAAACTTTTACCGCGAAAAAAATGTAAAACCCTTTTCAAGCCATTGTTTAAATGCGTTTTAGTCATAGTCAACTCTACCACAAGGAAAAATGGGATATAGCATGCTTTGTAAAAAACTGATGTTGCATCATGGCCTGTTTTCCTTTCTTTGCAGCAAGAAACACGGAGCAAAACTCCATCTGACCTGGAAGCGGCATAAGCAATGCGTTGACGTCGGGGATGCGCATCAAGCGACGACGCAATGCGACCATGACCAGGGACAGGCCGGCGATGAGCTGGAGCAGTGCGAGGTTCTTGCGAGTCGCCGGGCTCAGGAGAAGGCCTTCGCGTATCATCGCCATCTGTGCGGCAACAAAACGTGCGAACGAAAGAGGAAACGCGAACGTGACGAAACAGCGACAAGAACTTCCGGCTGGAAAAAAACACGCTAGTTCATTCGCAGCGTCGCGTAACGCGGACTTTTCGTATGAACTTCGCGACTTCAAAGTCTGGAATTCCATTCTAGACCACCGCACCAGCGAGCAGTTGTTTCTCACTGTGCTGCTCAAAAAAGAATAACTGTGACGTTTTTGTGCCGTCTTATTTCTTAAGCTGTTGCCATGGACAAAAAACGCAAATGTTTGCTGTTTAAAATATGCTTTCACGTAGATAGGCAAGGTCATGAATTGTGAGGAACGGTGAGTCGAACCGCGTGAGCTGAGATACTTCCACAGTAGCTGTGCGTTCCAACTTTTGCGCTGAACGGCTGCGTGTGATTTAGTAAAGGTGGGGTAAATGAGCGAACAAGAAAAGAACTTTCATTTTAATCGCGTACACCAACGTCAGCATTTCCTGCAATCAGCGATTTTTACAAAGTGTTTACGGAAGAGCATACAAAAGTTTCCGTTTCGGTGGCAAACAACTAAAAACCAAAATTTTTAAAATAAGAATTTCTGGCATTTCGTAAATCTCATTTTCTAGTTTTTAAGTACGAATTTGATTTAAAACGTGTTGTAATAATTCACACTTTTTACTAAAACTCACGTGGTGACGTAGCCTTCGACGCATTCGCTGCATCGCTACTGGAGAGATGTGGTCGTAGTCGGGTAAAGTTACGGCGGAAGCGACGTCATATGACGCGTCCAAGGCCAGAACGTTGGCCGAAGCAGACGCTCGCACGCGCGACACGAACAGATACATCACGCAGCGTACATAATCTGAAAAGGTCGATTGTACGCACTGTGTATAGAATCGATATCATCACAAAAAATCGAAAGTGAATGTGGTACATAGAACTGCAACTCAAAAATCTCTGCACAACGTTCAGTAAGTAGAAAGTTTCAAAACTCAGCCATCGAAAAATTAATTTATAAAGATTTGCTGTTTCTTTCTTACAAAGACAAATAGAAGAGTCGCCACGGATTTGGTCGGGAGGCATAAGACGCCAAAGGAATTTCTCGCACGCAAAATCCTTTAAAAAAAAAATTTTTAAAGTGTGATGACGTTCCGCTGTGATCAGAAGCAGAAATTGCGCCAATACAAAACAAGATATAAACTCTACAGTAAACAGGCAACTGATGTTTTGCGATGATTTTTACCAGTGTTTCTTAACGGGGTCCTCAGGGCCCCCTAGTGGTTCTCAGTGGAACATCTCGGGCTCCCCAGAAAGAGTGACAGAGGGTTTTCTTTTAACTCCCTTGTGACAATATTCTTGTTCAAATTAACTGCCTAAAGTTGTTATTTCAGTCGTCATGCAATGTATCACCATTTTTGGGGTGTGTTTGATAATGTATCTCAATTGCTACTGTTTCATTTTTGGACCAACGCACCAAGTACCGCGTTAAGAAATAAATTTATATTGTCGTAGAGAACTTGAAGCTGTTTTAGAATAAACCCATAATGTTATAGAACAGGCGTGGGCAATTAATTTGGCTCGGGGGTCACTTTTAGAAGGCCGCGTTTATAGGAGGACCGTACCTTCTAATGAAAATAGAAGCAATTCGATGGAAATAGAAGCAAGCCGCGGTTAAATTTATTCTCAGCACTAACATTTGCTGTTATAAGTTGGAGGAAACTTCAGATTCGAAGATTTTTCTTGAGTGCTTCCGCGACCACTGAAAACGATGGGCCAGTATCTATAAGAACAGAGACCCCTGGGCTTGTAAGGTTAATAACCATTGTTTTGCGCTATCTTTTACGCAATGCACACCTCGCACTCATCTCCGGTGAAAACGAAAAGAACATTTGCAGCAGAAAGGCATTGAAAAAGGGAAAGAAAATCAACGACTTGAAAAACCTTTTCATACCGGAATAATTGCTGAAGAACAAATTTTCTCTGTTAGCCGCTTGTGTACTCGGATCAGCGCTACTTAGCTTGTCGTAAAGCTGTTTGTAATTTGGATCGGCAGTGATGTATTCCTGCCCTGCGTACAGAACAAGAACAATGCAAAGAAGTTACTCTTGAAATAAATTGATTGTGTACAAGGTATAAAGCCAAAGACGCAAGTTCTTGTATATTTACGTTGTTCTATAAAACTTACCAATGTGTTTCATGCTCAATTGCAAAAAAATATCAATAAAATTCTAAAGAAATCTCCACAAAAACTCTAAACATAAAATGTTAGTTGACCAGTAAGAAGCCTTTCTTAACTTAGATTCGAGTAGCAAAATTCAGTGAGGGTGCAGACCAGCAAAAATGGAAGCTGCATTTTCATTTCAGGTTCTTCGGGATTCCTCATTTTTGTTTCGCATGCCGTCGAATACGTTCTGGAGTTTGGAGTTATTACGTCATTCAGAAATGTGCTACCGAAACTTAAAATGTCAGGCTGTTAGGATTTGCTGTGATCGCGCATTGCATTAAAAGTGAAGTGCAAACTTATCCGTTGATCACCCACATTCACAAACTGGAAAGTAAGAACGTGCATGCGTTTCTCATTCACATGAACGCTTAAATGTTCTTCTGAAGTTCTTGCAGTTGACAAAAGCCTTAGCGCCGCCAACTGAATCGAGAAAATCTGGCAAAGCATCGAACACATTATTGCAACACTTCGCGAAAGTCATTGTTACCTGCTGTCATAAAATCTGATAGCGGATTTTTCGCGGTATTGTGCTCTCCAGTGACAGAGTTGACGTCAACCAGCGCTCTCCAGCACTCCGCCAGTTTCTCTCTTTGTTTTCTCGGTACGTGGGCGCCGTGCCATAACGACTTCATCGCGTAGTCCACGGACAACAAGACCTGACCTACATACGAACACTGAAAAACTTCAGCATATTTTTATTGTTTACACAGGTGGTAAATCGTGCACCAAGCACACAGAGATGCAGGCGCAGTAGCACGTGTGCGCCGCGCCTGCACTGCATCAAACACTACAGAAAAGTAAGAATAAGTTCAGCATGACATTAAACAAGCAAATAAAAAAGGAAAACACGTCGCAGACATTTTCGCCGAATACTTTTTCGTATCACCAGTGCGGATGATTACCGCATCGACGTTTTCTAAGTATGCTTTACTGCAGTGATTTGAGTACAAAAAAACACTCCTATGTAGAAGGTGCAGTGATGGGTCAGACAGGTTTTCCAGAATGCATGCGCTACTGCCAGTTGTGGAAAACAAAATCTGGAGATCACAACAGCATAACAGGGCGCCTGGAAAAGTGTTATCTGGAATAGTTAAATAAAACTATGTGCTTTTGAGGCAACAAGCAGTTGACACGAGTGACTGCAAACGCCACGTAATTTTCAAATCAAGTACGTCAGCTTTCGTGATGCACTGTCAAGAAAACGAAATTCAGCAAATTTTGCCCAACACGACGGCATGGCCATAGTGCACAAGTTTAGGAAACAGTCAACTGAAACCGAAGGCTAAACATTTTGTTTCCAATCACCGAAATACCTAAAAGTCAAAATAAAGATGCATACTTGTCCCAGCTCTACCACAAACACGAAAACTGGGAAATGTTACCATCTTTGCGCGCCAAGAGCGGATGTCTTGAGTTATTACGTCATTACCTCTATACGCCTGAGGCGCACAACTTACTTTGTTTTTGACAATAAACTGTGCCATTGCACAGCTACAAATTGACTGTGTAGTTGCAAAGCCGCAGTGCGGCTGTTCCAATTCGGTTGCAAAGATCACCTGTTGTAAAACCACCTGTAGTTCCTCGTACGTCAGCTACTGAGTGCAATACTGATTACTACGAGGCGATCGAAACAAAGCTTTTGTTCAATTTGTTTATCTTTTTCGTGAAATCAAATCATGCGTTCTTTCATTGTACAGTGCCCTTCCACCAACGTGGGTTTTCCCTTTACTTCCATTAGTTGGGAACGAAGACAACATGCAGTGGAAAAAGAAATTTTACTCACTTGAGTAAACTGTACATGTATGGATGCACAAAAACAAGCCGTAGGATGTAACGCACGCATTTAATTTTTGTGTGACCACCACGTGTCGTTTTTGTTACCCTAAACTTATTCAAAATGTGTTTGCGAAATCAAATCAGCTGGTGGCAAAACAACTTTTCAGGGGTAGCTACTGTGGTCAGGAAGCAAAAGTGTGACTACTTCAGAAACCAAAAACAATGTTTGCACTATTCGTGAAGAAAACGAAGTCGTTCTTTGGAAGAAAAATGCAGGTGAACGCTTTCAATTTCGTTTTTGCGTTGTCGCCAGAGACGCATGGTGCTAGGACTACGCGATTGATTCTGCACCTATAATTTTCATGTTTGGAATTACCCGGGTAAGAGCGTCCCTAACATTTTTGAGCAAGAAAACATTGCTTAAGCGAGTTGCTAGTTTTCTTTATCAACGAATCATAGCCCATTACCTGTTTACCACTATACACCACTCATTGTCACGTTCAGCTTACTCAAGCACATTGTTATCAAAATCGAATGTCTCTCTGTGTTTTTCTCTTTTAATGTATTGCATTTTTAGATGCCTTGGGAAGGTTGCCAAGGAAACTTCCATCTTTTTCAATGCAAGAATAACTCACCATTAGAGCGTTTCTGCAGCTACAGTTTAATTATATTTCGCCGTGCGGTCCGCTTCGGAGCTGCTCGGGTAGGGAGTGAGTGCGCGCCATACCAGCAGCACACTGCAAATGCACATTGACGACTGATTGTGAACACGCCAGGGAATCCTGTCACGCACGACACCTGCAACGATGCTGAAACTGCTGTGAAGCAAGCACAAAGAGCAGCTGTCCGCAATACTGCTTCAATCTGCTCGTGCGCCGCGCCCGCGCGTCAACGGCCACCGCGTTGAAACATGCTCTTTCGCTCGGGTTCCGTGACGTCTCGGGCCAGACATTATGTGTACGAGACGTCACCAATTATACGCCTCCCATTGGAGAGACTGCGAAAAAACGAGTGGAGCGACAAATGCCGTTCGCGCTCCTTTGTTTCTTTATGCACAAACGGGATGAAGAAAGGCGCCGCGGGTGCTTTACACGCGCCACTCGTATTGTCAGCCTGGCGCCATATTGGTCTGGCGGGCTAGCGGTTGATTTCAGCGCCTGCTTTAGATGATTACCTTACCTTCGAAAGTTTTGATAGTTTCATCTAGAGTAAGTGAATAAAGTTTTGCTCGTCAGTTGAAGTACAAGATTTAGTTAGGCATGTTTTTTTTGCAATCTGTTTACTACGCTTTTTTTGGAAGGAGAAACAACCTCATTTGGCTTAGGCTAGCTTCGTATAGGATCAGGTTAACGAATCGCTTACATTTAGCCCATGTTCAGGCTCTTGCAAGCTAACACAACTAGCTGGTAGGGTGCAGATTTATAACTGCATGTGATTATGTCATTTCGTGTGAGTAACGACAACGACGTAGATACCAGCACTAAACAAGGTTCTTAACTTCCAGAATAAGGATGTTTTTGCGTATGATCTACTGCTGCTCTGTGATTCGAACGTTTGCCGTTGCGTTGTGGTAGGCCTGGCGTTTGAATTGCCTTCTAACACTTATTGCTGATGTAGGTCAGTAAATAAAACAGCATTTCTACGAAGCAACGATAAGGTGGTTTTTAAACTGCTTTTCTACCTAAATAGACTGTAGAAGATTGTTGACTACAGAATGTCTCAGAGCTTCTTTTTTGGAGAAACTATTGAGGATGTGATGTCCGCTATTACCGGCTTATCTTGCCCTGTGTGCAACTGCGAAGATTTCGATAGAAGGGCCAAGTTGCAGCACCACGTCTTGAAAGTCCATTTCCAATACAGCTTCCTGCTGGAGATTCACGGCCAAACAGGTAAGCGGGTCCGATTGAACTACGAACGGGTTCGTTTTGAGCATAACATACGGCAATACGACAGAAAAGCGCCAATTGTCCGCACGACGAGATTTGACCGATAAGCTATTTGCTGGTCGATTTTCCGCTGCAAAGTTGTCGCGTGGTACCCTTCGTGACGTGAATCATTTTTCTCAACCTTGCAACAGGACGCTTTCACGGCAAGCGCAGTTGTAGCCTACTTATTAAGGTGGGCGTGGAAAAAACTGCTTGGTTGCCTTCATGCAACAGCAGCACCAAATACTTTATTAGCAGTCCTACAACCAATTGGTTCCGCATGCAAGGGCGTGATGAGCGCCTACTGCTCTCTGCCAAACAAAGCAGATTTGGCATATTTTGACATCGTGGAATGAACTTATTACATCGACTTCTGCGACTTGTTTTGATGACTGCTCCCATAAAAAATCGACTTGTAGTAATAAACTCTGCGGCGCAAACTGGTTTTAATGATCACAAAAAAGTTACCAGGTGCAAGAGCAAAAGCAATTTTAAAATTGTATCTCCGCCTGTTTGTTGCAAATTCTCAGCTTCGGTTCTTCCTTGCCGAAAAGACTGCTTCAAACGGAGAAGCGGCGCGGAGGCTGAGGTCAATCGCAGCCACTTTCATTGCCCCTTCTGCGAAAAAGTGTTTGGAAGAAGCCAGTCTTTCAAAGGGCACGTTTCCGGAAGTGGCAGAAGAGGTAAGTGTAATTAGCGTCTGGCATCACTGGCATCATTTTTCTCTGCTCGTTTTGTCAGCGGGACGTAGCAAGACTCGCAACCATGAATTGTTGAAAGATAAGTTTCAGCAGCTCGCCAGTGTGATAACTTGCGGTAAACATACTTGGAATGGTCAAGTGTATACCGAATTGGAAGAGTATGAGGAGTAAGAGAATTGTTGATGGGGTAAAACATAATGTGAAAATATCTAAGAAAAGTACAGATACGCAAAAAAGTAATTTCGATATGAATGCCTTAATTGGTCGCATGCGTGTAGCAAACATGTGGTGATTTGTGGACGTTTAGAGCTTTTGTTTGCATCCTTCCGCACGAACCCCACTGCCGACGAAGTTTGAAACTACGTCTCAGCTTCCAGGTTTTAAACTATACGCACCTGGCTATTAAGGAGTTGCGGTACCATCTGTAATCTCTGAATGAGCGTATAGACATAGATTTAGGGAACCATTTTGCCATGTCTGAAAAGATTTTAAACAAAGGTAAGACAAAAATCGCCTGAATGAGAAGACCTATTCCACGTTGCAACGTTCTTTTAAGTTATTGCACCAGTTGTATGTTGTACGGTTTGCTACGGCCGTTTGAAGTTGAGTGGTGATTGTGACAAGTCGATATTACATTCTGATGCCAGACGTTGGGTTGAAACTGCTGAGGCAAAAAAGTAACTACGAAATGTGAAATGCATTTTATGGCTTCATATTGGCCTAGGTCAGGACATGTACCCCTGGGGGTACATTTGCCTATCCGAAGGGGTACATTTATGGTTAGCAATAGAAGGTAAAAATATATTTACATGTTGTTTATTTTCAAATCTTTATACATCTATCACTAAATATTATTTTCAAAAGTCATTATATGTATATTGTTAAGTATATCTGTGAAAAATCATGAGAAAATATTTTGTCATAAGGAGTTTTAGGGGTACATGTTCATCTGTCAAAATTCTGAAGGGGTACATCCTTATCTGTTGAAATGCTGTAGGGGTACATGCTCATATGTCGGAATGCTGAAGGGGTACATGGTAAGAAAAAGGTTGGGAACCCCAACTTTGCTTCCCGCGTGGCTGTTTTAGTGAGAGATTTTTGGGTATCAGCTGACACAAACTTTCCAGGTAGTAGTCTTTGTCTGTAGAAAAATGTGTGCGAGGATCAAGTGACTGATATTTGAATTGTTGTTGTAAGCAGTCCCTTTGAATTATTTCAATGGACGTTAACTTCACCTTGCGAAAACACTGTCGAAATGATATTATACTTATCAGCTTTTCTTTGTTCAGGCAAATGCAATGCATCTTGGAAGGAAAATCGACAGACCGGTAAGTGTGCTACGCCTTGCAGCAGAGTTGTAAGTCGGGCCGGGTTCGGGCTTAAGTTTGTCAAAATGTTTCGGGCCGATTTCGGGCCTGCATACAAAACTTTTTTAGAACATTCAGAGTAACGATTTTTTTCTTTCGTGGCTTACATTTGTGTCCACCGCGGTGACTTCTGTGAGTGAAATGATTGTGATTTTGTTCAGCTGATTCTACTTGCAAACACAGTTGAATTTTTTTCTCTGCTCGGATTAGTTAGTCTCACACGGAAGGCAACAGCAGTGCAGAAATTACCACGCGATTGCGTTGCTTCGAAAAAATCAATCACTTACGCGATTCTTGGCTTGTTTTAAGAAACGGTAGCCTACAAACCGGCTTTTCATGCCTATAGCGCTATCCTAGATAGTTTTTTTATACCTATAGCGCCATCGTGCATAGGTTCGTGATATTTTAGTTTTTTCTTGAGAAACCATTCCGCAATTTTATCTTTGATTAACAAGTTTGTGCTTATCTAAGCCAATGTTTTGGTCAAGGTGGTTGCTGTTTTGGGTGTGATAAAACTGTGTACCTGCAGCTATACTCGTACACTACGTTTTTTTATACCCCGCACTTGCGCATATCTTGACTCACTGGATAAATTTGACTTTCGGGCCTAAATTGGGCTTCAAAAATAAATGTCGGGCTCGGACCTGGTTCGGGCTTTAAAATGAGGCCTGTTTACAATTCTGCTCTGCAGTGTACTGTGCGGTCGGTGAGTCAATTTATCGTCAATAACACCTGCCAGAAGGCAAACTTAGGTTTGTGCTGCGTCGAAGTCAAAAGCATGTAGATGCCTGTTGAACAACAATCAGTCGCACAGCAACGGCGCGCTGTTTGAATGATCGAGTCTGCCTGCAATGGTGGAAGCAATGCGGCCGTGGAGTTTGAATTGTGCGAGGTACTGATCATCTACGTTCAACGCTAGAATCACATAGCCATACAATTTTGACCAGTCTGCATCACGCTTGAATTAGCTTGCACGCTTCTTTCATTTCTAACCACTGTAATCCGAGTTTGACAATCTCCACTGTATGTTGCAGTGCTAGACCTGAGAGAGGATTCCAAGCAAGGTCTCCCAACGCAATTGCCTGGCTTGCTTGGCCTCGCTTATTCCAATGCTACACTGGCCGCAGTGCCGGAAGAGGGACTGGACTTGCGCGTAGATCAGAAAACGACCGTGGAGGTCACCGATAACGATGTTCCGCACGATCGAGCCGGAACTCCAAGTGGATCGCAGGCGCATCCCGATCTGTGTCTGGACGACCCGACGGAGTCCGAACCCTCGCCATCGGAATCGTCGCCGCAGCAAATCGCAACGCCCGCTCGCGGACTGAAGCGCAAAGCAGAAGAGTCCAGCTGTGACATACAGAGACAGATCCTTCGCGTTCTGCAAGATATCCTGAAGGTGGAAAAACAAAGGCTGGAAATCGAAACGCAAAAGGTGAAGCTCCTCAAAATGCAGCAGTTGCACTGGTAGCAAAAATGCACGAAGAGCCTTATGTTAACGATGCTTGTGAGTGCGGACATCTGATTGGTGCGTAGTCGCAGGGTTGGCGCTTTCCGCCCGTTCGAAACTTACCTTCCTTACCGGCGTCTACAAGGAAGTGGTTGCGGCTTGGCTCACGCGCTGCTATTATCCGCAACGTTGGCAGCGAAGTGAGAAGCGCTCAATGTATGCGAATAGCAAAAATGAACAATCAACTGTCGCCTTCTCGTCCATCCGCATGCAACCACACTGAGTGTTCACCCTTGTACCGTTAACGAATCCGCTAACATGTCTGTGAAAACCCGCAGCCAGGAGGTGGTGTGCTCTGCTGTTATTTTTCATGCTCATCTACTGAGTCTTTCTATTGTGCTTTTCTACATCCTCTTCTCTGTTAAATGTACTCGGTGGTCGTGATCACCGAACGAACTTTGACCCCTTGTAAAGTATTTGTATGAAGTTCTGCCCTTGCTGTGCGATTTTTAAAGCAACTGTTGGCAACCAAGGGCTGATGATGGTCGGTGGATTATTCCGTACCGACCATTACCGTCTGATTTTGTTTCAGTACTTCCCCACTTGTGCGTCAACTGTCAAAAGCTATTGTTGATATTTGCTCCAGTGCAGGATATATGGGTATAATACCCATACCTATTGGGTATGTGAAAGTATGGTACAATCATACTTGGAACAGATTCTGGCCTAAAGTGCCTCTGAAAGGGGTCTCAAACACGCGGCCCGCGAGGGCATTTTGTGCGGCGCGCAATGCTTTTTGGGGGAATTTTCAAATAATTAACATTTAAGTTATTTAGTTTATTTACCGGTGTTTGAAAAGGCTCGGCCAACGAGTAAACAAGAACTTTAGAGACCGCTAGAAATGATTTGCGTATAACTCACGATACCTTTCACAGGAAATAAGATGTAAAAGCTGTTTCTAGACAGGTTCAGGTACTGCCATTGTTGCGCCAGTGTCATAATGCGGCTTTCGGTTACTTTATATAAGTCTTCATTTGAACCCTCAAAGCAATTTGAGTTTGAGACCCCTGCTCTAAAACGCCATTTTCTTTGGCGTTTTTAATAATACGGATGTATTGCTACTAACACTGTTGTAATCCTTACTTTTGCATAAATGTTGCAAGGGGTTTTATCGAGTTTTGTAAATGAAAATGCGCGCTTTTTTGTCACATGTCTGGTTAGTTTAATTATCAAAATGTAATGTGCGGCTTAATCGCGTCTTGAAGTCAGAAATTGGAGGAAATGAACTGCAGATTGAAGAAAATTCGGAGCACTTGTGGCGAAATGTCGCCAAACCTCGTGTAAATCTTCTTTGATTTTTCGCTGCGTTTGCCCTGCTTGGCCTGTGTTGTCACTTTGCAAACACCCAGGCCGATGCATTATGTGCTTAATCAGGTTTGGTGCAGGTTTCGAATGACTTTTTTCGTTTCGTACAATATAACTGTGTTTCAGAAACTTATCAGTATTCGCCTGTTTATCATAGAGCAGCATTCCTATATTGTTCTATTTAAGATTTCTAATCCTCGAGTGCATTGTTTTTAATGCAGATCGCAAGTTAGACTAAGCTCGTTGAACAGAATGCATGTTCTACAAACACGTTTATTTGAATAAACTGAGATGGACTGAAAGCTACCTGCACGCCACACTTTCCCTCCTCACGCCTTATGAGAACTAACCCGTATGTTCAACGCACGATACGTGTATCGGAGATCACGGTTGATTACGTGCGTTCTCGGCCCATCGCGAAAACAGTGACAGTGTTTTAATATCACCTGCAATTTTGGACTCGTTCAGCAACAAAGTCACCTTTGAAGTTCCCGGTAACGGCGCCACCCCCCACATGTCTCCCTGGCTCGAGCAATCACGGAACACTTTAAAAATGAATGGCGCCTGCAGCTCTCCGGGGAAGACACGAAAAAAATCCAATCGTCTTCGTAAAATCAGTAACACAAATGTGCCGATGATAAATCCCCAAACAGCCCTTGCTGGGAAAAACATTAGCGACTGTAATGCACATTTCACTAGAAAAAGAACCTTTTGCCATTGACTACTTCGAGCCACCTGCATGCTTGCAAGACTTTAAAAGTCAATAATAGCAGCGCAGAGCGTTGCATAACTCAGCCAACTGATGATGTCCGACTTACTGTTCCTGAGCAGCAGACTTGCCTGAGAGTACACTTTTATATACCTTTACGTTATTTGTTTGGCTGCGAGACTGATGGTAAAGCCCAAGTACAGTGAAGGAAACTCACCTACTCTTGTGTCCTTGTAAACGAGAGGCATTTGACAAGAGGTGCTGAGATCAAAGTTCGGTTCCAAGGAAAGTGACGGCATCTGGTTTCCGCCGAAAATACCGGAAGTAAGATCCCTGACGATCTGAAACAGTATTGATCACGATAAAATATTGACCAAGCTACAAAAGCAATGCAGCAGCCGAAGATGCTGACAGGATTTTGAACTCGCCAACAACCAGAGACTTAACAACGACAAACAAATAGAGGAATTCTATTTGGATACGATTTCAGGACTGAGGATACGTAGAGTTACATGGAATCAGTTTCATAAACCCATTTTAAAATCTTGCTGATTGGCTGGACTTCGTCATCTTTGTAGCGACAAGTTACTTGAAAACAGATATGTGCATGAATCATCGCAAAGTCATGAAAGCTGAGCCCAGTCGTCTGCTTTCTCCAAAGTTTGCAGGAAATCAAGAGCTTTTAATTGTCTAGTGGAGATCGTGAGAAAATGTCCACAATCTGCATAGAATCACGTGATTCAAAATGCTACAACTGTTCCTATTTAAAGCAGTTTGTCATCATGGCTCTCCAAAAATGCAGCTGATATTTCGTTGGTGATATTTCCCATTCGTTGTGACACGAGAGGCTTACCTGGTGAAGCTCGCGATAGTCGAGGTTCGGAACGCCAGCTTCTTTGGGTAGTAGTACGGTCAAATGCTGTTCCTGGCTCACTGATAAATTCGATATGAGACCACACGGAAGGCTAGCTTGACCCCTGCAAACGGTATTACCGCCACATAGAGGTAATTTGTGAAAGCAGTTTGCGCCCGCACAAACACAGAAAGTAAAAATGCAGACGGAATGAATAAATTTAGATGATTATGTTTGCTTGGTTAATGGTTATTGGAATCGAGTACTTTTTACGTTATTTTGACGTTACACAACACGCTACGTCTTTATTTTTTGTGATTCCTATAATTCACCATAGCAAGGGGGGCGCCTATTTGACATAAATTTTCGAGAATGTTAAAAATTCTGAAGCACACTAATAAAAAGCTTTAAAACAGTTTCTACATTTTTTAGAATAAACGCCATCAAATTGAAAACTTCATGAAGTAAGTAGTAAGTAGGCCTACCTGTGTGACCGATCGTACCTTCGCCGTACTTGCGAAGAACGTTGGCTCTTGGCAACAGTTTTGAATTTTTCAAGTTTTAAAATTGTTTTAGAAGAGTTTTTTCCCCGAACTGTATTAGACACTAAGGATTGGCTTTTGCAGACCTGGCTAATTATGCTAAACGTACAAGTTTTCACTTTTGTATGTTGCTTCAAGAAGATGTAGAGCACAGCAAACGTGGCTCTGAAGAGAACTGTTTTAATGAAGGTTTTGTAATAAACATCCTTAATTACGAAATTGTGTGACATTTTTTTAATCACGCCATTTGGATCAATTGCAGCTTAGTATTTGCAGAACTAGCGTAATGTGTTATGATTTTGTCAGTTACTGCATGAAGCATCCTCTTCTAGTCTCATTTCATCCTACTATTTTAGATGGTGCTGTTCATAAGGACAAAGACTCAATCAATCTTTGTTTGTGTATACACGCAGGAATATTTACTCATAGAGTAACAAACAACATGACACGACAGCAAATCAAATGAAAAAATAACCAAAGACGTACGCAGGGGATTGGAGTTGAACCCCCCTTGAGTTTGATATGTTACAAAAACTTTATTACCAGGCAAAACAGATTATATATGTTTACGTATATCTTTTGCTTGTTTATTGACAACTTAACGCACATCGGCCTTACCCCCGGCTCCAACTTTCCCTGTAACCTCTGGGTCACTTTAAACAGGCTCAGAACTGGAGTCGGACGTTTCAGCTCTGACATGTGTCAGGTCAGTGGGGGTTGACAGAGACAGCCTCGTGCATATGCGCGGAGGAGAGCCAACCAGCACACCATATTATTTACCACTGTGAAGCCCTCCGACCACCAAACTCCCTTGATGACTTGGTGTCTACCGGTCCAGAGGGTATTCGCCGATTGGGCCGACTTGTAGGGATCACTTGAGGGACGCTGCTCATGCGAAGGAAGAACTTAGCGCAAATACCACAGAATGAATTTGCATGACAATTTCAAGGAACGTTGTAAATGGACCACAAGAAATAATTAGGTTTTGGTGGGAGTCTGGGTTATCGTCTGTATGCAGGAACCACCTCACCACTTTTTGCAGACCTTTCGCTGTGGCGTAACTAGAGGTTTAAGCCATGGGGAAACATAGCTGAAGTGGGCCCAATGGCCACTGTCGGTGGCCCACTGCCCAATACTCAGAAGAAAAATTGAAAAATGATAGTGAATCCAGATGTGGATGGATTAAAACCCCAAATCATAGAAAACACTCCGAAAAACGCTAAAAAAGAACAACTGATCGAAAACCAAAAGAATACTAAATACCAGAATACTGTGTAAGCTAAGGGGTGGCCCGGTTTTTGCATTTACTGTAGCTTGCAGGGGGGGCGGTTCGCACCCCTGGCCCCTGTCAATCACGCCAATAACGTTTCGTCAACTACGCATTTATATGATTGGGTTACGTGATAGTTCACTTTGTCCGTAACAATTGTCTTTATTTTGTCGGCAATGGCTGATCAGCGCACGCGCTGAGGGTATTAGCGACATTATCAATTACTTTAGCATGGTAGAACTCGTTAAACGAACTCAAACTCAGGAACATAGGCGTGGCCAAAGGAGCCATGGCCCCCCAAATTTGTAAAAAATATAGTCATTTTGTGCTTTGAGAGGCGCTTTTCCAAACAAAATAGTGTTATTCGTTTAAAATCAAAGATTTTGCCCCCCCCAAAATTTCTGGGCTGGCTACGCCACTGCTCAGGAACTGTTTAAACACAGAAACGTTTACGCATTTGATGTCTCAGCAGGGAAATAGAACTAAAAGTTTTCTGGATTTCTATTATAAGAAATATCGAGATGATTCTATGGAAAATGTCATTTTGTTTTCTGACGTGGAGGCAGCTAGTTCTGTTAGTTCTGAAAGTGGGCGCAGCAGTAATGGCAAACAGAAGCTACTAGAGGGTTTTGCAGAAGAATTTCAGACGTCCAACCAGCCACTATCTAGCTCTGCGCTAAAATGCTAGCAAATGAATTTCACTTTGCGTAAGAAAAACTTACTCAAAGGCAGAAAAGCTTCGAATATTGAAAAATGTTTGGACACTCGAACAGTACCGTAACTGACGTGGGGGAGAGGGGTGAATCTCCAACCGGCCAAGCTAAATGTAAAAATGGGCCCCACTTTGCTTATATTTCGGTGTTAGTATTCTATTATTTTTCAGGAGGTTGTCGCATTTTTGCGTTTTTTGAAGTATTTTCCGGTGATTTATGGTTTCAGTATAGACATCCACATCCGGATTCACCACCATTTCTTTGCAATATACTTCATCTACTGGTGCCCTAAGCCTGAAACACGCCGCTGGTCGTATATAGCACGAATACGCAAAAATACCTGAAGTCAGGAGATAGCAACCAGCTGGCCGTGCTTTGCGCAATGAGTTCCTGCAATTCTTCCTTATTGAATGAATCAAAGTATGCAAAGGCATCTCTGTGTGGACCTGTATCTTCAGCAGGGTTCTGTTCACATTTAAAAATAAACGTTAATCAAATTTTAAACTTTGTACAAAAAGAGTTAAGCTAAAAATACCACTACAACATTTGCACCTCCTGAATCCCGTTTTAGTCGCTGATTTCAGAATAGGTACTTAGTCAATCTTCGCCGTTTGTCAGGTAGCTTACGTGGTTTCGTGTTATCAGCACGAGACGAACCAAACCAAATATTATCACTTCGTGGCAGTGATGGAGTGTCGAGACGTGGTCTCGGTTTTGAGACGCGTCTTGAGACCAATTTTTGTGAGGCTTTTCTCTCGAAGGTCTCAGCTCTCGAGCCCATTGTCTCGAGACTTTAAATGATCTATCGATACAGCTTGGTATAGCTTCTTTGACTGTTGGTTCTTTTTTCGGCAAAGGAAAAATCGAAGAACGTGCTAAAAATGCGAGAAATTCGACACTATAGCTCAGGTCGAAACTACCAAATTTTCAGGTCTCGACCTTGGCTGTTTTGGCCAAATCTGGGTTGCGAAGATTTAACCAAGTCTTGAGCTCGGAAATTACGGTCTTGATTGACCACATCTCCAATTTATGGGTGGTGCACTATATCTGACCAGTCCCGTCGCCACGGGGGGTTTTGGTGGGCTTAGCTCCCCCTAACAAAGCTCTAAGCACCCCAAATTGAAACGTGAAACACTATAAATAAGTGGTTTTGGTTAATTTTATAATGTCAAGCCCCCCTTCTGAAAACTTTCTGGCGATGGGTCTGTATCTGACACGTAGAATATCATGTTGAAGGCAAAAATACTAGTTTGCCACCTGCAAGTAATGTCAAATCATTAAACAATTTAAGTTTTCCAAGCGAACACAACAGGCTTACCGCTGGCCTTGGACTGCGTGCAGAACCAGTGGATCTCGCTGATGGTAGGCCGGCAGTTGCAGGTCGTGGTGTTGATCCAGCTCTGTAGATACAACGGCATAGTTATAGTATAGCTATTTCATAAGAACACTTACATACTGTACAGTGTACACCAACACACAGCGACAGAAAAAAGCTTTCGTAGTTTTTATCGGTGTAACTGCGCGCTGTCAGTCACAAAACTTTCACAATTTAATGAGGCTTATAAACTAGTTGTCAAGAATGTGATAGGCTTTATCAAAATAATCTCAGCTGCTAGTTGTAACTAAACAGTATCAAGCAACTGATTGTTTAGATGATTTTCAACAATCTTTAGTGGTTATTGCAAAGAAACAATGTATCTGGGAGCGTTGCATTTTTTGTTTGACACTCAGTTTCTCCCAACATTTTGAGTTTGTTTATGAATATTTATGCATAACTAAGCAACTTAACTCATATGTTGGGTCAAGATATGTCTTAAGACTGAATTGATTGGGTTTAAATTGGTTTCCCTGCGATTTGGAACGCTAAAAATGGAGAAGAAACATAGCCTTTATACTGGAGTTCAGCAGATTACAAACTCAAGGCAATCTATCTAAATATACTTGTCTTTTCATCAAACAAAGTATAACTTTGAAATAGGATAACGATATTAATTACAAATAAAATTCCAATCAGTCAGATACAAGATAAAGTCTGTTAGCAATCACACACTAATGAAAAAAAAAAAAAATGAAAAAATGTTTATCCATATTTATTTGTCTTGATAATGCAACATATGATTTTTGCTACAAAACAAGGTGTACCCTTTGTAATGAGTTTGCTTTCTCATTACAAAAGGGTACATCAAAAAGCCTTAAAAATTGTTGGGTTAAAAAAGTCTGTCAAAGTTTTGCAACAGGGCGTAGTATCAGTAGTATCAAGGAACAAAAGTATGTGTTAAAGACTAGAGTATGCAAATACTGTGTTTTGTAATAAAGTCAAAAAAAAACATTGTCATACAAACTCACTGCATGTTTTGAAACTGCACTCATACCCAACTGAATGTTACAAACATGCTACTATTTTCTGCTCAAGGTAAACACAATTTAATCTTCTCATAGGATAAATCTGCTTAGGTTCAGAGAATCAAAAAATTAGAAGCTGCCAATACTGAAATTCACCCACCGTGCAGCTCGAGGAGAAGTGAAATTCAACTGCAACTTCGATTCCCCCGTCTCTGGTGTATGAGCTGCACTTTGTGGTCGCACACTTGACATGGTTGGTTGTCATTCAACTAACTTGACAACTTAACTACATTGTGACTGTTTCTACCTTCAGTAAAAAAAAAAACAAATGAAAATTGGTGTATATTTCTTTAACTTCGTCTTTTATTTAACAAGCAGCCTATCATACTGAGGCCTATCTATCAAACAATATTGAAAGAACTTCTATACTAAATCTGAGCAAACTAAAGAATTCTTGGTTTGTCCAAATTGGATATGATAGCCCATTGAAATAAATTAGTAGCTAATTGTTGAATTCACGTTGAATTCACCCAGGGCATATAAAAAGTGGCGTTTCATACTAGGTAAAAACTAATCAAAACTTATGCAAAGGTTACAATTTGTCATGCTGTCATCACAAAACAATTGCATATTCTGGCGAACTAGTAGTTTTAGTTTTATTAATCATATGAAAAACTAAGAAACATTATTTCAGTAAGGTTAAATCTCTTATAATTTTCAAAATTACGTGTTTTTTTTCTGCAGCTCGCATACGTATGCTTTTGTTATATTCTAATAAGAAATAGATGGTTTACAAAGTATTTCATTAAAAATAAAATTTGTATTGAATTTTTTTCAAGGTATGGCCAAATAAAAAGTTAACTATGAATATGATGAAAAAATAAAAACATGAATTGTCAGAACTACTTGTTTTTTACAACAAAAAATTCAATCTTGAGTTTGCAGATCTGTGAGAAAGTTATGAACAATATGGAAAATTATAACGTGGTTCACATAAACTAAAGATTATTAAATAAATCACCACCATTCACAATGTTTTGTACTCAGTTTTCAAACAGACAAGGAGTTCTGAGTCCATATCTATTCTCTGTTTAGTGTGAATTCTCAACCCAGGTGGGCTCAGCCAGTGTGATATGCACAGGGAGAAATGGATATGAATCACCAACTGTTCGTCAATATGTGTGTGTTTGGTCCAGCATTAATTTCATCAACACCTTCTGAATATATGTTCTGATCTTTCTGTTGAACATAATTTATTTTGATTGTAACAATGCACAGTGTATTTTCTCTTCCTAAAACATATAAACACCTGCAGCACCAGATGTTTATCTGAATGGTGTGCATGTTTAGTTTGTGGAACTAGCCAAAATTTTTCATGTGCTATTGGCAGTGGTGTAGCCAGCCCAAAATTTTGGGAGGGCCCAAATATTTTGACTCTAAGTTAGCAAAAGTATTTGGTTTGGGACACTGCCTCTTCAAGCACAAAACAACAAGATATGCTAGAAATTTGAGAGGCCATGGATGCTTCGGCTCCCTGGTTATGCCTATGGCTACTGGTATTTCATGCCGCACTAAAAGATGACAATGACATTCAGAGACAAATGAAATCACTTTATTGTGCCACAAACAAGTTCTGAGGCACATTTTCTCACTACTCAACTGCAGTTAGAACTACGCTTTTGTGTCTATTACATGCCATTTTACACTAACTAATTCGTGCCCATTTAATGCCAATGTATGCTTTTCAAAAAGTATACACAGTCAGATATTATACACCTTTGCCTTGCCTACAATAGTGCCTTTTGAAATTTGCATTACACATCAAGGAATGTAAGTGTTTGCCAACATCAGGTTATCTGTTTTGTCAGGATATTTGACGCCTTGATTGGAAACCATTTGTATGCTTTTGTTCAACAACATGCACCTTACTCTAAGTCTTTTATTCCCTAAATTCAACTGTCTAATGCATTTTGCAAATCTCCATTTTCTAACATTATGTAATGCTTCTAAATTTATGACTGAATGCAATGGTTGCTGGTGTATTGTTTGAGTGTTTGCTCCTTTTCAGTATTGCCTGTTAATACTGACTAACACTTACCCTGTGACATGCTATGGCTCAGGATTTCTAAATTCTTGTGGTCTTTTAAATATCCTTTTGATATGCATCATGTGCCTGAGCCAAAACTCTAAATAAACAATCAAAAGCTTCAATGCATTTTCTGTAGTATAACTACTTTCAACATATTTTAAATATGTTGTTTGCTGAACCGCAAAATCTGGATTTCATTGATAGAAAGTTGCTTAAAACACAAAGTGTTTTAAATGTTTATAAAAGGGTTAAAACATACACAAACAGCACCAGTTGCATGAAATGCCTCTGTTTTTGTAAAACATATTGAAACAATAATGAAACAGACCAAACTTCACAGAAGTTTCAAGAATGCATCTGAATGTCAAATTACTTTTCTCTGCAACACAATAAGCAACAAGATTCTGTAAAGGTAGCAGCTCACAGAAACTAAAATAGAGACTTACATCTATAGCAAGATTCTTAAAAAATCACTCTTAGATGTAGTGGGACATCATTGTCTTAATTTGCTGAAACCACTCTGTTTAGTTAATTCTATTGTAATACTTTTTTGAAACACTTTTTAGAAATTGTTTTGATCTTGCCTTTTCATTATCAAAAAAGTTATCATACACTGTTTTTTAAAACAGTGATGCAAAGGTAGATAAAATAAAATTAAAACTTACCATACATTCATGTAATATCAATATGTCTCTGTCTTAGCCTAAAATAACTAGATCATACATCATGGAATCAAACTAAAATTTACCAAATTTTCATGCAATACAATATCTCTGTCTTAGCTTACAATAACTAGATATCATCACACTAACACAATTTGAAGCTTCAAGAAAGATTAAAGAGCGCTGTGCATGTTTTTGGTGATACTGTACTGTGGCATCAAAACTTATACACACAATACACCCCAAACATATTGTAATCTTTTGCTTTTGTACAAAAGTTTCTAGCTTAGATGAAGCTTATCTTAGCAGATAAAACAAGCAATCACAATTTGAATCTTATATTTCATTCTCAACATTTCGCAAATTAAATCTAGTTTTAAGGCTATCAAAAATTGAATGCTGGAAGAGTTTAAGCTTTGGCGTTGAGGTTCATTACAGATATGGCTAAGAATTTTGCTGTCTTCCACTGTAATAATAGTAGCCCTGTCTCTCTGAAGGAGTAAGCCTACTGAGACTCATTCGAAAATGATCCTGAGCTGCCATTCATTGTAACCCACATTATGTGATGGTGACCAAAAGTAATTATGATTTTCATTTGCTCATTTGAAAAACAAACAATCTTGTCTTGGCTACAGACACTCGTGAGAATCCAGCATGACAATGGATCTTTGTGTCAAAGTGAAACTTGATATTCATTTGTTGATCCTGTTGTGCATTTCAAATAACAAGGGCACAAACAATGAAATGAAACATCAGGCTCACAGGTAAATTTGTCCAGAGTGTTGCTCACAATACTATTGTGATGGAATGCAGTACAGCCAACAACTTAAAACGTCAACTAAGTTTCAAGTAAGACTTTAATTTTTGCCAAATATTTAAAAAAATCGGTCATCTGAATGTTTGTGTTTTCTGTAAGTTTTGTTGTCCCCCTGTTCTGTACAGTCAAAGTGTTATTGCTCTCATTTGTTGACTGAATAAAAATGCAGAAACCCTAACCCTAAATTAGTCGTTCATGCTAATTTTCATTGTCCTGCAAAGCTTACTGTTATACATCACAGTATCAGTCTATCTTACAACTCTGTTTGACTTCGAGCAGTAGAATAAGAACACTGTTACACGATTGGTGAGGATGATGTTCAAGTTGAGAATCGTGATGTAGTACTAGTAGTCTACAGTAGGTGATGAAGCCCTGTTGGTAACAGTAAAAATCACATATATTTGAAAAAATCAGTTTTTTTATCAAAAGAAAGTATTACATAGAAGTGATCAGAGACGAAATTTCGTAAACTCTCCGTACAATCATGCTTCCGAAGCACTGCTTACATACAGAACTGGTGACTGGCGTCTTTCGTTGCTCGGTTACACGCGATAGCACAGCTCAATCAGGCGTTAAAGAACGTACAACGGGTGAGCGCGGAGTGGGCTTTGTCGTACAGGAGCAGTTGGTTGGAACTATACAACTGTATGTCTCTTTCATTGAAGCAGCTGCTTCTTTGTGCGTATTTAAAATAAGCAATGATATATAATCCCCTGCATTACAGTATTTTTAACTGAATTAATAATAAAACCATTAAAAAAATGAAGCAACTGATAGCCAACATGTCTATCAACTAACTCCACGCTATGAAGCGTCGTGTAGGCCTATATCCGTTTCTGTACCCTTGTGTTCTTTTAACCAGGGGTATAGTGGCAATTTTATAGGTGCCGGAGCTCTGCTAGGCATTTTCGTTTATATTTGTAGGCAAAGACCCATCATTCACTGGTGGAGGTGACGGAGCTACGGCACGCTCCTGCAGGGGTCGCGTCGCCACGGGGGGCTTTGGTGGGCTTAGCCCCCCCAAATAAAGCTCCAAACTCCCCAAATTGAAATATGAAACACTATAAATTAGTGGAATTTTTGTCAAATTTGAATGTCAAGCCCCCCTGCACGAACGCAA
>Ga0210059_1001602_pt1 | contig 34386 bp, 28 predicted proteins | sample Ectturendosymbi2_FD_188042 | JGI IMG/M metagenome (GOLD analysis project Ga0210059, IMG submission 188042) | Ecteinascidia turbinata endosymbiont from Florida, USA - Sample 2 (SPAdes) (version 2) | ecosystem: Host-associated > Tunicates > Ascidians > Unclassified | place: Key West, Florida... | reverse complement strand
GGGTCTCCACCAAGATGGGTCATGTGATGTCTGTCACACACCAGAATCTGTTGCACATTTTCTATGGATTTGCCCTCAATACCACGCACAACGCGAAATTCTGCTGGCGAACCTGCGCAAGATCGGTGTCAATGTGAATACCGCAGACGTCCTCCGCAACCCAGAAGCATCGTGTCATGTTTAACGTTTTGTCGACGCGACAAATCGAACCCTCTAAACAGAATTATCAGCAGTAAGACGTGGCGCTGAAAGACCGGTGATGTGGAAGCGCCAACCTCACCCCACATAATAATAATAATATTTTTACAACTGCGGCAGATCTTTTGCAGGTAACCATTGCCTTCGTGTTGAAGATTTTTCTCTGATAGAGAGAAAGTATCAGATCTTTTCGACAGGCATTGTTGGGATGCAGCATGCTGTAGCAGAATGAGCGAAGTACGAGATTACCAGTGTAGTTGACTAGCAGTGAAATAGTGTAGCGCCTTCCCGCTGATTTTATGGCTATGTGTATAATTCCTAGATTTGCTATTTTTTTATTTTCAAGGTTTTCACAAGTTCCATATTTTTACGTTAAACTGATATTCACAACTGCTCCAAATTTCCGTTTTTGCTGCCACACATATTGTTTTCGCAACACTGCATGTCCTTTAGAAACGCAGAAAGGCCGTAAAGCCTATAGCAATACGTCAAAGTAACTGATCAGCCATGACGCATTATTTGCTCTCTGTATAAAACTCTTATGAGCAAAACTTTTCCTCAAGAGTGTTCCGTGGCGTTTTTAAACTTAAAAGGTCTGTATTACGCAGAACAAAAAAAACTTCACCAGCGTGTTTTAAGAGAGTGCTTTGAAAAGCACTTCGAAAAAAAAGACATCGTTTTATTTGGCTTTTCAAAAAAGAAACTTTTTGGCACTCTCCTACCTCTTTTGAATAAGCCTATGGGTTTCGTAACAAAACTCTTGGAAAAAACAGTTCAAAGATAGTCCTTAGCGAAGTACCCCCAACCTCTCGTTGCAGAAATTACTCGCTGAGGTTTCATTGGTACATGCACATTTTTTATTGAATTCAGTATAAATTTTAAACGGGGTAGAGAGCAAATTGTTTTCTCCAACTCGCAAACAACATAACAACAAAGAAAGTTTACCCACTGACCTCTTTGAACGGCTGAATTTTGAACAATCATTTTTTAAAAACCGTTTTTTTAGGAAGTGCTTCTTGCAAAACTTCATAAAAAATAACCTATGCAAAGTCTCGAGATGAAGAGCTCGAGACCGAGACCGAAATCCTTCCAGACCGAGACGAGACCTGAGACCTTCGAGACCGAGATTTCAAAAAACGCGTGACTTTAAAAAAAAGAGACTTAAAAAAAAAATCGAGACCGATACCAAGTCTCGAGACTCCATCACTGCAGTAATATAAGAGCAGCTTACTACTTTCACCCCGCCGGAAAATATTTACGATGAAGTAACACGAATTATCATCGATTGTGATGAGTGCAGCACATACTGACAAAATCATTTTGATTTTTTGTGTGAATGTAAAAATCATAGCAAAGAAAACAACAGCGCAATCATTTGTGACATCTTGAATCACTCTCAGGAAAATTTCGTTATAGAAATCAAACAAATATCCTGATCCTGTCCTGATCCAATTTTTGTTCAAAAAAATATCCAAATCCAATCCTGATCCAAAAAAATCGCAAGCATCCTGCAGGATATCCAATCCTGATCCTGTCCATGCTCACCTCTGATTCATGCAGATTCCACATCTGTAAAAATTTCGAGCAACACTTTTCGGAATCTAGAGATTTTGTACGAAATGTGAAGCATGTTTTTCACCCACACACAGCTTTTGAGGCGGACAAGATTCGACAAGAAGTGAGATCAGTAGCCTATCAACTCCATCTCATAATGACTGGGAGGCGCTTGCCGAAATTCGTAATCAGCAACAGCAAGCATGTGACAAAGTTGTGAAGGGAACTCTGCAATTAGTTACAATGCATCCAAAAGCAGTTGCTCTTTTCAATGAAAATTTGATTCGCATTTTCCACAAAGGGCAAAGCAAGACATTATTTACATCGACGCGACCGGCAGTGTAGTTCTGGGGGACAAAGTCACAAAAGGTGCTACGCCTATGAAACCTAAGGTTTGAAAACCTGCGTTGACTGTTGCTAGCTACCTTACTACCAGCCACAACAGTCCTTCTATTTCTTATTTTATCAACTCATTTTGTCATGCGGAAAGCTTGCTCTACAGAGCAGAGATGAGGGGACTGTGAAATTTTTCAGTCCGAGTCCAATCCTGATCTGCAAAAATTGAATCCGATCCAGTCATGATCTGCAAAATTTTGAAAATCATTGGTCCGATCCAGTCCTGATCCGCCCAAGTAAAACCATGTATTTTATTTTGCCTCATGAGGAAAAATAGACACAGATTTTTGGCATTTGCAAAATTTAATATGGCAATGTTTATTTTGCTATGAAAGGCTAAAGCATTGCTATTTGGCGAACCCAGAGACTAATACCTCAGCTACGTTCGCCTTGCCACGAGTAATACAAACTTAACACTATATATGGAGTCTGAACAAAGGTGGATGCAGTTCGAATAGCAAAATAGTTCTAGCAGAGCTTTTAACATTGATGGTAAAATATGTACTACCTTTCAGCAAATCTTCAAAATCTCATTACAACTAAACTTTTTGACGCGTTTAGCATACTCACATCAAAACAACAAAAATTTTCTGAGTGTGATCCGGTCCTAATCCGCCAATTTTGAAAAAATTGCAGTCCGATCCAGTCCTGATCCGGCCAAAATTGGCATCAGTACTGGTGCAGTCCGATCCAGTCCTGTCCGTGCTCATCTCTGCTACAGAGGCAACAAAGCTCCACCAAGTTGGTAATGTGTGACGGCAGCTTGGCTTTAATTCAATCCGTCATTCAATCCTTCAAGGAAAATTTACAAAGCTATTTAGATCGATACTTCCTCACAGTTTCTGGACAATACACCCATTAGGTGATAAAACTCTCATTTCTACACATGTGTGCAAGCCATTTTATGAAAAATACTCGGACTGTTGTAAATGAAAGGCAAGTCACTAAGAAAAATATAACCAATGGGGATTTTGCTACTGCGTTTTTCAAATTGACCTTATAAATTATTTTTTATTTTGACATTACAATGTATATCATATGCAGGGGATAGAATATGAAATTGTCTGCTGTTTTAGAGACGAGTTGGTGAATTTTGCTGAACGCAGCAGTAACGGTAAGATACTATCAAATTATACGAATATCACACACAAAATAATGTTTTTGTCTTCCAGCTTCAAAAAACATTACAAATTTGGAATGCACGTGTTTGGTGCCATGTTGCAAAGCGAAACTCCAACTGAGCTTGGAGCAATTTTACACAATGTCACAGTGCTGTGTAGGACAGCCTATGAAAACAAGGCGAGAGAAAGCTTCAATTTTTTAAACGCCGTCATTTCTATTCTAACCGACAAGGCATAGACGAAGTTTTTATGGAAATTAAGTTTTTTATAAGGTTTCAAAAACATTTTTTTAAGATTAAATTATTTTGTAGTTTTCCAACCTTATAGCTTTCTACTTACTACATAAGTTGGCTTGAGTTTATTATATCAGGTTTATTTCAGAATGAAGAAGAAATTGATGGCGGTGACGAACAGTTTGTATTTCCGAAGGGAGCTACTGTCTCATAAAAATACTTCATTGGTTTCATTAGTGAAGGATTGGAAGCAGCAAAAAAGCCGAAAGATGGACCACGCGAAAACAAATACCTATCCCCTGCCTTCATAGATATGATGAAAAGTCGCAGTTTGCCATATTGCCTTTTGCGGTCAAGCATTTTGCTCGGTAAGCAAAGTCTGCTTTTTATTGAATTTCAGTAACGCTGTTGGTGATGGTTCAGCTTTAAATTTCAACTGACAGGTGATCTTGGTCGACGTGGACAATTGGAAGTTTACGAACAATACTCAAAGTACTACGCACCCGTCAGCAAAAAGCTTCTTCGCGTAAGTTTAGGCGAATAGATTATGTTTTTCTTATTTATGGTGTTAGATGGCATTTTCAAAGCAAACATCATGCGGATTTGTTTCTTTGAAGAACTTTAGCCACAACAACCGAACTCAGGGACAAATGGAAAAATCCCAACAAGAGCTCAAAAGGACGAGGTTGCAAAACAGAAGATTTAAAAATTTGGCGGAAAATGCCGTTGCATACGACCCAAGTATCAGCGGGCTAATCCGGGAGAACGCAGATGGTTTCAGAGCAACGAAAAAAACAAAAATAAAAGTCTTCGCTCAACTGTTGTAATAGTAAAAACGACACCAACATTTCAGCCAACTGACAGCAGGCTTTCATCAGGGCAAATGGCGACTCGAGCAGGGGAGCATTGAAATCCACTAAACGCGTGTGATTGGATGACGTGGTGATAACACTGATTACGTTGAAGAGGCACGGCTGAAACGTTGGTGTCGTTTTTTTACTTTTACAACGGTTGAGCGAAGACTTTTATTATTATTTGTCCTGTTGGCTGGTTCTGCAACATGTTTACTGAAAAAAACAAAAGTTACAAAAAGTATAAGAGGTAAACAATTTTATGTGGTTTAAGTATATATGAACATATTACATAATTGATGTTTCTTGATTTGTTCATCGTTAAAAATCAGTGCATGACGTTTCGATAATGCGTCTTTTTACCAGCATGATCCAGCTGATTTTGAAGACCTTGCGGAGGAATATTGGGGAACATGGCCCACGCCGTCGCGTTCGCGACGATCAGAACGGCGAAGATACGAGAACATCTGTGGAAAGTTCTTACACAACGCAATTGCGAGTACTGCACACACAGTAGTAACAACACACTACTGTGTGTGCAGTACTCGCAGAAGTAACAACACAACCTTCGAGTGCCTTCGACGATCGCCGGGTGTTACAGCAGGTAATACAGCAGGCAAAAAGGGTTTTAACGCGATTTAATGACAAAAGAAAACAACTCAACGAACTACCGCCGCGCACTTGCGCTCATATCAGTATTCACTGTCAAATAAGCTCACTCGAGCCAATGCGCACTCGCGCCCAATCAGTAAATACGTAGAACGTTCACTATCAAATTGCTCACTCGAAGAAACGAACACTGTCGAATAAGCTCACAATAGATACAATTACTACCGCGTGAAATCTACAGGTCGGCTGGCTCTACGTTTGACAGATCAAATAATACTGCATAAAACAATTGGTCGCAAAGGATCACAGCAATAGTTCGTTGAGAAGAATCTGTTAAATTTCACCACCGCCAAGCTGGATTTGGAACAAAGAAGAATCTGTTAAATTGTTGAGAAGAATCTGTAAAATTTCACCACCGCCAAGCTGGATTTGGAACAATCAACGATCAAACAATCAATCAATCTCTGCCCCGGTGTTACGGCAAGATTATGATTGTGTGATGCTTCATTGAGTACGTCACTCGCCAACAATCGACGTTTGCACCACCAAACACACAACGATTTACTGCAACTGCTGCCCCGCTAGCAATTCCACAACTTTAAAACATGCAGGAGCCGCAGGCGCGCCGTAATTACGTGACTTGAGACTTGGAATGCTCGCCACTGCGGGGCGAGTGACGTAGTCAATGAAGCATCACACAATCATAATCTTGCCGTAACACCGGGCAAAGATTTGTTTAGGGTGTTGAAGAGATCGCCCATTTCTCGACCGCACGCACTTGGTCTTTGACGAAGTTGTTCCGATAGGAAGGCAAGAGGCAATACGACCGGAATCCGACGAAGATTGCGTCCGCATTGGAGTTTCCCTGCTGCAGTCATCATGCCGAACGCCTGGCCAGACTGAAGCAAGTTCCAATTTTTAAGGTCTTGGTGCGACCCGGCCGAGATTCGAACCACGACCTACCGGACATGAAGCGAGCGCTCTACCCACTTAGTCACATGTCTGGCAAAGGGATCAGAAAAAAATGGGGGAACGGGATCAGAAAAAAAGACACATTCAAGGCCACCCCTGCAGCCGGTGTTTACTTGCAAGCTCCTTCAAATACCTTTACTTTCAGAAAAAATGACAAGTAAAACATTTTCCACAATGAATTTTTGGGATAAGTTGCAAAACTTACAAAGTAAAGAATGCTTGCGCTGAAATTCACCAAAGTTGTTGTTCCATCTATAAAATCAAAGATCCGCGGAATACAAAAACAATTTTGTGGTTGCAGCTGTCATTCAGCACTGCTTTCGACAAGCAACCTTACACATGGAAGCCTACAACAGTTTGCAAGGCAGAGCGTGGTTGTACGGTGACGTAAGTTTTTCCTGGTTATTACCAACAATTGGGCGAATCAGCTGGCTATAGAATTAATAGCGACACAAAACTCGATGTAATTTTAACGTGGAAAGCGCCATGCGGCAAAGAAAATGCAAGGTTTTACTAAAGACACGGGCAAGGCACAGCCTTTTTTTCTCGTTAATTCATGTATGCAAAACAGGAGACATTACATGCATACCTCCTAAGGTATTATAATAATAGGACTTTATTTCAGGTCATCAATTGCGTTCTGTATGTGCTGGCAAGAGACAAACCGGTCTGTGTCATCCCTCACTTTGCTGTAGGCTTGATGTTACATGGAGAAGTCGAAAAAGGGCGAAGGCACACAGAAGATTTGGTAAAATCCCGCGTTTATTTGCTAAGACCGTGTAACACACAAACTCAGAACAAGCGTTGCATTTGTGTCCACTCAGGTTGACTTCACAAAGTTTGATGCAATCTGTGGAGTGCATAATAAGGACAGCTATCACTAGATTTTTTTGGTAAGACGATATTTTTTATCAAACAATAGTAGTTGATGCAATTTAGTAAACATAGTTAATCCAGTTTCATTTTTTGTTTAAATGATTTTAAATTGTCTCAATCACATATGAGCAGGCCCGAGCGAAGCCCCCCTAGAAAATTTTTCGCCCACTCTGGAAAAAATTGTTGGACATAGTTTAAAAAATTTGGGCCCCTTTCAGAAAACTCTTCGCCCCCTTGGTGCCCCAAGCTCGTTACAGGCCTGCATATGCGTGCAACGAATTTTCATTTGGTGTTAAGACAAGACGTATGGCAAGCCTTCTTGTAACTGCAGGTCGTGCATGTTTCCAGCAAAACAGTCTGCTACGTAGATCCCTTAGGAAGAGATAATCCAAAAGAAGTTGTTGTTTTGAAATGGAGATACACATACATGATTAATTACTGCGATAAAATAATTTAAAAAGATCATGATGTACAATTTCTTTCAAATATTGTGTTTTACAGGAACTTCGTTGATTTTGAAAATAAAATAAAGGACCACATCCCGTAAAGCAATGGGTTTCAGCACACTTGCTTAATCCAAAACAGATGGATGGTTACAATTGCGGTATCTTTTGTCTTCAGGTGATGAACTATTTATGGTTACACACGAGATAAGAAGAAAATTGGGTAATGGATTTTCTGTTTAAGTGTGAAATTGTCGACAGATTGCAAAGGCATTCATTAAAGACCTTCCAACCAACACCCAACAATGCTTCTTTGACAGCAAAGTTACTTCTCTCCAGCAAGCAAGAAAATATTTTGCTAAAATCATTTCTTCTATATCTGGTAAGCATGAAATCTTTGTAGCTAGACTGCATAGCATCATCAGATCATTGTTTGTTGTGGGAATTGAACTGCAGTGACTGACCTTATTGCGAATACCAAACTATTAACTGAACAGAAATACAACGATTCAGGCTCTAGCTTTGCAGCCAGCTGTATGAGGAATCTCCTGCCTGGTTCTGCTCCCATCTCCTTGCAATGATTCAGCTTGTACTTATCATTCAGCAATATTTATAAAGCCACAACAGTGACCCACACCAAGCGAATCGATCGCAATTTATTGCGTAAGGAAACTAGTTTCGTGTGTTACACATCTTCAGTCCTGCGCAAAAGTCGACATATGAAACAAAAAGAAAAAATTACGCACTGTTGCTCAGATTAAACCTCAAGATTACAAAAATTGAAGATTACAAAATTTTTTCACAATTGTAACTCCGCTAGACGTTTTCCGCTGCACGTTACGGTCTGTTGCAAACCACGTGATCGCCTGAGACAGAAACCACGCTAAACGCGGAGAGTACGTTTTGTCAATCAGAAGTGCCTAATTGCCGTTGCGATCTGGGTTCGTTGAACAGTGTTGTGGCTGTGTTTAGTGGAGGAGTTACAATTGTGAAAAAATTTTGTAATCTTCAATGTTTGTAATCTTAAGGTTTAATCTGAGCAACAGTGCGTCATTTTTCTTTTTGTTGCATATGTCGACTTTTGCGCAGGACTGAAGATGTGTAACACACGAAACTAGTTTCCTTACGCAATAAATTGCGATCGATTCGCTTGGTGTGGGTCACTGTTGTGGCTTTACAAATATTGCTGAAAAGAAATAATAACAGATTTTATATTATGACTAATACATATGCAAAGCATGCTTCTTGGGTTCTAAAGTAAATGTAGAAACTCAGTCGTATACAAAATTTGTTTTCCTTTAAGAGGACATCGAAGATCTCTGCAGCTGGTATGGAAGTAGAGATACTCCAGAAGAAACTGAATGGGTTAGTTTGTGATCTTTTGCAAAAGACACGTAACTCCCATTTATGCCCAGTGTTTGCTGCAATTAACACGCAACAAAAATAAGCTTTCAAGGGGAAACCAAAAAAGGTAACTTGTATCAAAACGAAATCAAAACAACTGTTAATATAAGAAATAGCTTCGTTTTTTTCAGGTGTGCTGAGACCAGTGCACAAGATGGTGCCACAACGGATGTCTGAAGATGAGTACACCTGAAACAAAGCAAGCAATTCTTTCAAAATTATGGCTGGGGCCGTGTTGTGAAAAATCTTAGGTAAAGCAGCAATTTTACGTTTCAGGTGCGAAGAAAATATATAGGCTTCAAGTACTACTAAATTTAGATTCTGATAAATAAACAAATTACAAATTCTGCTCAATAATAAAAGCTTTGTTTGCAAGTGGTAGACTAATTGAAAGTTTTCCTACGATGTACCAATGATAGATGATAAGGTTGCCGCAAAAGAATCGACAAGCATTTAATTTGACAGGTGAAACCGTTTTGGTCAAATTAAACACCTTTGAAGTCCTCTAAACGCAGCAACAAAAAATTGTTAGCAAAATGTTGACACTAAAGCATGTTTCCTACGGTCTAGTTTGTTCCTCTCCAGATTAGAAGCACTTCATTTGACTTATGCTATGCTTGCGTTTGTGCTTCCAGCCATTTCATAGCGCTTTTGCAACAGCCTCTTCTGTTATTTTGAAAACGGAAATGAATCAAGGCCAGTCCCATGACACAAATACTTTCCTTATTTATTACAGAAGCCGGGACACAAGCCGGAAAAGTTACGGAAGACAATGAATCACATCGAACAACCCTCAAGAGCTACACACACAGAACAACTTGAAGAAAACCCTACGCATACCCTCAACGAAAACAAATATGCTCAAACATTGCCTGCAGAAAGCATGTTCAGGCGAAAGAACAAACTAACAAAAAAGCATATGCGATCTCTCAGTTACACGATATATTTTCCTTGAGAATTTTCATAACTCTGAGTGTGTGGATTGTGCAGAAAAATTTTCAGTGTCAACAGCAAATAAAATATTTTTGCTAACATCAGTTTCAAATGCAATCTGTATGAAATGCCAAAGACGGTGATATAAAATATGTGTTCGTGGGTTGTGCGTAAAGTTGTTAAAATTAAAGATCAATGTTAGGTTGTCAGCCGAGGTCTGTCTGCCTCAGAGGTTGTCTGTGCATAAAAAGCATGCTTTACATTTTGTACAAAATCTCGAGATCCCGAAAAGTGTTACTCGAAATTTTGACAGATATGGAATCTGTATGAAATGCCAAAGACGGTGATATAAAATATGTGTTCGTGGGTTGTGCGGAAAAATGTGTAAAGTTGGGGTAAAAACGGTTGATTTTCCGTTTTATAGGCCATGCTTATGATGTTGTTGTTTTGGAGATGTTTTGCATTTCAATGTGACTTTATTTCATTGAAAAAGTTTCCAACCTTTCGGAAAATTTTCAATATGGAGGCTTTGCAGTTCTGCGGGGGGGCTTTTCGTTTGTGCGCGGGGGGGGCTTGACATTGTAAAATTAACCAAAACTCCACTTTTTTATAGTGTTTCACGTTTCATTTTGGGGGAGCTTGGAGCTTTGTTTGGGGGGGCTAAGCCCACCAAAACCCCCTCGTGGCGACGGGACTGACCCGTGCATCAATCTCATGGCACTTCTCCTTCCGTCACTCGTAAATAATACCCCTAGGTACTTGAATTTATCCACTTGCTGCAGTGCATTGCCGTTCACTTGCCGTATACGTTGCCTTGGGTTCGTAGAGAGACATAGTACCTCGGTATTTTTAGTGCTGGATTATTCATTCCGGCTCGGCCGCACGCAGCAGAAAACCTATCGAGTGCATGCTGAAGACTGTTGAGAAGACGCTAACAGTGTCAAATTGTCTGCAAAGGTAAAAGGTTGATCCTGCAGCTCCCGACTGTGACACCCACGTCGACTCCAATGCGACTGTCTATCAAATTCATGAATATTGTAGACTATGAAAAGTAACAGTGACAGCACACACCCTTGTCGGAGTCCAACTCTAACGATGAACGGTCATAATTTAGCTCTCCCGACACGGACACAAACGTCAGAGCAGGAATGCAGTAACTTGACGGCCAGTAACAGGCGGCCGTCAACACCGTACTCACGCAACACTCCACAAAGCTTGTCACAAGGAACCCGGTCGTATGCTTTCTCGAGGTCGACAAAGCATGTGAAGACATCTTTAGCATACCCAAGATTTCTCGAAATTTTGCTGGAGAGTGATATGTGGTCTGTAGTGCTACGGTCGGGACAAAAACCGCATTGGGTATCATTCAGCTTTGATTCAATTATTTCACGGCATCTTTTTTCAAGGCGCTTTGCAACGTAAATGTTAATTATTTGAAAATTCCCCAAACGCATCCCGGCCGCACAAAACGACCTCGCGGGCCACATGCGGCCCGCGGGCCGAGACCCCTGGTATAGGGCATTCCTGCAATATGTCCATAGTCAACAACATGGGTATCAGAACAAGAAGTACGTGTTTGCAGACATCACGTTTCCCATATCACTTGGACATGTAATACTAGGATCAAAAACTGTTGTAGTACAACAAAAGTTTATTTTGCAGCGCTCGAACTGCTGCAAATGTTTATTTTGTTGCTCTCACACTTTACAGCGAAGTTTATTTTGTCGCCCTCACAATGCTGAAAAGCTGAGACCACCACAGGCGGTGCGTATTGAGACAACTACTGAGTTTCCCAAATTTGCAAATACGTGAAGCTGTTACCTGCGTAATGAAAGTCAACATCAACGGACTGATTGCAGCTCCCTTCACACCAATGCTGCAAAATGGGTGAGAAGTTTGTAGAAAAAATGTGGGACTGTTTTTGTCGGCAAGGAAAATTTAGTTGTATTTCTTGTACAGTAGGCCTACACAAGATGCTGGTGTAGATTACGGAACGTTTATACTTTGCCTTGGCGCTTTGACGGGTAACACCCATTCATGCGGTGCCATTTTGGGGCAATTTAACGCCTGGAAGCTTTAATTGCACGGATATTCTATGGCGTCAAGTCCTCACGAATGTCTCAAATCAGTGAAAATGGTTTACTATGAATTATTTGCTAAAAAACGACTTGCTAAAAATTTAGCCGTTTATTCCGGTTTAGCACAGAAACGGCCGAAAAGATTTACAAATACGAACATTCGTTTTGTAAACGGTTTCATTTTTTCTCCACGAAGTTATAACTCTAGTAGGCATTATAAAGAGCGTTTTTAGTCCATTATAGGTGTTAAGCAGGAGTGTAATGGGGCGGGAACGCGTGGGAACGGCGTTCCCAAACCTTTTTCATGTTTTGCTTTAAAATGAATTTGAAGCTGAGTTAAAATGGCCATTTTTTGGATGCACTCCCACACCTTTTTTGTTAGCAATACATCCCTGGGGTTAAGGCTGAACGTCCTGTGAGTGTTAAAATTTGCTTGAGGCCATTTTTTCTTTGTTAAGTGATAGCAACAATTTTCAAATATGCGTACAGAAATCACAAAGCCAGTAGCAAGATTCCAACTGATGCAAGGTAATGCTAATATACGTAGATGTTTTCCATGGAGGTCTCTCAATGAGCATTTTTCAATAGCTTTTGCAAAAATTGTGCTCTTAAAAAACTGTATCATTTTACACTTTTACGAAGCTTAGCCTCAAACCGCTTTCGATCGCCACAAACTGATCAGCTACAATCGGCATCCTATTATAGTGCATTTCTACATTTTTATGGTTGCTATTACATTTTGCTAACAACACACTGAGTTTTGTGCTTTTAAAGGGATGTCAACATAAAAGAGATTGACCGTTATGTGGATGTGCTTCTAGATCAGAACGTGCGAACTGTCTTTGGTAGGTCTAATCGTAAATTTTAACGCTGTACAACGCACTTTTGTAACAACATGTGACATTCGTTCATACGCTTTGAAGCATGATGCTGTACGGATGTGATGGAGTTTAGTCAACTTTTTCACTGCCACACTGTATAGGACTAGGTCTAAAGTAAGTCGACCAGTTTGAATCTCTGTACTGAACAATAGAGGTTGAATGAAGAGTCATAAGGTTGTGTTAGCTAAAGCCAAATTATATCTCAATAATTTTTTATGAAGAAGTATGAAACAAGCCGCAACTATGTCCAGAAACATATATTTGGGGGGTTTTATGCATTTCTTGCTCTAAAAAACTATAGTGTTAGATATGGGACACTTTTAACGCATGACAGTGGTAGACCTACTTGAATGCATGTTGCTGAATTCTAAGTGGTGTTTTGACGAAAAACAAAATCCAAATTATTGAGTTCAGAGGTGTTTATTCGAATAGGGTGCCTTCGAAAACTTTCATATAATTTAGTCCCGTGTCATACCATATTCAAATAATTGCTGACATTTTAAACGAATTTTATTGTCAAGTAAAAATGTTGTCAAATAAGACAGCAAGACTGCAGTGAACTACTTGGCTTAGATACTATTAGTTTCTGACAGCAGTGAGTCAGGTGAGAATAAATTGAAACCTAATCGCCCACGAACCTTTTACGAACCTACAGCGAGCCAAGTTGGGCATGCGTGCCCTGTGCTGCCCACCCCTAATTCAGATGTCCGTTGTGTGTTTATTTTATTTCATTATGTTTTTGTGATTCTCTAAGCAACGTTTAATTGTTTTCTAAGTATATAGTCTTAAAGGTTTATAAGTGTGAAATACACACTGTCAAAAACCTTATCGGATTACAAGTTGCTAGGCAAAGGTCTAATGAGTTTCTGATCAACTGGTAGACCCTGGGATATTGTTGTATGTAAATGTACAGCCTCAAAGAACTAAGTTTCCCGTTGACTACCTTCGTTTTCATACATTCCTTGTTATTGTCGGGCAGTGAACGGTTCGACGGGCGAGGGTCCAAGCTTAACAATGGAGGAAAGAAAAGCAACGGCTGAAAGGTGGATACAGGCTGGTAGAGGAAAGTAAGTAGACTAATCTGCTTGGTATCCGTGCCAAGCGTTTGTGTTATCGCAGACACAGTTTGGTTCTTCATTTGCCTTTTTTTAACTGAAGTAACAGGATTGCCTTATACAGATTGGATAACGTCATCGTTCATGTAGGCACGACGAACTTGCGTGACTCAAGAGAGTTGGTGAGTCTAACTTTGTACGAGGAAATATCCTACAAATACGGTATAAAAGTATTTAGTTAAATGTGTTTAGTAACAGTGAAACAAGTGCTTATTCGACGAAACGTAGATTTCATAGAAACGGGTGGAAGGTCTTTTTCTCTTTTTATCAATCTTACTCATATTTGTGAATTATCAACATTAAATGAATAGCTCAGAATTTTCTGCTGCGTGTTAGACTTTGAGAAAAAATTGCAAATGTTTAGGCAAATGCTTATCTTAGGCACAAAATCTCAAATTAAACCTCAAGTTGTTTTTTGATTGGAATGATGGTAATTGGCTGAAGACCGAGGCCTAAAATTTGCTATCTGCCGGACGTTTGAGGTGAATGACACTTCACCATGGAGCACTACGGCGATTCATTCAGTGGCCGTGGATCATACCCCTAACCTTTTGATTGAGAAATGGACACTCTGCTACCGAGCTGCCGCCGGCCAAAGTTTCCTTTTTAAATCTTTGTTCTAAAATTCAAAACTTTTGGAGTTCATGCTCCAGAACTCCTACAGCTCGCACCAGCGATAATTGTGATGATAGAGGGGGGCGAGCGGGTACGATGTATTCGCGAAAGGCTCTGACAAACCCGTGCTTTAGAAAACAAGGTGCAAGTATGTCCAATTTTATGCTGTGTTAGTGTGTTATCAAAAGGTTTTCGTGACCATAAAACTCTGTCATTAAAATTCATGCAGATTGTTACACATGAACAGCGAACTTTGCCTAGTTTTTGCATTTTCTTTCAGTAGTTGCTACAATTCGCTTGTATTACCACAATTTGGAATGTCGCGATGCAACAGTTTGCAGTTGCACAGTTTGCAAGATGCAGTCAAGAGCACAATACACAGTATTTGTATCATGCCAGAGTTATCAGAGAGGAATTTCTACAATGGTCTTGAAATGAAGTGGGATGCAGCAAGTTGGTGCGCCAGAAACAGCTGCGAAAAGCGTTAATCCTTGTCAGAGCCGGCCTTAAGTCGATGCAACCGATGCAGCTGCATTGGGCCCCGCGCCTCGCGGGGGCCCGCACCATGGTGGTTGAGCAGGTTGTTTATTTTTACCAGATACTTCTTGTGCAGGAGAATTGAAGAAAGGCTTATAAATCTCATTGCTAGCAAATAATTATCTCGTTTGAATGAACGATTATTTTCCTCTAATCATTATCGACTTTGTCAAATGTGCTCGATTCTCATTCTGAGCGTTATATCTGCGCTCCATGACGTCCCACTCCTTATGGATAGAATTTGGTTTTTACTAGTGCCAGTTGAGACTGACGTAGACCTACAGCTACCCCAAACAAGGTGTGTTGCGTAGTGTTTCAACTAGTAATGTACAGGTCAAGACGAATGCCTGTCGTACTAACTATGATGGCAGTTCTGCTAACGTAACGTTGTTCAGTTCTCGAAAGATTCTTCTGTTTTGGAAAGTTTTAGGTTGGTTGCGGGTCTGCATTTAACAAATGTTTGCAGTTTTGCTTCATGGAAGGTTTCGACACAGACTAGATATTTTATTATTTTGTCAAAATAAAATTAATTGTACCACGTTGAAACAAACGACAAAGATGAGAGGTTGGTCCTGTGGAGGCCAAAAACCTTATGCAAACCAGGGAAAATTTTTATGAAGTGTTCGCACTTAAATTTGCCTCTTTTCCTTTGTCCACAAAATTGTTCGGCATTATTTGTCGATCGTGCAAGTACATTTATCATTTGCCGCCCCACCACACTTTTATTGTGATTTGCCTATTTGCGAGCGTAAATAGGCAGAAAAGCCACCACTTCAAAGTCCACCCAGGTACATAGAAGTAAATGACACTTAAAGCTGCACTGCGGCTTAAAATTTGTGAATGTCATCCAGCACACTTGTTCCTGTCATCATTATATTGGGTGGCTATAGGCCTATGATTTTATAGCATCAATCAACCATGCGTATTATACTGTATATTATGTTTGATAAATGTTTCTACAACTGTGACGTGGTAGTTGGAAAATCTTTGTACATTACATTTGTAATTCATGAAAAAACAGTTTGCATTCCAATTTCCAAGTCCATGCATAATGAAGCATAATGAGAGTAAATTCCATATAAACTTGGGCTTTTGCGGAACTTTGGACGGATGCATGGGTTGCTCACTTGTGAAGTCTGCTTTTGTCGTGTATTGCGGCACAAGCCAGATAGCTGATCGTGCGCCCAGACGTTACTTTTACGCAAGAACGCGTCTGTGATTGTGGTTACCGAAAGCCAGGTAAGCAATCAGTTCATGTTAACAGTTTTCTCCAAGTCAGTTGTTCTTACAATGAAAGTGTTCAACAAGAGCGAAGTAATTGCATTATAAGTTCAATTCACTTGTCAGTTCAAGTAGCTTTTTTCCTCGGTAAGTATAGTTGTTTCATTCTTTTTGTCCGTCGTGCTAAATCATAATTTCAGGCAGAACACGCTGCTGAAGCTGGAGCTGACGTCATAGCTTTGCTCCCACCATTCTATTACAAGCCAAGAACAGTGGAGGTTCTGGTGGATTATATGGAAGCAGTGACGAAAAATGTTCAAAACGTTCCGTTGTTATTTTATCACATTCCCGAGATGACAGGAGTGGAATGTAAATGTTTTGTGTATTTTTATAATTTTATGCTGTTAGGAATTGTTGGGGTTCTATAACCGTCTGTATGGGGGCAGAGAGCTTCGGTTAGAAGAAGTTTAGGGTTCGACACCCTTCGCAAACCTCCAGGCGAGACGTGCCTTTGTTGTATGAAGTCTTGTTGTTCATATCATTTATTAATAGAAATATACACGGCAAAATCATTCATGCGTGGTCTTATAATAAACAAAGAACCCCAAGACTTGGGCTATATAACATTCATGTGTATAAATTGGTTTAAGATGCAAGAACCAATGTACTTTATATCTGAAATGCACCATGATTAAAGCATTTAACATCAAAGTAAATGACGCATTAAGATATAATAAACAAACTAACTTGACAGTAAATAGAGGCAAGATTAGTCTTGAGAAGTAAAAAATATTCAGACCGAACAGTTCAGTCTAGCTTTACCTTGATAAAGCACCAGGCCCATATTATGACTGTTGCATCAAAACTGCACAGATCAAATAAAAACCAGAACTCCAACTAACTTTGCAAATATCATCGCAGAGAGCGACTCAAACGAACTAATGACAAGATTTCTTACTCCTATGGTGTATGTCAAAGGAAAGGGTTCCATCCAATGATTGGTTTACTTTTCACACGTCTTTTTCCAAACAGACACGAGGAAGTAAGGTGTCTTTAAATTTGCAACCTCTTCGAAAGGATGCTATGAAAGTTCGGGTTGAGTGATATGAGTGGCTTCGCAAGATATGGCCAAAACAGCTCTACACTTCTGTTACTCCCACGACTGATCTTTTCTCTGTATGCTCCTCTACGTTTTATCGAAAGCATATACTACTATGAAAAATGCGCTTTATTGAGCTGTCAACAGGAATAAGGGGCTGCGGAACGAACTTTATAGTGGGGTTATGACGTCATCGCTTATTCTTTAACCACACAGCTAACAATATACAATGGAAGATCGTTTGACGACTACCCCGACAAAGCAACCATCACGACCACTTTAACGCGGTCCCAAACCCTGTTAATACATTTTGTGGTTCAGACCAACCCGGTATCCAGACCGCGACCACAGTCTAGCTCAGGGGTGGGGAACCTATTTACTATCAAGGGCCGCAGGAATTGTGCATTATCGCTGGCAGCAGACATGCGGTGATTACAGCACAAATGTAATCGATTACAATTACTTGCCACCTGCTCGATTACGATTGCGAATAATCAAAATCACAATGTAATCGATTACGATTACATTGAAAGTAATCACGATTACAATCGCGATTATATTTGTCTTGAAACATCTTTAGAATGAAAACAAACCCCATTTGCATGGTTTGATGTTAACTATATTTTTAGACAACACACGATATGAATGAATGCAATAAACGAAATTACTAATCTGTAAGGATCACGCACCGGAAAAAATCACATTAATTTTTTAATGAGATATTCGTGCTGTCAACAAACCAGTAGTGTAACTCAGCGTTCTTCAACGGATGTGCACGGTGCACCCTAGGGTGCACCAAAACATGCGTGGGGTGCACCACCACGAAAGGTTTCACAAGGGTGCATCACAAACTTGACACATTAAACAGATACGTTTTACAAAAACTTTCTCTTAGCAAAAAAAAACATTAACCAACGCGATTTTGTATTCTAAATTGGGTAACAAAAATTCTGACGTGGGCCATATCAAACGTTCAGGCGGGCCGCATTTGGCCCGCGTGCCGCAGGCTCCCAGCCCCTGTTCTAAAGTCCGGTGTGTAAGCATCAGACCATCTCAAGCTATTTGTTGTAATTAGGTGATTATTTGTGATTCATAAGCAGCAGATAATGAGCCATTATCACTTGAATTATGTAGCTGAGTTACTGAATTAGGGTACTTGCTTATTTAGGCCAGGGTATTTACAGACATGGGCGCAATTAGGTGGGGGACACGGGGGACGTGTCAGTATATAAGGTGCATGAGTTTAAGTGAATAGGGTGTATGAATTCGTCAAAACATCTTCAAGAGTGCACCATACCAAAAACGTTGAAGAGCACTGGTATAACTAGAGGTTTGAGCTAGAAGGGAAACTTAGCTGAAAGAGACCCACTGGCCTCGGTAGGTGACCTACTAGTCAACAATCAGAAAGAAACTTGAGAAATATGGTGAATCCGGGTGTGGATGACTATACTAAAACCACAAGTCAACGGAAAGTACTCCAAAAAACGCAAAAAGACAACAACCTGTTGAACAACAATTAAAAGAATACTAAAACCGAAATATAAGCTAAGTGGGGGCTCGGTTTTTACATTTAGCTGGCCAGGGGAGTCAAATCGACCCTCTTCCCTCCCGTCTGTTACTCCACTGCAATAAACACTTTAAATATTAATTAAACAAAAATGATCGAAGTTTAAAATCTTTGTTACAGTTGACAAACATCAACGCTTCAAATCTTTTATTAGTCAAACGACGTCTATCAGGCTTGAACATTCGTCCAGCAACGCTGAGAATTCGTTTGTTAATAATTTTAAAATTGCTGACTATTTCTCCTAACTGCGGGTTACGATCGTCTGCAAGCCAGCATATGCATTGTGTAGCTTTTTAATTTGAAATGAAATGAACAGTGACGCCAACATAGCTACGCATCTGTCTATTAGATTAAAAGTCGATGGTCAACTAAAACTCGCAGGTTTCATTGAGTTTTTTTACCAGTATCTGGTGGATTACGGTTGACATGCCAGTTATCAGTGTTGTGGAAAAGTACTTTCGACTTGGATTAAAGTACTTTTTTCCTCCGAAAAAAAAGTTAATTTACTGTATAGAAATTACTGCACTAATTATATACATAGCCTACTCCAGCACTTACATTAATAAGCTCACTCTCAATATATATAAATAAAACCAACACCTCTCCTCGTAATGTCTCGCTATTCTGTTACCGAAGTGTCATCCCACTTTTATGTAAAGCTTTTCTTTTTGTTACTACGCACCTCACTAGACTCGGTGTGTTACTTCTGGCGGTCAACAGGAAGGCTAGTTGGAACAAAGCGAGAATTCGCTACAAACGAGGTGGTTACCGCTGGACTATCTGGATTTTACCTACGCAGACTTATACAATAGCCTCCCCTGAAACATAACCATGACAAACGATGATAAAGGAGGAAACCCAGCGACCACAACCGTGGTTCAGCGCAGAGTGATGTTAGGTGAAGATTTCCAAGTTTAATCGCGAAATTAATCGTCGATTACGATTAAATTGACAATGTAATCGATTACGATTACATTTCATTTTTTGTCAGTTCAATCGATTACGATTACTCAAAAAACTGTAATCGATTACGATTGACGATTACGATTACCCCATGTCTGGCTGGTAGGCTGCAAAATCAATTGATTTCATCCTAAAATTCTACTCTTACATAACTATGAGGAAAAGTGACTTCTCTTAACGTACTGTAATGGCGCTAGGCCATTACATGCGAGAAAAATCGGCTAAGTCCAACGGTACTTTCCCGGCGAGAAAGCACCCGAGAAAGAGATGCGAGATGCCGCCGCGCAAGCATGCGAGAGAAAGTGCCTAAGGACGAACGCCGGAAACAATACAAAGCACCTAAGTCTGAAATGACTAGCGAAGCGGTTCTTTAGTCAAATCGGTAAAGCGTTGCTTTAATTTGGCTTTAGACTCTCCCTGAGAATCATGAGGGTGCGATTCTCAACTGCCACCGGGCAGTTCCACTTCAGTACCATCTAAGTACCTGCTTATCATGGAGCTTCGTTTTGATGCGATGTTGTACTCTAACATTGCTAACGAAAATTCTGATGCGGGCCATATCAAATGTTCACACGGGCCGCAGGTTCCCCACCACTGGTCTAGCTGTTACGAAACTGTTAATTGAACCGTGCGTAACACGTCAACACAGGCCCTAGTCTATCGGCACCATTAAACAGGAAAACTGGTAACTTTCCAGTAGCAACTGCTTAGCTGCGCGTTGTCCTACAGAGACCTAGATCAGGGGTTCCCAACCTGGGGTACATGTACACCCAGGGGTACATTTGCCTATCTGAAGGGGTACATTTAAAGCTAGCAGAAGACGAGAAAAATATATTCACATATTATTTATTTACATATATCTATGCATATATCACTGAGTATTATTTCCAAAAATCATTATGTGCTGATTGTTAAATGTGTCTATGAATGAATATGATGATATATTTTGTCAGGAAATTTTAGGGGTACATTTTCATCTGTCAACATGCTGAAGGGTACATGCCCATTTGTTGAAATGCTGAAGGGGTACATGGTCAGAGAAAGGTTGGGAACCCCTGACCTAGATGGAGCGATTGTTACGTGAAAAATTTGTGTGAAATAAAACCTTTATTCTATAATGTAGTCTAACATCTGTTACGTGGCTAACAGAAATCGAGCGATCGTGATAAATGGCGAAAATCTTAGGAATGCAAGTGTGCATAAATCCACTAAGACTAAGGCAAGCACTCCACTTACATGGCCATTTGAGCGTCGTCCAATGGGTGGTCGTGTTATCGTGGTTCGACTGTATTTTGGAGATGCGCAACATTTTAAAGTTGTACTACGCACACGGCCATCCCGTGATTGCTTAATAAACGCAAACAGTTCATTAGTTTGTCGCAGGTTTTTGTAACAGGATAAGCTAAAGCTTGCCTTGTCGACAAAGTCAGGCACTCGGCAAGATTTTGAAGATGGTGTACTTTACTATAAAACGAAAAATGCAGTAAATAATGGAGGGTTCTCTTGTATCTCCGACACCCTCTGAAAAATAATGGGGGTTCAGACTACCTGACCCTATTGTCCCGCAACCCATAGCTGGAGTGCACAAAACGCTGAATCGCTTTGGTCGCTTCTGCGTGCCGCTCTGATAGCAGAACATGTCCATTTTCAGGAATTTTGTAGAGTGTAAGTTAGACCGTGATTGATGAATTCGTTAAATTTCTTGATGTTAAAAAAATGTAAACATTTTTCTTGCACATTCACGCTCTTTGTAAAAGCCTAATGTTGCTGGGTAATATAAATGCAACCGAAACCCTACACAAATCTACTCAATATTGCTTTTATCAAGTTTTCGTTTTTCAGCAAGATACTCTTGACCGCTTTTTCTGGAGGTGAACAGTATAAGGCAGATAATTTTACGTGAAACAGTCTTGTTGTATGTTACTCTGTAGTTCTAATGGAGGATCTAGTGGAGCAATGTGTGAACAGACTGCCAAACTTTGCTGGTTTGAAATTCACTTCTTATCGCTTGGACGATTTTGGCCTATGTCTGCACAGATTCGGAGACAAACTCACTTTCTGTTATGGCTGTGAGCAGGTACTGTACATCGGTATATGATATGTGAAAATTTGAAGTTGTGGTTATAACTCCTGGAATTACTGTTTCTTATGTTTGTCAAACAGGGGCAGATTCAGCCAATAAGGTTAGGGGGGTGGGCGATTTCAGTAATATTTGGTAGTCAAGTCTCATTACAGGTTCACTACTGTAAGAGAGATGAAGTATACTTCACAATACTGCTGTGACAAAACAATGGACTGCAAAATAGCCTTAAATCGCGAATGCTGTTTTCCGAATTTTACAAAATCACGGCGAATAAACTTACTTTCGTAGGTTCTAGGCGACTGCCCCCACCTGGATCCACGTCTATTATTAAGCGCAAAGACTTAAAAAGATGCATTGCAGACCATCACTTTAACCAATGTTAAAATTGACATAAAAGATCACCTTTGCACAGAAAGACAAAAATCACATGAGTTGTGGCAAAAGCAGGCCCGCAACCAGCTGATATTTTCGGGGATTGGAAAAATGATCGTAACCTGTTGCTGTGCTATTTTCGGGGTGGTAGTGCAAAACGATTGTAACTTTTTGTTTTACCTGAGAAGGGCTTGGCGTTACTACAGAGGAGAATAGTTTCAAGAGTTTCCAAGCACTTGCTTCGCCGAAAGCATTTTGCTCGTTTTTTGCAAATATTCAGCAACTTTTCTTCACGAAAACCGTATTGCATGCCAGTCAACTTGCAATCTATTCCCAACAAGAACTATACTCGATTGGCCATATTTCCGTTACCAAACAAACTCTTACTTTCTAACGAAACAATTTGGTATAGAATCGAATTAGCTTCGTCTCTATGCGTCTACAAAAGTCATCTAAAAGCACATCACTTCAGCTCAATTCAAAATGTTACATCCTGTCGAACAGCACATCATTATTGGGATGACGTTTTTTGATTGGGTTTCAAAAAGATGGTGACAGCGATATTGGTTCAATCTGCAGAAATATCACAAAATTTCGGAAAGTGAAGAACAAAAAAAGTCATTTACTGCTTTCCGAACCCAAATTTCATCTAAACACTAATACATCGGCGTTACAGTTTGGTACCTTTTTGTTTTCCAAATAAAGCCGACCATGGTCCCGAACAAGCAAAACTATTTCTGACGTCGTTCGATTTGGCAAAAAAAGTAGTCTACACACACCCCATTGGCCATTTCCCTGTGAGATATTAATATTTTTTGTTCAGCAACTTGCACCTGCGTTGGCGTTGGGCACACAAGTAGCCGTTGGAATCGTCTTCAATTATGCGGGAAAGCTCTACAACAGAATGCTCGAAGCGGCGAGGGAAGGAAACTTCAGTGCCGCGGCCAAAGAGCAGTTCCGTTCACAACAGTTCATATCCTGCTTGCTCAAACACGGTAGGCCAAAAACACGTTTTTTAGATACTTTTCAAACATCTGTTACAGATAGTTTTGCAAAGAATTTTTGCAGTGTAGCTCCAGCAATTTAAGACGCTCTTGTCAGTTTCACTATACGTTAACGGGAAGTGCTGTTGGTTAATTACAGTGATACGGTAAAAGGTTTTCTGCCTCAGAGAAATGTGAGGAAATTTGCATTTTTAAATCTGTAGTTTAATTCAGATAGTGCGTGTAACGAAACCATCTGCTCATTGATGCGGAAAATATAAAATTAAACAACTTTGCACACTGTGAGAAAAAAGGCATCGGTTGTTTGATGTGTTAAAAATTGTGTACAGACAATTGAGACCATTCATTTGAGAACACTTCATTTGAGACCAGGTTCATTTGAGACCAGGAAATTTGAGACCCGTTCATTTGAGACCACATTCACATGAGAATATTTCATATAAAAAATTCTCTATAGCAAACTTAATGTGTTTGATGAATAAAAAATAAGAGAAGTCTTATTTCAAAAAGAAAACGAGAATAACATTGAAAATCTAAATGAGAATGGTGAACAACTAAGTCAAAATGAGCATGTTGAAAGATTGTTAAAAATTCTAAAAGAAGAAATTTGTGATAAAATATTTGAAATTTTTATGTTATAAATTTCAAAAGTCTACCCAAATGATTCAATTTTAAGAGACCTAATACCAAGAACTTATCATCGAAAAATAGTAATTTTCATTCAAAGGTTTATTAAGTTAAGAACAATTTTTTATCCAGATTTTGAAAATGCAAAAGGGTTTCAACTCATTGGTGGGGACTTAAAAAAAAGTTTTTTGTGATGTTCCTGAAATTTACGATTTTTATTTAAGTTGGTAACAAATGAAATCATTTATAAACTTTTAATGATAATGATAATGAAGATGGCTATCAAACTTTTGATGAATGGCGGAAAGAAACAAACGCGTATGATTTTAAAGTCAAAGATTTGTTAATGTATTTATTGGATATAAATATATGGAGTTCATGGAAGAAACGCAAGAATGAAATTCGAAGTATATAATTAAAATTCATGCCACACGTTTCAAAGTTATGATGATTGTAGACTGGGTGAAACCGAACGGGAGGACGGGGTTGAAACCGAATCTGAAAGCGAAAGTGAAACCGAAAGCGAAACCGAATCTGAAAGCGAGAGCAAAACAGAAATCAAACAAAGTAAAAAGAATTTTTTTATACAATAAATGACAAGTTCAGCTAACAAAGATATCAAGCTATCAATCAAAATAATACCCAAGATTTCAAGACTAACAATGATGAGTGTTTTGAAAGACGCAAACGTCAGAGGGTTGTCTCATACGAACCTAAAACAAATGTGGAAAAGGATGTAAGAAAAGAATCGTGTTGAAAATGCAATTGAACTGGGAAAAAAACAATATAAAACGCAGAATTCAAGAGTGCTCGAAATTAGTGATATTGAAACAAATTAAACAAAGTCTTTTCCAAGTTTGACAGAGGCTGCAAAATTTTATGGGAAATGTTATACTTTTTTACGTACTACAGCGGAAGAGTTTGTAATTTGAATGGGAAAAAATGAAAATTAATGTAATTAATAGCTGATACTTCGAGTTTATCAATCTTTCGTGGGATTGCTAAATTTAGTTTAAAAAAATAATGACAAAAAATATTTATAACAAAAAAATGTTAAAACAAAAATTAATAACATAAATGTTAATAACATAAATATTAAAAAACTTGAAGTTGAAGCAAAAGCTCGAGGATTCAGAGGATATTCAAAACTCAAAAAGGCTAGGCTGATAAATTTGTTAAGCTCTCATAGTGATACAAATAGGAATGAGAATGTGTTATATCTAGGCATACCATGTTTTTGTGTTTGAAAAACAGGACGCTTCGGAACAACGAGCCTTATCAGATAAATGTGGTTCACACCTTACTTGGGGTATGTAGCTATTTTGGATTCCTAGAGTTAGGACACCACGAAAAACTAAAATAATGCATCTTACTGCGAAACAAAACAATTTCAAATATTTGTTAATTTTCACATTTGCCCATTCATGTTTTTCTGTAGACAATACCTTCTTCAAGTCTTTGTTCGATTTTACTTCCTCGTAAAAATCGCAGCAGGAAAAGTCAGTATTATGCAGTAGTCCCCGCTTATTAAGCTCACTTCGGGGCCTCTAGAGCTGAGCTGATGTACCAGGTGTATAGGACTATGTTGACTGACTGAATGCGTAACCGGGACTTTTTGGCTGACTGACAGGGACAAAGCCTTAAAACCCGGACTGTTCCGGCTAAAACGGGACGTATGGTATGCCTAGTTATATCAAAGATCGTCAGCTATCAATAATATATCCAACGATTTTCACAATTCCTTTATTCGTTCTGGTTCAAAAGTTTCGTCATCTATTAAAAAATATTGAACACTTTTAAGAAAGAACGTATGAATTCACAAGTTAAATTCAAAGAAACAAAACCATTAGCTTTGAAAGGTTTCACAACACAATATTTAATTGAGCCAAGATACAAAATATTTGACCCAAACAGTTTGTTGATTGTTGTCAAGCAAAAAGCCCTTGAAAAATTTAAACCACAGACAAAGGTAAGAATGGTTCTGAGAGCAAAAATGGAAAATATCATTCTTACAGCTATTGACAAAACCAGTGTTGAAGTGCAAAATTTTCAGTCAAAACTGAAATTATTCTTGAATCAACAAATTTGGATGAATTATGGAATGAAATATGTGAACAGGTTCTTGAAAACTTGGCAACTTTTCAAATAAATAGAAATGCGTGGACCTTTCATTCGATTGTGGGTCTTGACCAGGGATGTAGCGCTAAGAAAAAAATGTGTGAGAACGCACCCATGAAAATAGCCGTTCTAAAACAGCTTCAAACTCATTTTAAAGCAAAACGTGAAAAAGGTGTGGGAACGCCGTTCCCACGCGTTCCCGCCCCACTACACCCCTGGTCTTGACATTCACACGGTGAGATATAGTCCTTTGAGAGGATGTTCTTATGTTCCTCTGCCAAAATTTCTTGCAGACAAAAAAGCTTTTATTACCATGAAAAATTCTGATAATCAGTGTTACAAATGGTGTGTGGCAAGAAAGTTGAATCCAATTACAAGTCATGCTGAACGAATGACAAAATATTTGAGAGAACAAGCAGAATTGCTCAATTTTGACGGAATTGAATTTCCAATGGAATTGAAAGACAGGCAAATTTGAGAAAAACAATCCTGAGATTGCTGTGAGCGTTCTTGGTTACAGAAACCAAAACATCTTTCCGTTGAGAATCAATGTTGAACAGAGAAACAGCTGTGAGTCTTTTGCTTCTCGAAGACAAGCATTATGTTTTTATCAACAATTTGTCAAAACTTTTTTCAAGTCAAACTTCAAAACATAATCATAAAATTTTTTCGTTTGATATGTCTGAGTAATTTTTCAAAGAAAGAAATGTTGGAGAAACATCTTGAATATTGTCAGAACCATGAGACGATGAAAATCAAGATGCCAGAAAAAGGCTCAATTTTATAGTTAAAAAACCGCAAGCATTCCATGAAAGTTCCAATTACAGTTTATGCAGATTTTGAATGCATTACGAAACGCATTCAGACTTGTGAACCAAATTCAGAAAAAAAGTTTCACGAAAGCTTATCAAAAGCATAAACCTTCGGGTTTCTGTTACGATATTGTTTGCAAAGAAAGAAACTTGGACCTGTTTTGTATACTAAACAAACAGACGATGAAAACATTGCACAGATTTTTGTAGATAGGCTTCAGAAAGATATTGAGCAAGTTTGGTCGTCTGAAGTGAAACCAATGATTATGACATCGCAAGACAAAGTTGACTTAAAAAAAGCAACAAAGTGTTGGATTTGTGAAAAAGATTTTCTTGAAGGTGATAAAAAAGTAAGGGACCGCTGTCATTATACAGGACGTTTCAGAGGTGCTGCTCACAACAAATGTAATAGTTTGTTTCGAAAACCAAAGTTCGTCCCAGTGATATTTCATAACCTGAGCGGCTACGATTCACATCTCTTCGTGAAAAATTTAAATGCTAATGGTGGGAATGGAAATATTGACTGTATATCAAGAGAAAGACATCAGTTTCTCTAAAAGCATTTATGCTAATGAAAAAAAACTCAAATATAAAATTCAGTTTATTAACAGTTTCAAATTTATGTCAACAAGTATTGACAAACTTGTAAACAATCCTAATGAGAATCGGTTTGAACACACAGGACAACATTTGGTGATGAACAATGTGAACTTTGGTACACGCAGCATGATCACTGCTGTTCAATTTGCAATGCACTGATGATGATAACAGGAGTTATCGAAACGTTTGCAATATGTCGTTTGTATCGTTCTCATTGGCCGTGATTTTCATTACAACAATGTACACTCTTGAAAAAAAGTGTTTATCCTTATGATTACGTTGATTGTCTTGATAAACTTGTTGAAAAACAACTTCCACCAAAAGAAGCATTTTATTTAAAGTTGATTAATAGTGACATCACAGATGAAGACTATGAACATGCACAAAAAGTTTGGAAATATTTTGATATGAAAAGTATCAGGGATTATCATAACCTTTACTTAAAAGCAGATGTTCTTTTGCTTGCTGATTTGTTTGAAAATTTTCGAAACATATGTTTGAAAATTACGAGCTTGACCCAGGATGGTATTTTACCGCACCTGGATTGGCTTGGGATGCTTGTTTGAAAAAAACTGATGTAAAACTCGAGTTGTTAAATGGCCCAGACATGTTGTTGATGATTGGAAAAGGCATTCGTGGTGGAGTAAGCATGATTTCAACGCGTGTTCCAAGGCAAACAACAAATATATGGGCGTAAAGTTTAATCCAGATGAACAAGAAAAATATATACAGTATCTGGACGCAAACAACATGTATGGTTGGGTGATGAGTCAACCTTTGCCTGTTGGAAACTTCAAGTGGATGTCAGAAAGGGAAATTAAAAACTGGGGTAATTTTCAGAGCAGGAGGGAAAAGAGTTCATTCTTTAAGTAGATTTGGAGTATCCACGAGAACTTCATGAGTTGCACAACGAATCTCCACTTGCGCCAGAACGGTTGATGGTAAACAAAGTCGAGAAACGTATTCCAAATCTTCGGGACAAGGAAAGATATGTTCTTCATCATGACAATCTGAAACAAGTCTTGGATTTGGGTTTGAGATTGAAAAAAATTCACCGTGGAATTTCGTTTCATGAAGAAGCTTGGTTAAAACCCAATATTAAATTGAATGCTGAACTTCGAACAGAAGCTTCTAATGATTTTGAAAAAGATTTTTTCAAGCTTATGAATAAATCTGTATTCGGGTAGACGATGGAAAACACACGCCGTCGTGTTAACGTTAGACTTATTACAATTGAAAAGTCTGCGAAAAAGGTGGTAGCAAAACCAAATTACGAGCGTACGACTATATTTGATGAAAGTGTTGTTGCTGTTCACATGAAAAGGACAGAACTTGTTTTCAACAAGCCTGTTTATCTTGGATTGTCAAGTTTAGATTTACCAAAGACGCTATGACTTTCATTATAATTATATGAAAAATAAATATGCTGAAAATTGTAAACTTTTGATGACCGACACAGATTATTTGAGGATTATGAAAAGCGTTTGTTTTCACAAAAAGAACGACTACGAAAAATTAACGTTATTCGCAGTTGAGGGCATGAACTATTTACAGAAGAATTAACAAAATTGCTTTAAGCGCATGTGATGGTATAAGAATCATTTGTGAAGATAAAATCAATACGATTTCTTAAGGACATTATTCAGGGTTAAAATAAAGATGCTTTGTGCTCTACCAGGCAATTTAGACAGGGAAAAGAAATCTCATTCTTATCAATGGTCAACAAAAAAATTAAAACACACATTAACAAACTTTTGTTCAAGTTTGGGAGAGACCGAACCGAAAGAAACAAACAGATTGATGCAGATTTTTCTGTTTAGCAGAGTATGTGTGGTTTGTCATTTCAAAAAGTAAAACCATCAGAAGATTGCGAAACAAAATTTCATTTCTAACTGACCATGACAACACAATTGATTGTCCATACAAACTCAATGGACAAAAAGGGGGGACTCTTGCGCATGCATTTTATCCAGGTGCAGGACAAATTTGTGGAGATATTCACTTTGACAACGAGAATTGGGTGACAGGAAAAACGAGCCCTGGAACTGGAACTGGGAAAAAAATATTTGCAGTCTGCGTACACGAATTACGACATTCACTTGGATTACTACAATACGCAATTCTATCGGTAAAAATTCTGTGATGGCACCTTTTTACAAATGTGGATTTTTAACCCTGCTCAGGTAACCTCTGCCCAATTTGGGCAAACGGTTCTTTCACTTAAATTAAAAATTAGTTAACGTTCACGTAGACAGCTGATTCTTTCAGTAGCTGCATTTTTTAGACGCTCTTTCGGGCAGTCCTATCGAAATCTGCACAAGTTTTGTAGTTTTTGGTGGGGAACAAAAATTTGCCCAAATCGACCCATGGTTACCTGAGGTGTAAGAAAATTCCTACACAAAGATCCCTCCTAAGGTAACCTTGACCAATTTGGACAAAAGGAGTTGGTGCATGTAGGTTCACCAGTAAGCCACACCAGCAACTTTTGACCGAAACCAGCACGGGAGTAGGTCACACGAGTGCAAGCTCTGACGACGCAAATCAATTTGGCGCGAATGGCTCCTGCTCAGCTCGTGGTCTTCATTGAGAAACAGGCAGGAGAAAGTATGACACCTTCTCCGTCAAAAGAAAGAAATTGGAGCCAGAAAGAGACTGCACCTTGTTGTGTGTGCACTTGTGGTGAAGGATCAAAGCATTTTATTGAGGACATGATGAACCTTGTGCTTCTCTTTTCTTAACTGAAGTTTCTAGAACGTTGGCTTAGCCAAAAAAAGGCTTACTCCTTGTTGTGCGTGCACTTGTGGTAAAAGACCAAAGCACTTTATTGAGGACATGAACTTTGAGACCAGACAACGCTGTGGAACCTGTCCACCATCAAAACAGAACAAAACGGGGTTCACGTGCCAACTGCCAGTGCCAACGATGGGAGCACATGCCAGCATTGATCACTTTCAAGTTTTCTGCAAAGATTACTCACACCCCTGGAATACCAGCCCCCGGTGATTTCCACCCGGACAAGAGTGGTGGCCACGCGGTACCTAGGTGAAGATCACCCCACGTTATGGTTGGAGTGAGTTTTTTGTTTCCCTGTTGATACCTTCACATTGTAAAAATTGGCAAAACTACACTTATTCATAGTTTTCATATTTCAATTTGGGGGCTTGGAGCATTGTTTGGGGGACTTAGCCCACCAAATCCCCCCTGTGGCAACGGGACTGGCCGTATATGAGACATGAAAGTCAATAGCAGTGCCACGATCAATCTGATTGCCTAACAATTGTCGTAAAGCATTTGCCCATTTTGGGCAAGTTTACCTTATGTGCCTGATTTTCGTACAAAATTTGCCCATTTTGGGCAAGGTTGATTAATGTGGCTGAAAATTGCAATAAAAATAGAAAAATTTCATGTCTCAACCTAATTTACTTTTATTGCAGATAGAACCACAAGCTTGAAATTAGATTCTGTTTAAACCTTAAACCGACCACCAATGACGTCTGCTGGCGGAATTTTTGGATTTTTCTTTACTTTTTTGTTCAATCGTTAAGAGCACTTTCCACGTTTTTAATTGGAAAATTGCTTTTGTTCTTCATCATATAAAAAATTTACCAAAATCAACACGTTTTTTTTCTGATGGGATGAGCGTGAGAAGACTTGCTAAGTTGTAAAAAAACCCGCGCGCTCGTCTAAACCTGTCAGTTAGTCCACTATAAGCGAATAAACAAAATCTGCCCATTTTGGGCAAGGACAACGAAAGTGTTTGTGTTTAGAGGTTACCTGAGCAGGGTTAATTGAAAACAAAAACGAGATGCTTGGAGAAAGTGATACAAAATTAGTTCAACAAATGTATGGCAAACCAAAGAGTGTTGAAGTGAGCGGTGTCGTGTTTAACACTAAGAGAGCAATAGTCATGATTAGAAAGATTGTCAAAAAGTCTATGCCAGAAAAAGTCAAAATTGTTTTTACTCTGAAGCCGAGATTTTTAGTGGAAACAATGGCAACGGCGCAAAGGCTTCTGAGGACACTGGGGACTTTGATGAAAAATTTGAATTACATTTTCAAAAGCTGCAAGGAAAACTTTCCAGTATGCTATTGGCTCAATGTATCGAAAAATGGTCTGGCGTGGGTGAATCGAGTGGAATAAGCAAAGCGGGCGGGGCGGGTTAAGCGGTTGAGGGGTGAGGGGGTGGCGGTCTCACAGAAGTTGATAGCTGTGGGAAAATGTTTTTTGAAGCTGCTAGCCTTGCATTTGTTTAAGGTTTAACTTTCTTTGATAATGATGAGGATAACGGTTTGTAGTATTGCTGTAATAGAGCAGAAGAGCTGTTTTCTCAGACAACTAATACGAAAAAATAGAGAGATAGCTGGTCTTCAACAGAAACTACAGGGGTGAAGAGCTGTTTTTTAATAGTTCTAAGATACAACCACCTTTCTCAACATTTCTTTACATTTTTTAACATTTATTTGAAATAGAGAGATAGCTGGTCTTGTACACGAGCTACTAAGGGTGAAGAGTCTTTTGGTACAAGACCAGCTATCGCTGTATTTTTTCATTTTTTTTAGGAAATAGAGAGAGAGCTGGTTGTTGTCTGTGAACCGGCTCTTCTACTCTGCTTGAGTTTTAAATGCACTCGCACTTTGAAACACCGCAGAGGCCAGATAACTCTTCCTACCTTGGGTTTGGAAGGGAGCGTTGCACCTCTGAAATGTCATTTTGTTAGACCAAGTCAAAGAATATATATTTTGCGTTCCTGCCCGTTGGCTTTATCGAGGCGTCGCAATATTTTCAGCTTTTCACTGAAAAATGAGAGACGAGAAAAGAAAAAATGTCTTTTTTGCGTTGGTCGAAACAATCACAGGAGAAAATCAAATTTCGTGGCTTTTGAGAAGAGTTTTCTGGCCTCTAGTGCGAGTGCATTTACAACCCAGCATGTGTCACCCTGGGCACGGAATGGCGTAACCTTGCAAAACTTCAAATGAATAGTCAGCATGCAAAACTTCAGGTCTACCGCAAAGGAGTGGAGGGTAGATCATAAAAATCTGATACACAGTAAATCATAACAGCTTCACTTTAACGTGGCGTAAAATGAATGTGTCCTGAAATGAATGTGGTCTCATGTGAATGTGGTCTCAAATGACAATGTCTCGTGTGAATGTGGTCTCAAATGACAATGTCTCGTGTGAATGTGGTCTCAAATGACAATGTCTCATGTGAATGTGGTCTCAAATGAATTGCGGTCTCAAATGAATTGCGGTCTCAAATGAATTGCGGTCTCAAATGAATTGCGGTCTCAAATGAACTGGTCTCAAATGAACTGGTCTCAAATGAACTGGTCTCAAATGAATTGGTCTCAATAGTTATGGAACCGTTAAAAATTGAAAGTGAGCAATTCAAACGAAGTGCCAAGCACGCTAGGTATGAACTCCGTGGATAGCTTATGACATCGTAATACTCATAGATGCATAAGCGCAGGGACGCCAGAACGTGATGCATGACGGGGGTACTGCCTCCCTGCCCTTTGAAAGGGGGAAGCGGGGGAACAGGTGCCCTTACATAACAGCACCATGATTCCAGAGAGGCTGGAGAGCCGTGAAATGACGGAGTATTTTCTCCTGGCCTTTCAAAAGGCATCAGGGGAAGAGGACGATGTGACTTTTCATAACAGAACAGAATCATAGATAATTGTATGATTTATCAAGATCGATTGGAAACAATTTTGCTGCAGCTATTGGTGCACCCATAAAATTCAGAATGGTTTTCTACAATTTCTGCTACGATTTTTGAGGTCAACGTTGTTGATGCGCAAAAACAGTAATAATTGGTAACGATTTTTTGTTTTTTATAAGTTTCCATTGCCCTCAACTCTTTCATTGCCCCCCCCTGCCTTACCCTGTTCCGACGTCCCTGTATAAACGTTTGGCTTACACATCTGAATCTGACTTGATTCGGAAAAATTTTGTTACTGCTTGTTTTTAGTCACGTGGATGCAAGGACGGATCCAGCCAGTAATGTCAGGGTGGGTGATTTCAATAATATTAGGTAGTCAAGTCTCATAACGGCTTCGCTAATGTAAGATAAAGTATACTTCACAAAACTGCTGTGACAAAACAATGGACGACAAAATGGCCTTATATCGCAAATGCTGTTTTCGAATTGCAAAAAATCATGGTAAATAAAGTTACTTTCGTAAGTTTTAGGGGGGAATTGGGGCAATCGCCCTAATTGCACACCGGATCCTTCCCTGCATGGACGTCCACCAAAATATTCTCAGGGATGGGTAAAGTTGACATTTTGGTTATCCTTCTCTTACAAACGATTCTATGCAATGGGAAAGTACATTCATAAAACGCTTTGTCTTATCTATCACAAACAATGCCCCATGTTACGGTGGCAGTCGCAAAAACGAGCTTTACTGATATCAGTAGCCAGGTATCTCACGATAATTCACTACAGGCCATCTGCAGATTTTCAAAGCATGGTATTTATTAATAAGAACTGTACTTGCAAAAAGCATTGCCAATTGCCATATCTTTAACCGAACCACAATTACTTAGCAAAACTTGTTAGTGTCACTTTGAAACAAGAGTTGCGAACGTCTGAGATCTCGTCCAAAGCGATCAATCACCGTTTCAATGAAGGCTTGTTTCTTTGGTAATTTTTTCACGGTGAACCCTGATCATACACAAACTGGAGAGGTGTTTATTTGACATTGTCGATCAAAGCCATGTTTTCACTCTTCGCAAAATTCTGAAACTAAGCGATCTCTTTGCACTGCAGGTCGTTACTAGAAGAGTTAGGGCCAGGGTTGAGAAAAAAAATCAACCGACTTGTTTTTTTGTTATATAAAAAAACGGGTTTTCTGTTTTTTAAACGAAACAAGATTGTTCTTTTTTTAAGAACAGAAAAAAACAACATTCTGAATTGTATTTATTCCATCATACAATATCACTATTTTCAGAATTACACAGCAATAATTTCTTATACCTGTTATGGCATGCCAAACTGAGGGTATAGTAGTCCCGGTCTGATGAACCAATGTAGGGTTTTCCTTTTGGTGTAGGAACCCAATGTTGAGGTTTGGGGTGTTGCCCAGCGTAGACGTTGCT
>Ga0210059_1001601_pt1 | contig 34405 bp, 26 predicted proteins | sample Ectturendosymbi2_FD_188042 | JGI IMG/M metagenome (GOLD analysis project Ga0210059, IMG submission 188042) | Ecteinascidia turbinata endosymbiont from Florida, USA - Sample 2 (SPAdes) (version 2) | ecosystem: Host-associated > Tunicates > Ascidians > Unclassified | place: Key West, Florida... | reverse complement strand
AGCTTAAAAGTTTTGGTTTTAGTCAGCAATTGTGAAACATTTGGTACCATGGATTTGTTATTTTTTCCATAGCAACCACAAAGTGCACAGTGCTCACATGGCCTTGACCCACCTTTGGTTTGCTTTCATGTCTTGTTTAAAGCAAGGTCTTTGTAGTTCGTTAGCTTTTGTCCAAATGCGTACCCCAGAGACTTTCTGCCCGCACATGGCTTACTATTTTTCTCTACCGTTGTTAGTCATTTCACCAAGAGTTAGTTTTTAGTTGGAGAAATTTTTTCAGCCATTAGCATCAACTAGTTAGATGTTTCAGTCATTTATTTATTTGAGTAAACGTCTTTTTAATTTTTGAGTAAACACTTATTTCATGAGACAGTTTTTTTTGTCGCCACTAGTATTCTTGACGTCAGTCAGTTTGTTAAGATGTTATGATTTATGAGCTTGTATTACGAAATTTTGACTTTAGTCTTGAGTTTGTTTTTTCTTTGCTGTTACTTCAGCCTTTCAACTTTTCACCTGTAAGCTTTACTTGCAATTTTCAGGACTGAGGATGCGTAATTTTACGTGAAATCGATTTCCTATTAAAAATTTGCTGATCGATTCCTTGCGTACACACAGCGTGGAAAGTACATACTTTAATAGAGATATGTGCAAGTTTGAGTCATCGCAAAAAGACGAAAGCAGATGGCAGTCGACTGATTCCTCGAAAGCATACAGAAACACTAGTGCTTTTAAGTGTTGAACCGTCTTGTAATAACACTGCTTGAAACGCACTGAAGCAAAGTTACTTAAACGCACTCAAGCAAATGTCAGTGTGGCCATGTTTCCGGAGAATATACTTGAAATAACCACGTGTATTCCAGTAATGAACATGCGAAGTAAGGGGCGCATGTATTCCAGTAGCGAATGTGCAAAGTAATACTTGTTTCAATTTTTGGATATTGCTAAACATCATGCCGCGCCTATCAACTCCAGCCTATTGATTTCAGTTACTCCTTTGTGGTCAGTCTGGCAATCTTGGCAACGTTGTTCGGTGACTTGCGGAAGTGGAACTCGACGAAGATCAAGACTTTGTTCCAATGGAACAGGATGCTTAGGATCATCTTCAGAAATTGAGGAGTGTCGTTTCAGTCCCTGCCCAGGTGCTATTGGAAATTTGTAACAAAATCAATTGAAATAATCTATCAGGCATTATTGAAAATCAGAAATTGTGTGGTAACTTTCTCCTCCACGTTTTTGGAACGTTGGTTAACAGCACGACAAGTTGCTGTATGGCTGTTTTTTCGCCCTATTATTGAAATGATTTCGTTCAGTTGCACTACATCATGTTGCTTGCATTTTGTCGTTATCAGAATGGCAAACATGGACTACATGGAGCAGATGTTCTAAATCTTGTGGAAACGGAACAAGAAGACGAACAAGATCATGCATAAATGGACCGGGTTGCTCTGGTCTGAATGAAGATACAGATATTTGCAATCGGACAAAATGTCGAGGTAGACCTATACAAAGAAAAAAATAGTGAAAGACAAAATACAGCGCTATTTAACATTGGCACTGTTGAGGTTAATAAATGCTATATCTGTAGAAACCTAGCAATTTGTTGAAATTTTTTTTTGCAACAAAAACTTGAAAAACTGATTCATTTAAACTTCAAATTTGCTAAATGTTTCATGAGCATTGATGCATGCTAGAGAAGAATGAAATTCTGGTTTGGTTTTGTAGACACTGTTTCATTCGTTTGCAGTTCTGCGTGATAAGATAATTAGATCATGTTTTTTTAAGGAAAATCTTAGGTGCCCAGTATGGACCTGCAGGGACCCGATTTCTCTGATTTTAGGGACACCATGATAATTTTCTATGATTCCAGAGACACGATTTTCAATTCTAGGGACCTGAATCGGGTCCCTAAAAGACCTTAAATAAAAAACTGATTAGATATTTTTGTGTTTTGCGGCGTTCCTATGCATTTTGCATGCCAACGTTAATATCAAATCAGTTGAAAATTGTGAAAGAAGAAATTTTCCTTTCCCAGCGATCGGAAAATCCGACCAACAATGAAGTAAAATTTTATCAATTTCAAATTCTGAAGAAGTTTGCAAGGACATAGTGTTTAGTTGTGAAGCCCTGAAAAGGCTATGCAAGCATGCAAGTGTCCACCAGCGATGTAAAAAACTTGCAATAAGTGTCAAGGTAACGCTTTTTGGTTTGACATTTTTCCTGGTGGTGCGACCTAATTACGACATAACTATGAGGTCGGTGTGACGTCTGACAAAATTGCAAGTGCAAAAGTACCTGTATTTTACCAGGAAGTGCACGAAACCTGCATCCTATGATGCCTTCATTCACTCTCGAATGCTAATGCTCGTCAAGCTTAGGCCGAAATTGCCTGTAAAGCCAAATTTAGACTTTTGGGTCCTGAGTGGTTAAAACCAAATTATAGTTGAAATTGTGAGATGAAAATGAACGTGAAAGGAAAAATAATTATTCAAAGAAGTTAAGAAATAAGGAAAAGACAAATTTGACGCGTTATGTACTGTGAAAGATGAACGAAAATGTATTTAAGCGACGACTTTATCCAGAAAATATTTACAGACACTTAGATGCGCTATACTAATCTTTCGTTCGATCTGCTTTGTGGTCTTAGCCAACGTGGCTAGCCTGAGCTTGGGTGCAAACCTAGTTAAGATTGATTCTGAATGTGTTCATATCAGATGTGACTTGTTTTGAAAAAAACAACCTTCCACTATGCGTTTGCATTTGGGTTTTCAAAATGCTGCATGATGAAAATTTCGCAAAATGTTGAGTTGGTTGTGTTTCTGTTCCTTTTCCTTATTGAGATTATAGCAAGTTACTTGTAGTCCCGTAGAATTTTATTTTCATTTGAAGAGAACATGCCATGTTAGTGCTTAAGTTGAGTGCTTCAGAAGTAAAACATACTGGAATGCCAAACCAATGTTTCATACCAAAGTGACGAGCAGTTTTCCAAGATCGAACAAGCGCCTTATCTGAAACAGGTCTTGGAGATTAATGACTTAGTTTTCTTATGGACATTATACTTGTGATAATGTTACCTTATCTGCATTCAATGAAGCTGCAGGTCACTCTACCAGACCATCAACTATTCTTTGAAAGTTGTTTTCACTCGCCTCAAACTTTCTTCAGTAATACGACTGTGCTCATCATAAACAAAGTAAATTGCTTTGTTGCTGTGCAAGGCTTGCATGAAAAGGTAAAGCAGTCAGGCGATTTGCTGGAATATGGCTAAAGAAGGTTACTAAGAACTACTGTCGAGATGGGCACAAGTCATGAATCTCCCAATTGATTCAAGTCCGAGTCATTGCATAGCCGAGTCCAAATTCATTCACAGCCATGTGCAATCAGATTGGTGTTCTCAGCAAGAACTTTGCAGTAAGTGGTAAATGACATAACGAAACGTTCAGAGTTGAAGTAATGCAAAATCGCTAGCTAATGCAATGTGAATGAATTTAATTTGTAATCATACACGAAGTCTATAGTGCAAATACACCCTGTCGGCACAACGCAGGTTGATAAAAACAGACAAAACAGAACGTTTTACAACGGCTTTGGAGGCAGAACCACAGGGTTGTAGGAACATTCTTAACAGTATTGTTAGCAAACACTTTGTACAACACTATCACAGAGTAGGGCGCTAATTCCTAAACTGATCGAGGCCAGGTAAAGTACGAATGTGTTGTGGCATGTCACTCCCTCGAACGAACAAACACTGCAACGTCCGAGCACTCATTCACAATGTAAAATGCGATTATAGTGTTCAAAAATAAGGACGAATATAAACAATCTTACTGCATCAAAGCACTCAACCATACGTTGTTAGACTTTCTGCATCTTTCCAGAAGCAGGTGGGCTACACATTATCGGAACAGGACTTTTCAGTTTGGCCGATTCGGTCTGGCTGATTCAGTCTGGCCGTTTTGGTCTGGGTCGATTGGGTCTGAGCGGTTTCGGTCTGGGCCGTTTCGGTCACGGGACATTTCGGTCTGGCCGTTTCGGTCTGGGAATATTTCGGTCACGACATTTTTGCACATATGCAACTTGTTGCATTCGTTTATTTTGAATGATTATAGGCAGGCGCAATGTCACTCCAGCTGTTGTTATACCAACGTCCTTTAAGAGTCATGATTTCAATTAAATCTGAATTGAAATTATGACTTAGAAGAATTTGTATTTAAATGCAAAATGACGATAATGAGTTGATTTGCTTGCTGATGATAATGAAAATCACATGTTTATGCTGATTAACTGTTGGATATCGGATCATCTTTGTAGTTTTTTGAGTACAACTTCTCGTTTATTTCAGTATGTTTGCATTAAAATGTGACCACGCAAGATTTCTGCAAGATTTCATAGTCTGACCGAAATATCCCCAGACCGAAACGGCCCAGACCGAAACTTTCCAGACGGAAATGGCTCAGACCGAATCGGCCAGATCGAAAAGTCTTCATTATGCTCTTCTTTTTCGTTTTTTTTCTAAATCATTTTGGGTAAGTATAACGCACGACAGTTAAAAATGCGTTAGACAAGACCGGTAAGTTCTCCATAAATTTTCGTTCCAAACAACCCGAATGTGCAAAACGTTCAACGTTATTCCACTCTTACTCATATGTCCAACCGGAGTCAATTTAACACAAACGAAATCGTTCACTGTAAAATCTATCGAAGGTGTGTTTACAGTTTTGTTATTTGCGTATGCAACCACTGTCTTCAAGGTATTTGCAATAGCGCCTGTTGACAACTTTAAACCGCACCACTCTGACATAAGCTCTCTGTGTTGAAGCAACTTTTCAAAAACTGTAAGCAATGTCACAAGTCTTGATAAAACCTATGAAATAAATCACCAACGCACTGTGCATGGTTCTGCAACGGTTGCAGCGAGCGTTCAGCTCTGTTTTGCGGGTTGTCAGTTACATCAAGCACCCGCGATGTTAAGTTTAGTGGAAAGATTTTTCTGTGCAATATTTTTCTCCTATGATCTGTTCAGAATTTTAACATCACCACTATCCAATCTTTAGAAAATTGTGTTTACAAAAAGCCACTCTGAAGGTTTAGCGGTCACCTCTTGCATCACTTTGCCTTCACATACATTCAATTCTTATCTTTATCATGTTCTCGAAGTGTGATTTGATTCTTTTTCATTTTTTCTAAAATCATTTGGGTAAGCAAAACGCACGACAGGTAAAAAGATGCGTTAGTTACAACCGGTAAGTTTTCGATGAACTTTGTTCCAATCAATCCAAATGTTCAAAACATTCAACGTTGTTCCACTCTCACTCACATGTCCAATCAGAATCAATTTAATACAAACGAATAATGTCACAGTAAAATCGGTCAAAGGTGTGTTTTACTGTTTTGATTCATTAAATGGGTTTAGGAAGGCCATACGAGATCCATGTTTGCAAAGAATATTCCCATGAGTCAATGAGCTGAATACGATAATTCTGTTTGCTATTTTGACACAGTACAATATTTATGCATACCGGGTCAACAACAGTTGTGATTTACAAGTAGATATTGTTTACTGTCCAATAATCAGAAACAATGAACATGAAAGTGAAAACGGATATTTTCGATTTTATTTAACACTGTATTGACTCTGTGACGTAATAACAAGGTCTGAATTCTCGACAACATCATTAACTATCATGAATATTTTTGCGGAATAGAGAATGATTGAGTTGATTTTGTTTTTCAGTAATTTCCTTGTTTTTCGCTATTGAGCTTATTGCTATAGTCATTTGCGTTTATATATTACCTAGACCTTTACCTAGTGCACTACAACAAGTAATTCCTCTGAAGAAATCAGATAGTCATGGAAAAATGTTTGTCCATGTTTTTTCATATTAACGATTTTATAAGTAAAAAAAAACTTCCAAATCAACGTCTCAGAATCAAAATCAGACGGACGACTTCAACACAAAGCTATTACTGTTTATCAATCCATTCAAACCAAATATATTTTAGAGACAGCAATAAGTGCTAAATTAGTTACACACATAGTGAAAAAGATTCTGAAATATCGGAAGAAACCTTTGGAGACCAATACCACCAAACTGGCAAATTGTTTCGATTTCTTGTAAATATTCCGCAAACATTGAACATATATTCAATTTTTTTCAGAAGCGTCTTCGAGATTGGTGTTTTTAAACATTACATCTCTTTTCTGAAATACAAATTTTTTAGTACATATTCAGTCAAAATGTAACTTTTTGCATGGAAAAAAACTAGAAGTTTTTGTTTATTGTGAATTCGGAAACTTTCGAAAGTCGTGAAAATATTTTTCGTAGTGATGTTTGACACATCCAGGCATTAATTAGAAGTTTCTTTCCATTTTTATTCACCCAGGAGTTTGAATCGATGTTACTAAAATTGGGTCGTTGATTTTGGACCACGGGCATTTTCATATTTTGACAACAGGTGTTTGAAATAACTTTTAATTACATTGCTATGTCACGCTGCAGCTGCTGAAGTTTATCATTATTGGACAGTTGTGAAAAGAGTCAGTTACGACCTCTAGTTCAATGCATTACAAAACTAAAGTGAACATTCTTCGAAGGATTATAGGCATGGAAGTAGTGTGTTCTCTGTACCCTGGATCATCTTGACACTGAACTGGAAGGTTCTCTTCTGCTGACGTAGATTTCGTGCAAGCAGCATGCATTCATAAACATGCAATGAAGGTGCTTGGGTGCTTGCCATGATAGTAAGACTGACGACAGTTCACAATGCACAGGTAGGATTACCATGCTGTTCTGATAGAAGGCACTCGTTTGCTTACTTAGATAAAGTGTAACCAGCCCGTTGAAAGCACACTCCGCACACTACTGGATGTGTCAGACGCCACCGACAACCCCACAAGTCTCCGCATTTTCATCCCCGACACCGGCACCTACCACCCCGGAGTGACCCTCCCAAGAAAAGCTTGTGTCCGGCTTAACAGCCTCCGCTCCAGTGTCGGACGTTTCCGCTCCTGGTTGTACAAATGGGGTATGGCCTCCTCTGCGGCCTGTAAGTGTGGCGCAGGAGAACAAACCGTCGACCCTGTTATCCTCCACTGTCAAATCCATCGACCTCATCATGGACTGCACGGCCTGACGGTTCTGGACGATGAGACAATTAAATGACTGCTCAACACCGGCCCCGGTATCCTGTGCGGCCAAGCAGTGGTTTCAAGAACTGGCTCAAACGACGATGAATCATTCGATTCGTTTTCGTGTGGTTATATTGTGAAAACATCGATGCGTCAATATTTTGTGGAACAAACTCCATGCTGTCTTTTTCTGTCATCAGTATTATTGTCAACAACATAGAGGGCACAAAAGAGGAAGCCGAGTTTGCGGTAACAACAGTTCAAGCAGCCATCGGCCTGAATAGAAGATTCGAAAGAACGCACTAGACTGTATTGTAACACAAATCTTTGTAGGGCTGTTCTGGTGAATACATTTCGATGTAAGAATGATGTTGTTGTTGATGCAGTCATGACCCGGGCGTATTCGGGTTGCATGCATTTGTTTGTTTAGCAGTTCTCGCAACGATTCTTCTGAAATGATGATTGAAGGTTTGTCTTCTGTATACACCAGCATTCCGACGTGGGCATAGGTGTGTGGCACGCTTTATTACGCTATAGTTTTGGTTTGAGGGAGATCTCTCGACGAAAATCAATTCTGATATACATGCAAACCACATTTGATTGCATATTTCTACACAAGTGAGTTGCTTGTGTTTAAAGTACTTTGTTTTTAAAGTGAGTATTCAAGTAATTAGTCCCGGCAAAGTCGATGAAGTCGAATCGATCATCAAATAATTTCATAGGATACAGATTCAACGTCGGTGCAGGCGTCCCCGCGAGAGTGGCTAAGGAGGACATCTATAGCAATGCCTTTTTCCCGTTGTTAGAACACTGAAAACATGGGTGTCAAACTTTGGTTCTCGGTCCAACTTTTAATTGCGTTAATCCATCTAAGTAATACCCTGCACAATGATCACTAGAGCTGGCCAGCCTGTATTGCAGTATGCAGCTAATCTACCCTGTAAAACTTCGAATCACTGAAGGCTATACTTGTGTTTAGGCGCGTCTATCAGGACAGGTCCATGTGGTGTTCGTGACGTCGTGTCAATCTCACTGACCTCACTTGAAGGGAGACTTTTTTCAATAAATAGCAACGCTTGTCCTATATATTATTACTTGAACGTACTCATATCAATAGCTGCTGTGGCCAGGTTTTTAGAAAATAAACTTGAAACATCCACAAGTAGGCTATTCCAGCAAAGAACATACAAAATAACGGCGAGGACATTTTTTGTAGGTGAATAACCTTTGTTCCAATTTTTCAAGAACTGCTAATTACTGATCATGCCACGCATATTAAGTCCAGCATGTTGATTTCAGTTACTCCTCTGTGGTCAGTCTGGCAATCTTGGCAACGTTGTTCGGTGACTTGCGGAAGTGGAACTCGACGAAGATCAAGAATTTGTTCAAATGGAACAGGATGCTTAGGATCATCTTCAGAAATTGAGGAGTGTCGTCTGAGTCGCTGCCCAGGTGCCATTGGAAATTTGTAGTGAAATCAATTGATATAATTTATCGGCCTTTGATCACTTTCAGACATTTCGTGGTAACTTTTTCTCTTCAGCTCCTCGGTTTGCAACGATAATTAGCAGCATGATAAGTATAGCTGCTTTTGTTCAGCTTATTGTTGTAAAGAAATCGTTCAGCTACAGTGTATCGTTTTGCTTGCATTTTGTCGTTATCAGTCTGGCAAACATTGAGCACATGGAGCAGATGTTCTAAGACTTGTGGAAGCGGTACAAGAAGAAGAACAAGATATAGGTCATGCGCAAATATACCGGGTTGCTCTGGGCTGAATGAAGAAATGAAAACTTGCATTGTGTCCAATTGTCCAGGTCAGAAGGGAAATTGCTACAAAATGTTTACTCTTTCAAATACCACATCCTTATGAACGTCAATAATAGTAGCAAAAAATGAATATCACGGGTTGTTTTGGATATATGCAGTCGGAATTAAATAATCATGTAAAAACTCTTGTGGGAAAGGTGTATCTTCCAATCCATTTCAACCTTAAAAACTAATTCAGAATGGACAACTTCAAGAAGAAGGAAATACTATTTTGATTGAATGATATTTTTGGAAAGCGTGCAGGCTATAGGGTAGTGGTGGCCACACTACAGCCCGCGGGCCGCATTCGATCCGCCGACCAGTTTAATCCGTCCCTTGCACATTTTTGTCAGATGCAAATTTACAAGCAATTATGAAAGTTTCAACTACAAGCTTTACTCCAAACTTTAAAAGGCTTTTGCAGGACTGTGGACAGTTGCATTTGTGTCATTGATGTATAAACATTTTGAATAAAAATATAAAGAAATGGTGTGATTTTAGTGTTATAATTTTACTACAACACATTTTAAGAACTTATTTTAGCATATATTACGATTACGTAAATCTCACAGTATCCGGCCCTCCAGGAGACAGGCCACCTAGTGGATTTTTCGTTTTATTCAGGTACAATTTTCCTATCAATATTTCGGCGTGGAATTTGGTGGGATGTTGCAAAACACCCAAATTCACCTTTTCTGCAAGTTGGGTGGGGTTGGTGGGTAAGTGGCTTGATCCTCAAAGTACCACTGAATTTTCGTGGTATAGTGTCTTTGGACCCCCGACAAAAGAAATTTCAACTTTTTTGATTATCACTGCACAGGTAAGGTCTTCACAAACTTTGTGATGTAGAACTTTTGTTTCCAACATGCTTGGTTTAGGCTTGTAGACTACTGAATGGACGCAACTAGGTTCTGTAGCCTACGTGAAAAACGGATTTTCCCCTGAAACGACGTCACAATCACGTCAGAGGTGGGCGTGATCTACGTCAAAATGTTCGGGGCTGTCTTCCGGTTCCGCGGATACCTTCAGTGACTCTCTAGCTCAACCCTTTGGTCGATCATAGCTTCTTGCGCGAAAATTTTGGCGCAGCCAGACTTAAAGGGGTTTTGTTGCGCATTTTGAGATGCTTATTTGAAACAAATAGTCCGTTGGATCAGTGAGCTACAAACGGTAATTCTATTCGCTATTTTGAAACAGAACAACAATTGAATGTACTGCACGCTCGGCTTTTTTAAGATGTTTTGAGAGATCGAAACGGTCTCTAATTTTTCCAACACTCTCTTAAAATACATTAGAAACTAGCTTCACTATGACGACCATCGAAATACACTAAAGCCTTTCTTTAGGACCATCTCGGTATTCAGGACATCAAAGGTCAAACTTTAGAAACAATCCTGACTAGGAGAACACCGGTCATGATTTGCAGGTATAAATGCTTACTACGCAATTGACAGAAGCAATGGACGTGATAATGAAAAAGGATTTTGCGGATTTTTTATAATCCATTCTTGATACTTTACAATCAAAACCATACGCTGTTTTTTTTAAAGAATAGAAATAATTGAATCGATAGTAGATGTAATAGGGTGTTTGAGGCACAAAACCGATTGTCCTCTCTCATTCTTTGAAATTCCTCGATTTGCAAATTCTCACGAATTTTCTAATTTAGCTATCACAAAATATCACAAAACATAATGTCGGTTGTGTGGTTCAAACACACCTATTACATCTACTACCATTCATTTCCCATCGAAGCAAAAATTAATTGTTAACTCTAAACTGTTCTTCGCAAACACCACGCCCCAGTCACTTAACCCCTAACCACCTCTCGATTAATTTAGACATCTTTATATTGGAAAGCCTTGCCACCAGGTTTGGAAATTTCTCGTCAAAGTTCTCACCGTTCTGAAAGCACTCACTGTTTTCACCGTTCTTAAAAGATCTCTTTTTCAGAGTAAAAACAATTCTGACCTTTCCAGGGGTGTTGCAGTATTTAACCACAACTTTCACTTTTTTTAAATTATACATAACACTCCGGTTTGCCGTACATCTCTTGAATCAAAGCTTTGTCACTTTCAGAAAGGATCTTGGGTTTGTTTTTAGGTGAAATCGGTGTTGGTAATATGGCGCCGTCACAGAAGATGCTTGATTTGAATGGAAAGTGCCAAGAGTTGAGTTGAGTTGATTTTATTTGGCGATAATTAATATTCAGCTAGAAAACACACAAATTAGTGCAAGGACGCCAGGGCATTGAAGGAACCGGAAAGTTGTCGAGTCGATGCCCCTCAACAGTTAAATTAGTTTTGTTACTGTCCAGTTTCAACTCGTGGTGTTGCATATATGTGGCAAGGAGCTGCTAGATAATCAACACAGTTGCGCAGGGGGTGCTGGGTTGTAACCGGTCTCTCTCGGTGGTTGCTCAGATCCGCAAGGATCTGGGCGTGGCAGAGAAAGTATAAACCCAGCTAAAATGAAACTCTACCCGGGTTGTCATAACCCTTTCGCATCTAGCAAGCTCTACAAATTGTTTGCAGTGTTTTTTGCATTTGGATGATGGTTAGTTTGGTACTCTTGGAATCCAATCTGTAGAGATGTTGTCTTCGAATTTCGTTGTTCGCCAGAAGTGATATGTGGGAATACTGGGAAAGACGTGCTGTTCCTGCAAAACAAAAGAACACCAGCAGCAACGAGAAAACCAAATCACAAAAATACACAAACAAACAAGCAACAAAACAAGAAAACCAAATCATAAATAAACAAACAAACAAAACAATCAAAACCTAGGTGAGCAGACACAACCTCGTTGTGTTAATAATGGGAGTATGTACAACAGGGTTGAAAGTATGGAATAAAGATGGCTATGGGAGGAGGGAATATGTTCAAAGGGAAATGTGCAATTTGAAAATGAAGTGAGATATAGGTAAGATGAAATGGTATACAGTTGACATAAAGAACTCCATGTTTCAGCATCATACTATCTGTCATCATAGGCAGAGATAAGTACACCTCTGTACTGTTTTAAATGTGAGCTGGGAGCTGTCATGAAAAGAGGGATCAATCTTGTCCCAGATCTTAGGGCCTAGATGCCTCAAAGACTTTTTTCCGTATTTGGTGTGGGCCATTTACCAAAAATATGCACCCCTAGTTGCACTGCGCGTTGCATGACAGTGTACTTGATTTACAGGGGTGAAAAGGTGGTATAAGTTGTCAGGGCGATTGCCAGAGATAAATTTGTGCATGATTTTACCTAATTCAAGGCTATAAATGTCATCCAGCTTAACAAGGTTGAGCTTTTTATACAGCCATGTTATCTTTGTCCTAAAAGAGCTGTGTGCCATTGCTCTAATGATCTTGTTGTGTAATACATTTAATTGGTTTAAGGTTGTTATGCCGACACCACCCCAAACAACAATAACAAATTGTAGATGACTATCAACTAAAATGAAGTAAAGTGATTTTAATGCACTATCACTAGAATACTGACGTATTCGATAAAAAAGTCGAACACTGCGAGAAAGTTTATTTTCAAGGTAGGCTATGTGGTTAGACCAAGTAAGCTTATCATCTATGAAAACCCCAAGATACTTGACGCAGGTTGTTCGCGTAATGGTTTTGTCATTGATTTTTACATTAAAATCAGTAAGTTGGTTATTTTTATGACTTACAATCATGTATGAGGTTTTCGAATAGTTCAAGGACAACTTGTTAAAGTGCAGCCTTGCAGCCATTCATTAACTTTTTCTAGCTCTGTATTAACTATGCTCTGCAGTTCTGTGCTATTGCTTCCAGAGATGAATAATGCAGTGTCATCCGCAAAAAGTGTAGGAGTCAGTTTTGTTGTCGATGGTAAAACATTTATATAAAGTGCAAATATCAAGGGGCCAAGCGATGAGCCCTGAGGGACCCCTTGGGTTATATTTAGAGTAGCTGATGTACAGCCATCAATGACAGTGTACTGCTGTCGTCCTTGCAAGTAGCTAGCCACCAATTTGAGAGGTAAACCTCTTATTCCGAAAAACATCCAATTTCCACAGTAGCACATCATGACCTATAGTGTCAAATGATTTAGACAGGTCACAAAAGATAGTACAAGTAATGAAACACTTTTCTAAATACCCCAGGATATTCTCCTGCATATCATATATTGTCAATGTTGTAGATAGACCCATTCTGAAACCATATTGATGGCTAGATAGCATACTATTCTTCTCAAGAGAGGCGTACAAGCGGCTGTAGATAGGTTTTTCAAAAATTTTAATTATGGGTGAGAGGAGGGAGATGGGTCTATAATTGGTGCACAAATCCTTTGGACCCCCTTTATAAATGGGTACCACTTGAGCGTATTTTAATCTTTGGGGATAAGTTCCTTTCCTTATGCAAAGATTAAATATCTGCACCAAGAAGGGTGATAAGGAATTCTTACACAGTTTAAGAATGTGAGTTGGAATATCACTTGCGTATTGCTTTTAGATACTAGTAAGTTGTTGATTACCATATTCACCTCTTCAACAAAGTATCATGTAACCTAAATGAATTTTTAGGGCCATTAACTTTTACTGGATGCGTATGGTCAACTGGGGGGGATCTTGCTTGCTAATTACTGTGCAATTGAGACAAAGTAGGTGTTGAATATATTGGACATGACTTCTGGATTGCTTGTGTAGTTTGATTTGATAGGGTCAAATAGTTCCTCTGGAGGGCACAAAATTTTTTCTTTAGAACTAATAAGGGAATTAATAAGCTTCCACATTTTCCCGGAACCATTTCGACAAGACAAAAATTATGACTGATAATATTTTTTTTGTTGATTTCCAATGAATGAGTAACTTTATTCCTGTATTTTTTATACTTTGCATGGGCCTTTTGACTACTGAAACTAGAGCGCACCAGATCTCTATATAGCCTGTTCTTGGTTATGGCCCAATTCGTGTGTTGCGACCAAGACTATGGCCCAATGCGTGTGTTGCGACAGAAAATATATTATATTTCCCGCTACCAGGTTGTATTCGTTTATGAGTAAAACACTCAATGTCGAAATGAACATCCCCGTGGATTTGTCTCGTCCCCGGGTAAAATAGGTGCGCGAGCATCCCGCCGCGCTTTCCGTTCAGACTGAAAGAACAGTCAATTTTATCGTGCTCAGTTAAAAATGCATTCTTTGTTGTTAGAGGCTTTGGCAATTTTTAAAAATTACTGAAAAAAATTTTTGAAAAATGTTAAGAAACATGCGGAATAAAAATGGACATAAAAGCAAATTCGATTATGCTCTTGATTTCAAAAGCTTTGACAGACAACGAAGTTTCACAAGTTGAATTTGAAAAAATTCTTTCAGAAATTGAAAAATACGGAAAGAAAGAAGATAAACATAATTTGGAATTTGATAAAATGTTTCCAAGTTTTACATATTTGAAAAACATTTTGAAACTTATTGTTTCGGCAAGATTCTAAGCTCGTGATGCGTCACTGACCACGTCACTCGCACCGCAGTGGCGAGCATTCCTGGTCTCAAGTCGCGTAATTATGGCGCGCCTACGGCTCCTGCATGTTATAAAGTTTTGGAATTTGCTGGTGGGGACCAGTTGAAGTAATCATAGCGTTGTGTTTTTTGTGGCGATTCTTCAGGAGGTGGGACACATTCGGTTTGTTGGTTGAAGTTGGAAAAGACAAGCGGTATTTTGATAGCTTTGGTTTGACATTACCAACTGAACTGGACAACTACCTTGGTGGTGATGTGTTTTATCCGACTCAAACAGTTCAAAGGCGAGACAAAGTGTTTTGCAGTCATCTCTGTCTTTTTGTTCTGCGTCAAATGCAAAACGAAAAAGGGTTACAAGGAATGATAGTTTTTGGTGATATAATAAATGCCAGTCGATAAATTTGGACGAACACCAAAAGCAAGTCTCAAAATAACCACCGCGAATGGAGTTTCACTCGGCTATGTTAACAACAACTTTATGCGAAAAGGTCAAGCACTTGATGTGAATGGAGAAACCAACAACATTTTAGGACGTAGTGCTGAAGCAAACTCAGCAGTAAGAAAAAAATATGTTAATGAAAAGTTTATAAGAAAAAGCACTTCAACTGATATGAATCAAAAAGTGATTAAAAATGTTTTGACTCCAGTCAGCGAAGGTGATGCTGAAAATAAAAATTATATAGATTCAAAAAGTGTTGTTGGAAGTGATTTGAATATGAATGGACATTGAATAAAAAACGTGAAATGGCCACACGAAGCAAATGATGTAGCAAATTACGGATTTGTGTTTTCTGTAGCAAACACAAACTTTCACTTGAAGGGAGGTGATGTGCAAGGAGGTATAGGGATGGCTGGAAATAGGATTTCCAATTTAGGTGCACTTGAACACCAAAATGACGCTGTTCATCTTTGTTTTGTAAACGAAGATTTCCTGAAACGTGACGGAAGCAATTGGATGCGAGATAATCTTGACCAAGGTGGATTTAGAATAAGAGGAATGGCAAATCCGAGAGATAAACAAGATGCAGTAAATTTGCAAACACTTAAAAAATCGGAAATGGGTGTTTTAAGACAAGCAGCCGATGCTGTTGGCACTGCAGTTAATGACGCAATTCTCAATCACAGGATAGCGGTTTAAAACGCTGTTGCAGAAACCGTTGGTATTTATCGCGCTGGACCTTCGCACGATGTTTCTTGTAACCAACATACAATCACCAATTGGGCAAATCCGATTGATGATGAAGATGCTGTGAATGAAAATGTTTTGGATCGAGAGACTCGAATAAAATCTTTGAACATGGTTTTGAATGGTGCAATAAAAAATGATAGCTAGACATGAATAATAATAAACTATTTAACATGCCAAACCCTCAAGATCAAAACGATGCAGTTGATCTTCAAATCTTAACAGAAAGGTTTTGGATGAAATTGAGGTCACTGATCAATTGGAATTTCTAAACCATCTTCGACATGATGGTGAAAATCAAATGATTGCAAACCTTCGAATAAATGGAAACAGAATTGTCGGATTGATCGACACTGTTGACGCAACTAATGATGTGAACAAGAGAACTTAGGCGCTGCAGTTAATTCGTTGGTTAAAGATTTGAGCAATAAAAATAAACAATATGTTGACCAACTGATACTTGCCACAAATGAAAACGTAAATTCAAAAGTTATGCTTCTTGACGGGACACATCAACTACCACAAAATGTAAGTTGGAGTGAGAACAAGCTAACAAATCTTGCAAATCCAACACAAGGCCAAGACGCAGTGAATGAGATGTATCTTGACTATCTTTTAAAAATGCAAGAACCATAAACGTAACGTCCGAAGGGGCACAGAAAGACTTGAACATGAAAACCTATTTGATTTCTAATGTGCCTAACCCAGTAAGTCCACAAGACGCGGGAAACAAAGGTATGTTAATGTTTTTTTGTTAAATGGTCAGGAGAAAACAAATCTTGGAATAATTATAAAATAACAGACCTCCAGGAGCCAGAAGCACCCTGAGATGTTGTAACGAAGCATTTTGATCACTTCAAAACATTGAGTAACAGAGGTGCTTCACAACAAACACGGGATACTTTCTGAAAGCGACAAAGCTTTGATTCAAGAGATGTACGACAAACCGGAGAGTGTTGTGCACAGTTCCAAGGAGGCAAAGGTTGTAGTAAACACTGCAAAACCCCTGGAAAGACCAAGATTATTTTCATTCCGAAAAAGAGATTTTTTTAGAGGTGGCGAAGCTTTGCGAACTTTGTGAACATTGAGGAGAAATTTCCAAAGCTCATGGCAAGGCTTTCCCATATAAATATGTCTAAATTGATCGAGGGGTTGTTTGGAGTTGAGTGACTGGAGCCTGGTGTTTGCGAAGAAAAGTTTGAAGTTAACAATTTTTTCTTCGATGAGAAACGAATAGCAATGGTTGTGAAAGGTGTGTTTGAAGCACAAAACCGACTTTCTGTTTTGTGATATTTTGTGATAGCTAAATTAGAAAATTCGTGAGAATTTTGCAAATCTAGAAATTTGAAAGAATGAGAGAGAACAATCGGTTTTGTGCTTCAAACACCCTATTAAATCTGCTACTGATTTTTTTAGTAATGTCTTTATACTTGCCTATCAAGTTTAATCATTTTGTAGTAATTAGGATTGATATAATAACTAGGTCATTGCCTACTGTAATGCACCAAGCGACGTCTCTGAATAAATTAGAAATTCCGGTAATATTTTTGGCCGAGTATCTCCATATCAACAATTTTGTTTGAAAATAAGACATTTCAAATCAATGTTTGGCAAACAAAACCAGACGAACCAGACGAATTTTTGAGGCCGTTTGCTGGCTCAGGCTGGGGTGTTAGAGCAACGAAATTGCGAACAGCCACCCTTGCCCTGGTCCTTTCATCAGCAAAGTACTGCGTTCCTGCCTGGTGCTGCAGTGCTCACACCCACCTCATTGACTCTGACATCAATGACGTGTTGCAAATTGTGAGTGGATGCCTGCGTCCTAAACCTGCGGACAATCTCCCAATCCTCGCGAGCATCTAGCCTGCAGAGTCTCATCGCAAAACAGCTAAACTGTTTCCAAAACTTCGTACCGTGGATCCTGGACATCTGCTCCATTCAACGCTCACCTGCCCACGGGGTGGGAATGCACGGCATTTCAAATTAAGACAGCCATTCGTACCAGCCACACAGCAACTAATCAGTTCATTTGATAACAACAGCATCTGTGCGGCGCTCTGGCGGATCACCGATGGAATGCGGATTGGTTGGAAAACACTTCGAAACACCATATTTTTATCCCCAACATTGGCACGCACCCTTCTGGAAGGGCTCTGCCAAGAACAGCGTGGGTCAGGCTTAACACCTTAATGATCATTGTGCCTTTTTGGGAACGTGTCCTTCACAGAGTCCATGCTCGTTTCAGGTTCATCGTATCATCTCTGTTTTGATACATTTGATAGTTTACTTTGGTACAAGCATGCTCTACAAAAAAATTTGTCTAAAAATATTTTAATTTTTTTCTCTCACCTGTTTGACATGTCAAATATTTTCGCATTTGAGTGGTCTGTATTTGCTTATTTATGCTGACCCAGCAAAGAACATCTTCATGGTGAATGTTACATTTATCGAAAACAGAAACAGTGGTGAAGGTAACAATGTGTTTTGCACGTTTTTAGAGCGACTTTCAACGAGATTATAAAGGCGAAAGTTGTTTGTTCCATGCTTGAAAAAATAGTCCAAACCGGTATTAGAATAAAAATCCATACGAGAAAACTTTGCAATGTAAATGCTGTACTAATGTATGAGAATAGGCGGCAAGTACAAAAGTAAATATAGTCAATGAGAACAAACACACGGCACTGAATGAACGACGAAATATACGTTACAGTTTGTGAGAAGCTAATAAGCATGTTGCATGCAGCCTAACATTATCATCGTGACACATATTGGGCCCAGAAAGACACTGTGGAAAGTTCCAGCGGTTCAACTGCAACTGACCACGTAAATGCAAGCAGATCCTTTTTCCGGCTGCATTCAGCCGTAGCATGCAATATCCAAACAGTAACTGTTATCGGTCCAACAATGTTAAAAAAAAGAGTCAGTAACACTGTTGAGTTTTTGGTCTATATTGACTATATGATATGTCGAACAAGCCCACACCTCCCATTCCCTGGTTGTACTGCTAAAGAAAAAATTGAATTATAAAAATATTTTTCTGATGTTGACAAAACCTTTTTGCATTTTCGTTGGTTCTACGTTGACATGGTTGGAGCCGATGTGAAAAACCTTTTTTCCACTGGATAAATTTCGCATGGTCATCAGAGAGACAATAAAAAATCGCGATAATGGCACGTCTGAACAGCTGTGTCTGGAGCGACATAAGAGACGGAATACGAAATTTCAATGAGCGTTATTATGCAGCTGTGAACACACTTCGGACAAATATTCCCTTGTTGGAACATGTTGCTGCAAATTTTTACCTATTGTTTGTTATAATTTTTATGTCAGGACATACGAGTATATATAAAACCGATACTTGAAAACCACAAGTACATAATTCGTACTTTTGGTAGTGGTCATTACTGGATTAATGCAGTTCTGAAAGGGTGGACAATTCTTTCAATAATGACCAACAGTGAGAATAAAACAAAATGCAGGTGACGAGACAGCGGTGTGCAAGAGTCTCTGTGTTGTTGCTTAATCTTGTGTTTATACAGGAAGTTCAGTAACCCAAAGTTTGTGGTTTGTCTTCGCTTGGTGGCGTCACTTGTTAGCTTCATTTGGTGATCCATTGACCTACTGGAGTTCATTAGGTTGCTCACTGGATTGATATTTACCTCCTCAAGTTCATCTAATTATATGTTGAACCTTTATGACCACATAATGTTCAAAAGTGAAACCAAGCTGCTGTTTCCGTGAACAGGATTCAGCTCCACCAATCATTTTGGTCATGAAAAACTCATAGAGGACATATGGTTATTTGCTATATGGGATGGAAAGATTGTGTGGGAATTGATAATACTTCGTGTCATAATTAACTTCCACTGCGTTCTGATAATGCTTTTTGGATTTGGGCTTCTCCATCAGTGATACAGTAGCTTAAATATTTATACATACAAATTATACGAATTATATATTTTATTTGCACATACGAATTGCAGATTTTTACACAATATACATTACATTTGAATAAGATTTCAGACTTGGGATGCACAGATGCACTGGCAGATGACACTTAAAAGATCTCGCTTTCCTGTATGCCTGTGAGGAATGAGCAGACTGCGCTCTGCTTTCATGATTTTGACATGAGTCGAACTTGCACATGTCTACGATCATGTAATTAGCCTCAACAAAGGTGACACATTCGAATCTATCAACAATTTTTTTTAATAAGAAATCGATTTCACGTAACTCTACTCATCCTCAGTCATGATAACATAAATAAATTTTGATTGAGTCTCATTTGTGGATATCAATTACTTGGATGACATCAAATAATAACTAGTAGTTAATAACTGTTTCTATCATTCTTTGGTTTTCATATAGAAAGGGTTCCAATATTGGGCTTCAAATAATTGACCTACTTTCAGGTTTGCACAACCTGCTCAGATCTGGTTGGCATTTCGCATTCAGACAAAGGATTCGTTTTGTACTTTTCGCTGTGAATGCATGAATGAAACGAAAAGAATCCACCTGAAAAATTTGCTCGCATGTGGTAACTGAAGAATGATTTTCTAATCCATTTCTAATTGCAGCATAAGACCTTGATAAATGGTCGGTCACAGTATTTTCAGTTTTTATTTGAGGAATGCGTCCAATAGCCACCTCGAAAATCACGTCAGTGTAACAAATTCCTTGTCGCTAAGTTTCCCTTACTGCTCTCAATCTTGACAGGGTTTCCAATGGCTCCAGTTGGCAAAGAAGATTTGTCTGCTTCATACGGAAGCAGATGTTTTCCGCGCGATCTCAGTTCTCGTTGGCTGCCTGCCAACGGTATTTTCGTACTTCGATTTCGGCCTGAAAAACAGCAGTTTTCGGTTGCCTTACCAACGCCCTAGCTCCTCCGCCGATTGCGCTGGAGACCTCTTCAACGGCTCAAACGGATCGGCCAGTCTAGTAGATTGCATTCGAAAAACAATTTTTTGGTTGGGGGGTGGGGATTTGCTTTTTCCAGTGAATTATGGTTTTGTCGTAGCCATCCACATCCGGATTCACAATCATTTCTCAGGTTATTTTCTGAGTTTGAGCTAGTGCCCTCCAATAATGCTGCCAGTTTCCCTTTTCAGCTACATTTTCCCCCTGGCTGAAACCTCTAGTTACGTCACTAATCAGAAAGTTTTCAATTACGGTAATGATTGCAGAAATAGAGACACTGTTTGTTGTTGTTGAATTTGTTTTGAGCTTTACAAAGACTTTCACGAAGTTGTTTGCATGTCTTCCAAAGATTGTTTTGAAAATCTGTGGAAAATGTTTTCCAAGATTGAAAATATATGTATGGAGTGAAATGTGCGACAGATCGTACATCATTTGTGAAGATCCCAGAGCTCTATTTGATAAAAGTAACTTGTGATGAATTCTCTGGCCAATGTCTTCACAGAATACGACCCGTGCGACGGATACACTTGCCATGAGTACGCCAAATGCTACAAACGCGGAGGTCGCGCAGTCTGCCAATGCAATGATGGATATGTGGGGAGTGGAAAATATTGCAAAGGTATGTTTTGCAGCAGAATAATTTTTGTACAATTCTTTCAGCATAGGAATTCGGGATAGAAATCACCAGACACCAAGGATTGTTTCTGGGTGCGCTTCGCCTTAAATTTCTTAAAGCAAACTAGCACTGATTTAAAGAAAACAGATCTTTCTTTAAAACGAGCAGAAGTGCATCAAAACGTTTTTCAATTACCGTGACGACATCGGGAGACGATGATTAAAATAGGGCCATTCTCTCTTGATTTGTAAGTTGTTCTGAGCTTTACAAAGACTTTAACCAATTTGTTGTATGCCGTACAAAGCTTGAAGTCCTGTTTTTTTGCAAGACAGTAAAATATCTGAATGGATTGAAATTTGAGACGGATCTTAAACCATTTGTGAAGATCCCAGAGCTCTGTTTGAAAAAAAGTAACATGCAATGAATTCTCTGGCCAATTTCGTCGCAGAATACGACCCATGCGACGGATACACTTGCCATGAATACGCCAAATGCTACAACCGCGGAGGTCGTGCAGTCTGCCAATGTAATGATGGATATGTGGGGAGCGGAAAATATTGCAAAAGTGCGTTTTTCAGCAAAAAATCTTCTTCCATATTCTTTCAGCCAACAAATCTGTGACAGAAATTACCAGACACCAATGATTACTTCCATGTGCTCTTCACCTTAAATTTCTTAAAAACATCTGGATCTTATTGAAAAAGATGAATTGACTGAAAAGTAGCGGAAATACTTCAGAAGCAGTGGCGTAACTGATTGGGTATGGTGGCAGAGGGATGAAATGCCCCTCTGGCATGCTGAATATGTAAATAGAAATTCCACTTAGCCTATATTTCGCCTGTAGCATACTTTTGGACTTCAGTAGGCTTTGGTTTTCTGTGTTTTCAGAGTTTTTCTGGTGATTTAGGATTTTTTTGCAACCATCCATATCCGAGTTCAGATTATTTCGTGTCTGGGCGTGCAGAGTTCGTGGGGCGATCGGCATCCAAGGCAGTGGGTATACCCAAAGAGAAATTTAAAAAATTACATTTTAATGAAATGTCGTAACTAGATGCTTCTATTTCAAGTTGTTAAGGCTATTAACATAGGCTGGGTTTATTTGATTGGAACTTGCCTGCCTGATGGTGGCGTGCAAATTCTTGTAGAGTTACCGGAGAGGGAGATGAAGCACTGCCTTCGTTATTTTTAAAGGCCTTATATTACAACTTATCTATTTTCCCCTTTTGTAGTCGATAGTCAATTCCTGCTAATCTACTGTTAATCTTTAACTTGTAGTCTACAAAATTTATATCGATTTTCTCTAGAGCCTGGTCTATTAAACTGGGGACACTTGAAATATTCGCAAGGGGGATGCGAGTATTGTAGGGAGATATTTTTGAAAACTATTAAATGCATTGATTTTTTCATTCGTAAGTTTATTATCATTTCATTATAAACGTCATAATCAAAACAAAGCGGACTGTACAGTGAACATAAACCGAGACCTCTTAAACTTGCTTATCCAAACATTAATTTATGAGTAAAGAACGTTTCTTGTTACGATGGTTCATTTTTTGTGGCTATGCGAATTGTGTCGCAGCGCTATATCATGCGTGATTCTTTAACGATAAATTCTTCGCTTTCAATTGTTCTAAAAAAACTTGGCTTTGGTCAGCATTTGAAGAGAATTCCTTTCAGTCGATGTAAAAAATGAGGTAGTGCAAATATTTTCCGATAGGGAATTCATTTTGAAAAAAGCAGTGGACAAGTGTAAGTGTGGAACTGAAATTGTTCACATGTTCTAAGCGAATAAAAAGAATTTCTGCTGCTATTTTGTTTTCAACCCTATCTTTACCAATCTGTTTATAGTTCAAAAAAAACGTAATGTGCAGTAATGCATCGAACTACATGGTTGCAGAATTTCAGACAACTCTATCTCCTACATGTCACAAGTGCTATCTATAGACGGTTGGCTTATCTGATATTTATTTGCATGCATAAATGCAATATCTACTTTCTTAATGCATACCTATCATTACAAGAATTTTGCTGATAAACGCATGCCTTATGCCAAAAAATGAAACAAATATTAAAAGCAACACATTAGGAACGAAAAGAACTCTTTGAAATATGTTAATTTTAATTTTTCGAAAGTTGTTTTTGTCAAAACTTGTCCTTACTTTTTGACAAAAGTAGTCTTTGCATATTTCAAATCCGTGCATTCCACGCAGCCATAATACAACACTATACTTAGGGGCATACGATCACGCAGTTGCCCTAGACATTAGCAGACGTCTGCACGCCCTTGTTCTGGGTGAGCTTGACCTTCACCTTCTTAAAAAAACTAGCGCTGTTTTAAAGAAAGGAGGCCTTACTTTAAAAAAGAAATACATCAGAAAGTGACACTGTTTGTTGATTTATATTTTGTTCCGAGCTTTGCAAAGACTTTCACGAAGATGTTTACAATGCCTTACACAGCTTGAAAACCTGTGGAAACTTTTTTCCAAGTCTGAAAATAAATATATGGAGTGAAACGTGCGACAGATCTTGCATCATTTATGTAGATCACAGAGTCCTATTTGCAAATAAAGTAACATGAAATTAATCCTCTGTCCAACGTCTTCGCAGAATACGACCCATGCGACGGACATTCTTGCCATGAGTACGCCAAATGCTACAACCGCGGAGGTCGTGCAGTTTGCGAATGCAATGATGGCTATGTGGGGAGCGGAAAATATTGTAAAAGTAAGTTTTGCCACTGAATAAAATATTTCTTTGTTCCTTCAGCAAAAATGTCTACGATAGTTTTTTCCAGATTGAAGTGATTTTTTCTGCTTGCGCTTCTCTTTAAATTGCTGCAAGGAAACCAGTGCTGATTTAAAGAAAACATCACTTATTTAAAAAGAACAGAAACACAATCAAATGTTTTTTTGTTATGTGATGATGTTGTGAGCTGTTGGTAAAAAGTAGAGAATCTCATTGATAATTTGAATTTGTTCTGAGGTTTATAAAACAGTGCAGAACGTTGTTTACATGCCTTGCAAACCTTTAAGGCCAGTTGAAAATATTGTACTGCTTCACAAACACGAACAATGTTTATGTGTGAACAAGCAATGGGCTTCAAGCAGAATATAGTTGTGGAGTGAAATGTGCGATGATTCTATATTATTTGTGAAGAACACAGAGTCCTATTGTGAAAAGTATCATACAATGAATGTGCTGAACAAGTTTTTTGCTGAATCTGACCCATGCTACACTTGTCATGAGTACGCCAAATGCTACAATCGTAGAGGGTATGAAGTCTGCGTTTGTAATAATGGATACTAGGGGAACGGCAAATACTGTGAAAGTGCGTTATTTGAGAAAGACGTGTTTTTTACAAACTGAGGCAGTGTTTAAATCACGTTGGTAAATGTACATTGCAAAGCTAATCATGCGATATTCTGATGCAAATGACGTACAAACACATACACATTAACTTCGAATAGTGCGAGTGATGTTACTTTACTGATAACATTTTCGGATTGAAAATTCACTTAATTTTTTTGGATTAATCTGCGTAGGTTCTCAACATTGAAGAGAACTGGTTGATTTTCAATCTATTCGTCGACAAACTAAACATTTAGCAGCTAAACCTTTTCATTTCAACATTCCGAAACATATTAAGCGGCGTGTTGAAAAAACTGAGGCGATACTCCACACTTTCTCATCAAGTCAATGGTCTCATGCACAGTGGAATTGTATCTCGTGTTCATTAATTTGAAAGGTCGGATGCGATGCAGAATTGTCTGTTGTTTTTAAATAGCTCGAGTTTTGACAAGGACCTTCTGTTGGGATGCTACCGTTTATACGGCAATCCTCATCATCGATTTTTTCTCGGTGTTGCAGAATCGTGTGTTTTGACCTTTCACTGAATACTGCCGCTAATACTTTGTCAAGTTTATTGGATACGGATTTCAGTTTGAGTAGAAAACTCTGTTTATTTTGAGGATATGCCGAAGCAGACCCAGCTATTCTTTTTCCTGCACTTGGTCATGTACTGTATGGCCTGCATTGAGATAAAACAGTGATCGGAGCATCTCTACCTGCTAAGATAGTTCAGAGGTCATATTGCCGTTGGTTTAATGCAAGATATCAAAGTGACCGCTAAAAATTACATGAAAACATTTCTATTAATTTGATCTAATTTGCTGTTTTGCTAAAAAAAGTAACACCAGGTTACCTCGGAAACGGAGAATATTGCAAAAGTAAGGTTTGTGGATATTTCCCATTCCTATTACCATTTAGCTTTTCTGTGATTTGTGAATATTTCCCATAACCATGCAGCTACTTTATGATTTGTGAATATTTCCCATAACCATGTAGATCCTTCAATCAAAATATTTATAATACTTCAAATAGAATTCAAAAGATACTTCAAATAAAATTTAAAAGTAATCTAGATTAATTTATTTCATTTCGCAATTTGATCTGCAGAAAATCAATTAAGTCTGTTTGTTGTTTAATTGAAATTATACACGTGTTTCCTTCCTTAACACATACGTATATGAATCCATGTTGTTTTCTTTGCTCAGGTTCATTTTCAATGCCAGTAGAATCAATCAGTAAACTTAATCAGTTGATGTCGATTTTGAAGGTCAAATGCAAATCATCAATTAAGCCTTATTGGTTGTTTGAAATGGACAATGTTTCAAGTCTGTTATAAATCCATACGTTTTGAACGAATACTTGTCTCATTTCAAACGAAACAACACAAAGATTACGAAAGATCTTTCAACGCATCCCGATATTTTGTTTTGAACACAGAGTCTGACCCATGCTACGGATATTATTGCCATCCTAAGGCTCAGTGCAAAGTTCGTTACGGTCAACCAAAGTGCGTTTGCAATTATGGATACTTTGGAAATGGAAAGTATTGTGCAAGTAAGTCATTCCAGTTTCAAAACGTAAGCTGCTTCCGACTGCTCTAAAGTTGAGATTGGCGCAAACAGGTTCCACTAAGTTGCATCAAAGCAATTGTTTGGAACGGCCTTTTCTTCCTATCGTAATTTGCACGATTCGTAGTAGATTGCAATGACAATAACTTGGTAAATAACCTAAAGACTTTTCAGAATCGTCGCCAGAATATCTTCAATAGGGGTTTCATGTTTGTGTACAGGAGCTTGACATTCCAAAAATTTGATAAAAACTCCATCGCTTTCTAGCGTTTCATATTTCAATTTGGTAGGATTGACTTTGAGGGCTAAGCCAATTTAAAGCTTAGCGTGGTGAAGGGTTCTTTTTCAAAAAATATAGCAATTTTTAACCTGGTGGCGCTTGCTCGTCGCTGCTAAACAATAAGCAATTTTTCTAACTGGTCATTTCTGAAAACGTTTCAAATAACTTTTCATTGTGGATGAAATAACAGGATGGACTCTTTCTTATTCTTCAATCAAACATGCGAATTAAACACAAGTGACTGCTTATGCGATAAACCGACACTTCTCCTCTTCCCAAAACTCAATATTATGTCTTCCACTGGAAAATTCACAGCAATTTCGAAAAAGATTTTTTATTTCGGTATTACATTTCAGGTTTTGTGCTTTCCCAAACGCTTGTCCATAATATTTGGCCCAGAATTTCTGACTTTTACGTGATGTTTGGCATCACAAAAATGACCTGAAACCTGGTTGCAGGAATCTAAATAAATACAGCTTCAAGAAGTTGGAAAACTGGCTTTTCCATTGATAGCGCCAACGAAAAGTAAACTGAACTACTTTACGTCAGTCTTTTCTCTGTGATATAAAACCAGGGTTATCCAGAACTCCGTAAATAGCACTGTATCAAACCTTCGTCAGCCGCTATCCTTTTGTAGTTCATAATGCAAAAAAGTTTCGCAAAATTGCTTGAAGTTCAAAATCATGACCTACTGTAGGCAATAATATGTATCATTTGGTTTCGAAACGTTCGGAAAACACATTAATTTTTGTGCTCAACAAGGGGCGAAAACCAAGCCATGTTTGCAAAAGAAACCTAAGTGTTTCTGCCATCACAAGGAAATAAGATACAGCAGCAGATGTTTGAGAAGCTTCGTGCAAATGCGTTTTTGGATGTTTTTTTACGACACAAGTTGATACATATGCAGATTTTGCAGTTTAGATATGAAAACAAAAATCAGTTGTTGACCTTAAACTTCTCACAGAATTTCCCCGTGGAGAGTCTGATCTTCTAGCGGATCAAAGAAAAAAGGAGACACGCAATCGCTGTTTCTAGACCATTCAATACAATTTGATAAAGTTTTACGCAAAATATATCATTTCCATAATTTGCCTCCGTCTAGCAAAATCGGTCCCTGACGGTGCTAGTTCTCCTTGCGTTTTTCTTTGTAGAGCAAGGTGTTCTGCGATAGACGCTGTCTATGAACTGTGATTCTTACTTTAACCTCACTAACAAACGTTTTTTCTGCGCAGAATATGGCGGGTGAGGTGCTTGCGAAAAGACTTTAATTCCCGCCATTGATCTTCGTCGAAACGGCTGCTTTCATCTACATTTGTTGTTTGAATATACTTTACGAATACTTTGAGTAAAGTACCAGTGGACGTGTTGCTTTAATACAGAGAAAAAAGCAAACATGCGTGATAAAATATTTTAGAAACAGAAAACGAGGCTATTAGTTAGCAAATATCTGAACAAAGGTTTAGGGCGGAATAAGCGTATTTTGAAATATAAAAAATAATAAATAGATAAAACTTGCGCATCGGCGAATCAGCATCACTGCAATAACCGTTCGGCAAATACGTGGCCAACACAGACCACCCGGAGCGCTCTGTGATGTAATTGCATACAGGGTCTCGGGGCAGCTGCAGGGCTGGGGGCAGTAGAAAATTGAGGGCAATGGAAACTTATGAAAAACAAATGTGCTTGTGTCCTTCCAAAATGATATTTCTTTGACAAAACGCGAGATTTTGACATAAGAAGACATTTATGAAAATTCCATAAAACCAGCAAACAAGGGACATGTTGTTGAAATAAGAAGTAAAACACAATGGTGAAAATTATCATAGCCTGAAGTATTTTACAGGGGTATTAAACAACCGCTGAAATTTGTCACTGCAAACCTTTCCACACAGGATGGCTACGGTGTGTGGATCATTTACTGTAGTTGCAACGCGGATTTATGCATTTGCAGACATTGTTACATTTTTACGTACCACGAGTTCAAACCTGTTTACTTGAGTTCAGTGCATAAGCGCACGCATAGTGAGGATGATTGTCGCATTTCCATGTTCCACAACTGTTTTGATCTCAAAAATAATAATAGAAATTATGGAAACCACTCTCCATCGAAAGGAAACCTTTCCCAGCAAAGAATCAGACACTAAGATCTTACCGAGTATGTGTGCCTACGAGGTAGGCATCATCAGCTCTTATTAAAATTGAATTATAGGAAATCATTCTGTATTTACTGGATGCGCGAAAAGCTGCAATAGATTTGTTTCAAGTCGATCTTCTTTGGCGATGAAAATACTGATGATGCTGATTGGGAGAGGCACGTTTGCCCCCTTTCGAAAGGCTGAGAAGCTATTATGCCCGCTCCTGACAATCTTGATTACTTACGCTCTTTTCCTTGTACAGATCCCTATTTCAGTAACGATTCGCGTCAGCCAACCTGAAATTCTGACCATGACAAGTTTCAAGCTTATATGTCGATTTAATGGAGTGCATATCAGCATCAAGACATCACAACGGTGACGCAGCCGAATCTGATCTCAAATTTGTTTGCTAGAAAATCGATTTCACGTCAGTGATCGCATTTTCAGTCCAGAAAATTTGTAAGCACAAGCTTACATGTGAAATAAAGAAAAAAACTAAAGCAAGATTCAGAGAAAGTAAATGCAGATCTGCGTCTGCAGTCACTACACTGACATGCACACGCTAGCCCATGCATTACACTGAACACATAGCTTTTATTCAACATTCACGGTACGGTGCAGTTGAAGATGCAAGTTTTCTCAGCATTCTATCACAGTGTCTTTTTAAGCAATGTGGAACATAGCACCATGCTGTAGTCTCATCATAAGCTGTGCGGCTGATCAAATACTTGACCAATGCGCAAGGTAACACTGCACAAATGAGGGAACAATGAAACCTACAGAAAGAACGAGGATTCGGAGGGCAATAGCCATACTTTGAAACAGGGGCAAGTGACAGGCAGCGTTGCTGGTCAGTACATTAAAGCATCTGAAAAAAGAACAGATAATGTCAGATCAAAGTTGCACACCGGCCAATATTCTGCAGCCTTTCTCTTGGCCACAGCCAGGGACAGGCGCTGGTGGAGCCACTGACGCTCCCTGGGGCCACCAGACACACCAACAAGTTTCTTTGCAAGACCACTCAAAAAAGGGGCGGTGGACTTGCCATATACACGAATGGTCTCAATTGCAATTGGTTGAAAGTGGTAATTGCTTTGGAGGTCACGGAATTTTGGCATTTTGCATCCTCAGCTGCCGTAGCCTCGAAACCAGCCCGTCTGGCAGTGCCTTTGTAGTGCCCTGAACAAAAGTGTCCACAACTATTGCATCCCATATTAGGCTCAGGCCTCTGTACCAGAGGCCCAAGTCAATCCATCCGGTTTCCTTCCGTCATTTCTCAGGCAGCCAGGCTCCAAGGTAGAGGGGAGATGCGGGTCAACGACCCTTTGAGGAAGGAGTTGATGGCTGAATGTCTTGGAAGCGGCCTGCATTTTAGTACAGGAGAGGCCATGGTTACCCAGCTCATCAACAATTTTGTCGCAGCGGCATTTTGCGCTTTCAAAGATTTTGACACCAGTTCGGAGGGCGATTGCAATACAGAGCTCATCAGGGCTGAGCAGGTTTCCAACGTTGGCAATTGGGAACGCTTCTGACCAGGCAGCACTGTGACTCACTTGTGCAGTGAGTAACTGGCAGTGGTTCCAAGGGTTATTGGTGTTTAGCAGGGTATTGAGTGAATCTCTGCAGGCGAGATCATCCCATTCCCTTTTGTCGTGGTGGTGAATCATGGTGTTCGGACCAAGCGTCAATTGCATCGTTTACATCCCCATAAGGGAGTTTCGTGTTATGAGAGGGAAGTAAACGGTAAACGAGGCTCTTACAGGCATGAGACGATGACAGGAAACATGGCAGGGACAAGCCTACAGCGGAACGAAGGCTCAGGCTTGCATGTCTGATTGGTAGGGATGCAACAAACAAACTTAAGCCTTGCGGCAAGCTTCTGAGGAATCTGCCTACTTTCTGCTTTAATTCTTCTGCGACGATTAAAACTTACAAGCGTATCTATATATCATAGTTAAAAGATGGCGGCAAGTAACTCAGTCACAGTTTATTGACGGGGAAACTAGTTTCACGTTTTGCAACGCATCATCAGTCCTGTCAATGGAAGACAAATTTTATTCAAATAGAAGGGCGATTGCAATACAGAGCTCATCAGGGCTGAGCAGGTTTCGAACGTTGGCAATTGGGAACGCTTCTGACCAGGCAGCACTGTGACTCACTTGTGTTTTTGAATAAGATTTGTCTTACAATAGAGTAAGATCAGGCAGCACTGTGACTCACTTGTGTTTTTGAATAAGATTTGTCTTTCATTAGAGTAAGATTGTCAAATAGAGTAAGATTTGTCTTACTATATTTTAATAAGATTTGTCTTATTTACAGGACCGAAACTAGTTTCCCCGTCAATAAACTGTGACTGATTTACTTGCCGCCATCATTGTGGTGTTTAAATATGGTAGGGATGCTTATGACCAGTTTTCTTCTCCAAAAGACACATTGCATATTTTTTCCATGTTGATTTTTATGGCAATGCCAAACACCTCCAGTTCCTCTGTGCACTTGAAGCATGGTACACTTCGCTGAAAATATATGTTTGGAAATTGAGGGAGTTTTTTAATACGAAAAAAGCTTGATGTGGCTCTGTTAGCTCGAGGTTTTCGATGATGTTGTCAAGCACTTTAGTTTTTGCCTCAAAATGCAGTGGGGCAGATTCCTGATGCAAAGGGAATGCTAATAACTGACATAGATTGGGGGCAGGGATTGAGATGGATGTGAATTCATCCTGTAAAAGCTTGTTTGTTTCGAACCGCTCTTGACTAGTTGTGTGGTTGACAATGAGCAGCTCACATTTCGAGTTATTTATTTCTAGGCCAACTGAGGATAGTACATTCCTGACGATGGCAGTGCTGCTGAGCACGGTCTACGGATCTCCACCGATGCATCCATCATCAAGGTACCAAGCATTTAGGTCTGATTTGACCTCGGATGTAACTCCGTGAATAGCGAGGGCAAACGAGCCGGGCCGAGAGTGTCCCCTTGTTGCACACCAGTGGCTGAGTCAAGGCAGAACTCTCCATGAACGAGAGATGTTTTTGAAGAATAACAGTCCCATATGAAAGGATATATTTCTGGGAGGTGTGTTTGAGCTGCTTGGAAAACTGTCTCGACTGATGCCATTGAACGCATTTTTAACATCAGGTTTTAGCAAGACTTTCTCACTTTGCGGTTGCGCCATGAAAGAGCGTGTGGCATGGACTTCCGTTTCGCAGCCCCGGGGGGCGCCTACCCCAACCCGGGAGGGTTCGAGTAACTCGCGCAGCCTTGAGATATAAGGTCACATCCCCTTTTATTTTTCAATAATACTCACCTTTCAGAAACCGATGCACATAAGCATTTGGGTATAATCTTTCATCACAGTCTCTCTTGGCATACTCACATTCTCCACCTTCATCAGTAAGTGATGACCAAAATAAATCGTCTTCACTCATTTTCAAATTCATTACCTCGCCACTTTCTTCTTACTATCTACAAAACAAACATAGTACCGATTTTTGACTGTGGAAGCATTATTTATGACAACTGCTCTGATAGCGACAAACATCTGCTGGATAAGGCCCAACTTTACGGCGCTAAAATCATATTAGGCTGTTTAAAAACTACATCCTCTTCAGATCTTCTACTTGATCTAAACCCTTAAACCTTGAACCATCGCAGAAGAAATATCTATACTCCGCTATTTTACTACAATAATTTTTCGTTTGGTTCCCTGCCCTTTCCCTATGAATCTGTTTAGATCGCTCAGTGAATTTGTTCCCTACACTTTGCGCTACAATCTAGACGTACAGATTCCACTTTATAAAAATCACTGACATTTAACCTTTTACTCCGAAAGGCCTGTAGCTTATGGAATTGTCTCCCACTCGAATCAGTTAAATCTTCTTCACGTCACCTACATCAGTTAAATCTTCTTCAAGTCACCCAAATTTCATGAATCGTTTAAAATCCTATTACCATGTTGCAAAACATAATACCCTCCACCTTTTGGGAGTTAATCCTCGTTTGACATCCGTTCGTTGTATGCTTCGCCTCACCCACAATCCATTGAATATCAGTAAAAAATTTTATCGTACTTGCGTTTGCGGTGATATCGAAACTGAGATTCACCATTTCTTTTACTGTAACTTTCGTGATGCCGCACGAACGATCCATTCCAATAGGGTCTGTAATATTGTAACTGACAACAAATCGCCTGAGATCTTTGATTGTCTGAGTAACGTTGAGTTGTTGCGTATTTTCTTATTTGGCTTGCCTGATGATGGGCCATCACATATCTCGGTTGCTGTGTTTTACGTCGTGGATGAGTTTCTTACGTCTTGTAATAGATTTTGACAATATCCGCGCGACCTTGTGCATCATTTGTGGGAGATTCGTGCTTTTCTGTTGTATTTTTTTGTTGATGCCGATCTGTTGCAATTGCAATTATATCTACATGACGTGCCTGATGCGTCGACCTCCGTTTCAGATGCTGTATTCAATATTGTTGATGCGTTCCTGAAGTGCTGTATGAGATGCTAGCAATGCAGTGTATTTGTTTTTGCATTTCCGTTTGGTTTTCAATTCTTTTTTCGTTGTTTTATATTGAAAGCTCGACGTGACACGACAAGATTGCACCAGTCAGGCTACCGCCTGTAGCAAGATTTTCGTTAAATAAATAAATAAGTTTTAAAAAATGCGAAAAATATTGGAAATCGCTTCTGCCTGCAACGTTTGGTTTCTGTCGTAAAATTTATTGCTGAGCGATGACTGGCGTTCAGAGATGATGAAAATGTTGGATCGTTCAGAAAGATTGTTCAAAAAATTTTCAAAACTATTTTCAAGCAAAACTTCAAAGAAAAGAAAATGTGATGCTTCTGGTGACCGATTTTGCAACAGTTTCACAAATCCCTAAATCATTGTCAAATATCATTGGCATCATGACGTTTTGTTACACTTGAGTTAACAAATGTGACGTCACAAGGTTATGTGCCTTTGTGTGAATGTCGTGAATATTAACGACCCATAGAAATATTAGTGACTTCATTCGTTCATCCCCTACCGAAAGATTCTGTATCCGCTCATGGGGCCTCCCACCACCTAAATCCGGCCCTGAATCACAGTCATGATGCTTCCCTTCGCTGAATTTTCTTAGTGCTGATTTAACTTGGCTTGATATGCACTGTACATCTGATTGTCTCTCTTGAATCCTTGCCTTCACAGTGGCGAAACACGATACAACCTCAACAATTGATGCTTTTGACTTCTCAATTTTCAGAACTTGCTCAATATAAGCAACCACAAATGATTGCATATGTCTTAATTCGCTCAGATACTTTACAAAAAAACGTTTCAGGACAACAGCTGGCTTGTCGATGGACATGAAGTATGAATTTGAAGCTGGGAACAATTGAAGCATGCTTGGAGAGCTAGGAAAAAGTGATAGCCACCTGGTTACGCTACGAGAAATAAGTTTTTGGAACGCAATATCCCCAAAGTCACGATAGTCTTTTCACTCTTTTTTGCGAACTGTGCAAATGCAACCACACGTAATTCACTCAGCTCCAAAATAATTCAGTCCTTTTCTGAAAAAGGGATACTTCAGTCCAGGGGCGGAGCTAGGGGGGTGCCAGGGGGGCCACTGTCCCCCCAAAATTTTGCCTGCCCCCCCAGTGGCCCCCAAAAAATTTTACTCGTGACGTCATGCCACTGCATTGAAATTATTTAAAGCTATAAGATTGCAAAATTTATGAAAAAACACTTTTTTGATAAAGGTGATTTTTTGTAATATTGTTTAGCTTCGTTGTGAGGAAATTTACTCTCTGATCGCAAGTTGCAAACGTGCTTGCAAGTTGCTGAGATGTATGGCATAAGTTGCTATATTCTACGAGTAGCGTCAAAATTTCCACTTGCTCAGACGTTTCGAAACATGGTTAAGAAGGAGTGAAGCCGCGGTTCCAGAATGAGCTGCGGAACG
>Ga0210059_1001600_pt1 | contig 34415 bp, 22 predicted proteins | sample Ectturendosymbi2_FD_188042 | JGI IMG/M metagenome (GOLD analysis project Ga0210059, IMG submission 188042) | Ecteinascidia turbinata endosymbiont from Florida, USA - Sample 2 (SPAdes) (version 2) | ecosystem: Host-associated > Tunicates > Ascidians > Unclassified | place: Key West, Florida... | reverse complement strand
ACTGCAGAACCTCGCTTTGCGACCACTGCCAAAATACACTAAAAGCTCGCTTTATGACTTCCTCGGTATTAAGATAAAATAATTGCGGTCTCTCAAAATGTCTTAACGGTCGCCAAGGTCAAGCCTAAGAAAAACCATGAATCCAAGGGATGTTTTTTCTGTTCCATTCTTAGACCGGGACCGCGGTAGAGCAGGGTTCCACGTGAGTTAACGATATAAACAAACGCAACATGACTATCAGCTGTGCCATAATGAAGTAATGTAATGCCGAACATTCTGGACCAGATTTTCTACAAAACGTTGTCAGTCACGCTGTCAAGTTCATCTGTACAATGCGTCACGCGCTAGAAATCGCGCAAAAATGCGTGTTTGGATTTCGTAAGCTCCAAAAACATGACGTTTGCCTTCTTGGTGAAGCAATAAAACCACGTATTTCCAACTTGATCCTGATCTTGTCTGTTGCACAGAACATTAATCAGCACTTCTCAAGCGTGTACCTGGCAGACAGACTCGAGCACTTTGGTTGCAGGATAGAGCATTGTCCAGACGAACAAGCTTTACTTGTTTTTTATGTTGTTCGTTGTTTTGCTGTCGTTCTGAGTCCGCACGTAAACTAGTTCCAACCAAATGAATGTCGCTCAATCATGAACTGTTCACGTCACAGCGGAACATCGTACATGAATCGCTGCCTTTGCGGGTTTGCATTGTTCTTGTTAATATGGTAGGCGCGTACGTCACGTGTACCGCAACGTCAAAGCCATTAGGGTCCAGTTTGCTCTTTTGACTTTTTGACACAAAAGCAGGTACAATCGGGGCTGTGATTCGCGCTCTGTGTGACGGACAAATTCACGTATTCACCGAGACATATACAGGTCACCACAAACAGTAGTCACATTAAAGATCTTTCTATATAATAATAATAAGGTAAACAAGTAGCAGTGGAGTGATATTGGCGAGTGATCTCTTTAACTACTTGAGACCGTGGGTGGCTACCGGCTGAACGTGTTGTCTGCTTCTTTTCAAAATCGTTGGCAGCACAGTCTGACTGCAACATGACCTCGACGACACTGTTGTTTCGAGGATGAGTGGTTGGCCTGTCTTGGAAGATTCAGTGGAAGATTTGGAAGATTCCTTTACCTCTTCACGACCCATTTTCAGTGGAAGGCTTCGACGATTTCTTTACCTCTTCATGTCTCATTTTTACCAAGCCTGTGGCTTTCCCGCGAATTTAAGCTTGTTTTTTAAACTTGCGGTTTTTCTTAAAAACTTTTTTCTTTCGGTCTAATCTTGCGGTCTCGTTTTTTTGGATTTGCTTGTATTTTGTTCAATTCTCCTATAAAACGCATTTGGGGCTTGTTTTCCGGTTATATTTCTTAATTTGGGCTTGTTTTTTACAGATTTACTTTATTGTTAGTGTAAAATCGCCTGACAGCATTGCCGTCAACCCGTTCTTGCTTGTTTAATCGCTGCAATCAGATTTCATCATGTCAGTTCGTGCCCAGAGCGTGCCGTCCTAGGCAAAACTCGGATATGCCAAAGCAATGCACTTTCTCAAAGCTCTTAAAGTAGAATCGTCGCCAGAAAGTCTTCAACAGAGGGGCTTCACGTTTGTGCAGGAGGCTTGACATTGAAAATTTGATAAGAAACTTCATAATTTATAGTGTTTCCTATTTCAATTTGGAGGGCTTGGTGCTTTGTTTGGTGGGTCTGAGCCCTTAAAAGCCCCTCGTGGCGATGGGACTGTCTTAAAGCAATGCGATGTTGTGATGTTCGCAGGTACGGAGCCGAACATGCGCTGAAACGTGTTAGCAGTAAGTCACGCATTGATTTTCGGGGCGTCGTTCAATGGCACTATGTTTCGGTAGTGTCGTTCAATCCCAAGTACGTTAGGACAACGCCTTGTTTTGCCGAAAAAACACGGCCTTGTTTTGCTAGCCTTGTCTTTTTAGCAAAACATTTATAGTTTGATTTTTAAGACGCTGTATTTTTTGCTGTTTTACAACTGGTTAGATTACTGAACCCTTGATTTGATAAAATCGTGATTAAGTAAGGAAAACAACAACATTATTTTATCGTTTATAACGTGCTAATGCATAAGGGTACAGACCCGTCGCCAGTCTAGGTAGTTTAGGGAGATTTCTTACTTTGCGAAAGTTCGAAATCGGAAAGGAGCCTGATGCGATTGTGCAATTATTTTAAGATCAGAGCTTGTTTCCCTGATAAGCTGGTTTATAAATGGAGTGACTTGTACTTCCATTTGAGGACCACCGCCAACCAAGCTCTCCTGACCATAGGCCTGTATGAACCAAGGGTTTTCAAGGCACGGGAAGCGGGGTAGTTTGTCCGGGAGCTGAGTGAATTGCATTGGCCTGCAGCTTACAATGCTGCAACAGCGTCAATGCCAAAATAGAAAACGAAGAAAAGACAAAAGAGACCAAACAAGCAAGTAAATCGGACACTTGGGAGTCACATTACCTTCTCAATCAGCAGTATGACAAGTGAAACAAAATCTTCGTTAAGACATTGATGGGAGATGTTTTTCTTGTTTGGTAAATAAATGTATACGTTAAACCTGCTGATATGCCCTTATCCCGAGCCAACAAGTCCCTGATTTCCAGCAGCTTTCCGCTGCACATCGTCTTCATGCAAATCCCACAATCAGATTGATGCCACTTGGGCTGTCAGGCGGTCGCGCGCCATGCTTCACGCCACTCTGTTACGCGTTTTAACTTGTGCGATTGAAATCACAATCGCATCAATAGACGTCCGTAAAACTGCTTACAAAAAATTCGTACGAGTAAGGCCAGCGATTGAATAGAAGCGTGATTGACAGTTGTGCTTCACCTAGCGATGTCCACATGCCTGCAGTGCTAAGCAAACTCCGCATCCTCAGCAAGTCAAACAACGTACTTCTATGGCAGGGACTGAGAAGACGTAACCGTGATTGCGCTTCCACCCAAGATCTCTTCGGAGTAGCTTTCGTATTCGATCGTTTAATTCATTTTTCTCTACAGCCGAGCGTACTCTCCGTTTGGTAACACCAGACGTGTCGGCGATTTCTTGCCGTGAACTTTCCTTCCTTGCTTGTACAAACGTCAATGGCGCCGATCAAGCAAAGACTTTGTCAACGTTATTCGTTTACGGTGGTTTAAATCTCGACGAACGTGGCTGAAATCGGATGCAGACGCCATTTCGCTTAGCCACCGCCCTCGGGCTGTTCTTTGACAGAAACCCTGTCGTTTGTAAAGACCACTGCACTGCAGAGTGGCTGCTTTTCAGCAATAAATAAGGTCGCATGGCCTCATCTTTCCTGTGGCAGTGTGGCAGTGGAGGTGGCGCTAGCGGCGAAGTTGGATCATTGCTTGATTTTTTGCGGAAGGTGCTCTGGAACCTTGTTTAGCCAGGGCACGTTCAAATCCTTCCTCTGACCATCGTGCGATTTTCCTTGTGCCATTAACAATACAATAATCGCACTTGCGTAGAAATCTGTACAGAATTGCAAGTATAGAAGTCCCATTACAGCCAAACATGAGAATCTCGACCACATTTCTCTTCGCAACCGTGTAAAACGGCGTATTACATCCACTCAAACCGCTCTAGACCCCTTTTTACTGGAATTACAAAGGAGAGAGAGAGATAACACGGGGCAAGTAATTATCCAATCCTTGCCATGAACCCGTACCCTTGAAACGCAGACAGGTTTCGAACGGTTTCCTGTTACCGGTGGCGGCGTTGTGTACCCGGCCGCGCGACGAAGACGAGATATCAAAAAGTGAGAGTAGCTTTGGCCGGTTCGCTTCTTACATTTGGCTTTGCTTGTCAGCGCTCCTCTATTGTGGCGGATTTGAAAATGAGCTCGAAAAATTCCTCGTGTCACCCGCTTTTCTGCCGTTGAAATCGGTCGGCGTTCAAGAACCCGGCGTGCCTTGGCACGGCGCGATGTCGCATATGCCAAGTGCATTGTCCTAGATCCGAGCGGGATGGGCTCCTTTTGCAACTATTCCAAGGGCCGATTGTGGCATGCTGTGAGCTGCAGGGAGGCCGTCCAGAACCCCAAGTAGCCTTTACAGCAAACCTTTTTCGATTCGATGTTAACCAGGTTTTAAGAATAGCGGTTTGGCTCGCTCCCCCTCTTGACCTTTTAACTTCTCAGAAACTCCTGGATTTTGTTTTTGATGTCATTCTGACGTCACCGCCTGCCTGGGTTCGCCACTTGTGACGTGATAGAATACCGCAGCATGTTGTGCAGTTTTCTTCAATACGTCATACTGTGGAGAGAAATTTGGTATCGGACAGAGCACCTCCGATTGGCCAAAACACCTCGGTTGGTGCTTGCGATCACTTTGCAAACAAGAACGGGCGGCGCGATCAAACCATAAAATGCGACGTGTTCCCGTAAACCGCGTGTAATCAGAGACTGAAATGTTGCCCTCGTTGCTGGCGAAACGGCAGCAGCGATTGTTGCTTTCATCTGCCTGTTGTTATCACTGGTTTGCAGAGCAAACAGTTCATGATTTCCAATGTCTGCGCTTCGGAAACGGAGCACTTCTTAACTGAGCCTTCAAAATATTTGCTGTTGATTTGCTGTGCAAAACAAGCCATGTTTTCTTTCCAACCTTAGTCATTTTGCCCTGGTCCTTCCAACTTAGCTTTGCTGTTTGTTTTGTTACTAAGAAACTGACAAAGTTAAGGGTTGCGTTGATCAATTACTTTCATTATTTTTTTATTGAAAACCGCACGTGTTGCTGTTTTTTTTTTCCTGGGATGTTAGCCATTCAGTAAACGTCAACACTGAAACAGAGCGATAATGCTGACAAGATACAACGTCTGGGTCACGGCCAACTGTTCTGTGTCGGTCTCTGCCGACATAGCAAGCAGAATGTCACGAGATAGAGGAAGCTATTAATTCACACCAATGTCCGGCGGTTTGATTCCACGGCTGCCCATTGCCGAAATAGGCACGTGCCGACAGCCTACCGTTGCACCTCTGCTCTCAAGGGCATCCTCACTGTTTGTATCCACTTTGTCGAGGTGCCGCTCTAACAGGCAAACTTGGTTTCCCAGGCTGATTAGATCACGAGAGCACTGGGAGATATGTCTATTTGGCCCGTCGGGATTGGCCACCTCCCAGCATCGGCCGTCTGGAATAACGTATGTTATCTGCTATTGCCGTAACAAGTATGTTCCGCCAGTCATGTTGTTGCTGTTTGTAAGCGCGTGTTAAAGCAGCAGCGCTTACAAAACGATCGACCACGCAGCGGAGGCGAGCACTTGCGACTTGCAGCCGTTGCGAACGTTGCCGCTTACACGCTCAGGTCTTACTCGCTGGGGGCACGAGGCAAGCTGTGCGATTCTTGACAACAGTTTCAGTGGGGGGTTCGCTGAGCTTAACATGAGCGTTTTTGTGTGAAAGGGTCTATTGAACGCGGCCTGTGGTTCGCAAGTGTCGCGGTCATCATCTTCGTGATCCACCTGGCGGTGGTTTGTTTTGCTGTGGCCCGACTGTTGATCCTGTGTCTCGCTCGGTGGCCTCGTGTTGTTCCTGGCCCTTTATTAAGCTTGCCAGCTTTTGTGCTGAGTGGCGTGTTTGGTTTCAACTTTTTCGAATGCGGTTGATTTTCCACTTCGACATTCATTCTGACAGAAAGAGAAGTGCAACTTTTTTTAACCCTCTTTTTGCAGAGGGTATAGTTTGGAATCCTTTCAGGATAGCAAAGTCAGTGATGGGTTAGATTTTTCCTGGTTCGATGGTGAAAAACGAATCGTGGTGAAGTGTTTAAAGTCAGCAGAAGATAAGCAAGGGTTGCGATGATAGGTACCAGTGTCTTTTGGTAGGGCGCAGTGCAGGTTGGAATTGGTCATCTTTTCCTTAGTTTCAAACCCGGATATGCGCAAACTGCAGTTTAGGACATTATAAAACCTTAAGGCAGTTTTACTGGTACTAGAAGCGAACACAGGTTTCTCTTTATTTGGAACGTGTCAGCTGAAGCCTAAATGTTAGACCGTTTATTTTTGCGCAGGCATTTCAGGTGCCTTAGTCAAAGTCGCTGATTTTCTTTGTTTCTGCTGACCTGAAAGAAGCTTCAAAAATGCTGGGTTGGATCGCTAGAGCAATTCTTGCTTTTGCGCTGACGGTGCAAAGCATTGCAGCGCAGAACCGCCAGTTGCCCTCCTACGGGAACTTGCACCCTCTCAACTTCGGAGAAATGCACTGTGGGCCCGACTTGTCGCGCTACCACCACGAAATGGTCAAACCTGGGCAAGAAACACAACAGCCGCCGACTCGCAGGCTCTCTGTTGCTCACATTCTTTCACGGCACCGTCGTTGGGCTACAGGTTGGCACTGCGAGTTGAAATTCCGGCCAGAACGACTCGCAATCATAGTACGGTGTTTTGGACATCCGTCAGATTGCGAGCCGCTTCTGTTTCATTCCGTCTTTTCCTGTCCTTAGCCGTGACGCAACCGAAACCAACCAATCGCATTTTTTGAAATTGGCCTTGCTTGAATCAAGTGACCGTTCGCTCCTGGTTTCCTTCATTTTTTTGCTTCGGCTAAGAGAAAAACAAAACTGTCAAACGCCCAATTATAAATGGTCAGATTTCTGAATATCATAAGCGGCTTTCACGGCTTTGGATGGCGGTAGGCTGCAAACAGATCCTCAAAGATCTGTTTGACAGCTAGTGCCGACTTGTTATAGTTTACCTGCTTTCGTGTTCACTTGCGCTTCTTATTTGGTCGGCACATCGACCGGTTACAGCCAAATGCGCTTACGGCGTCTGTTTCAACGGCGGACGATGCCAGGACTCAGCGACACAGATGTGTCAGTGTGCCGGTGGATTTGCTGGTGCGCGGTGTGAAAGAGGTAAGTCGTAATACTAGTTGTAGTTCGAGTCTGAAGTACCTGCTCCATCATCCCGGCGGAATCGAAGCCAGCGATTGCAAATGCTTTAGGGGAGGCGTGTAAAAACTTATTTCATGGAAATTGCTGTACGATTTTGATTAGGATAACGCGTAAAAACTGCTTGATTACTTTGAAAAGAGATTATTTTTGATTCTGCACCGTCAAATTACTGAATGGGGGTGAATAGACACGGTTTCGCGAAAGAGTCATTTTGCGTTTGAGGTTTGTTCAGGCTCTTCATTATCTTCTCATGGCCTGCATTGAGGATCAAATACTTCATAGTTACGAAAAACACAAAAGCTGCAGGACATGCGTTTGTCACGTTTACGTCATCGGCTTGGCTCAAACATTTCCACAAAGCCGCCTTAGACGGATCTTTTACCCGTCCCTGACCGTGGTCTGATTTGTTTTGTGTTTGAAAGACATTCCTGTTTTAGGCAGTGACATCTAACGAACTGCATGCATTGAGTGTGTCCAAAACGTCGTAGCACAACTCCTGTGTTTCCGCATTTAAATCTGATTTTTCGCTCCTTGGCGTTTTGCCTGTTGGTAGTCACGGAAATGTTTTTTTCTAACAAGGTCGTCAGAAGCTGCGTAGCAACGGCGTAAGTTTTGGGGAAAACAACTGTGACGTAGCAGTCGTGGTGATGGCTTTAGGTTGAAGGTGAATGTTATTTTATGCGTAAGGCGGTCTAGGTTTACGTAACTGCTGTTCCAGTACACACCTTCAGAGCAAATATTACGTGCGCTTGCGTGCCATTCACACCGCTATCGCGCATTAGTATCAAAATAGCATGTGTCACTTACCCTTGTTTGAATAGGACTAAAGCACGCTTTGAATCTAGGCGGTGGCTCTGCTTTCGTCTTGCTCGCCCATCCGCCCACCCCTTGTCTTGAAAAGCAGGCAAGCTTCAGCGTAATGCTTGATGTTCATAGCCCTACGTCACGGTGAGAACGCACCGTTTGTCCCAGTCATTGTCTTTAGAGTGGTGGAGTCACCCAGAAGTTGCGATCCTTTATAGATCGCACTATTTTTACGTGCGAACAATGCGTTTACTCTGCAAACGTACGGCGCAGGATTATTTGTTAAAAATTGCCCGTTAATTGCGCGCACGTGGCGTTGGCCTGGAAGCTGTGAATGCCACGGGTGGAACTGTGTTTAATCTGAACATTCCGCATGTGTCAGGAGTTCTTGCCTGGTCATTCTCGCGGGCACTGCTATCCGTTTTGAACTACAAAATCTGTTAACTTATCGCCAACCGTGGGTGTGGGTGATGGGCTGTTTGACATACTTAGCAAGATCAGGTGCCGTCTCCACGACCGGTGTTCCAAATGCTGTTGAAAGGGGCATCGCGCCAGCGCTTAAGGCTCCTCCTGATCCGGGGCTCTCGCTGCCGAGTGGTTGCACCACCTGAATCATTTTCTAAACTTGATTACCTGTCGCGCTTGTGTTTGAAGGACCATTCCTTGAAACGATCAGTGAACAGAGATACTTTTTAACGTTAAAGCGACCAGGGTCGCGTATTTTCCAAAATCTTTGCTTGCACAGCCAGTGGTTAAGAAATGCCAAAAAAGGGAAGAAAACAACTGCTGATGAATTCGTAGAAATTTCGACCTTCCTCAGATGCGATGGAACGCAGATAACGTGGTATCAGGGTTGTATCTATTCCTCGTTTATCCCAGTGTGTAAACATTGTTTTTGCTCTCAGTCTGTCAACCGCAGTCACAATCTCCCAGTATAGACACGCACATGACGACAAGAATTTACTTACCTAACTTAGAGGTCAATGATTTTGATGTTTGTAGATTACTTTAATCCTGGTATTCTCACACGGTTTAAAACGTGCGTGACATCGTTCACAATTTGAAACGTTCACAATCCTGGTATCGTTCACGATTCCGGTATCGTTTATTGGTGTCGTTCACAATCTGAAACGTGCATGACATCATTCACAACCTGAAACGTTCATAATTCTGGCATTGTTTGTTGGTGGCCACAATAAAACGTGAGTGGCAGACGACCGGACTGCGGGCGCTTTTTCACAATGGCGACGGCCGTTCTGCGATGTCGACTGGATGAAGGCACATTCCTTGTCTATGTTTACGTGCTTGCAACGTGAAAATACTGTATAGCTAGCGATTGTTCGCCTTGAACAGATGTTTGTATGTTTTGATCGCCCGAAAATTCTTGGAAAATTAAGATAAAGATCTCTTATGCTATTAATACCGCTTTATCAGTGTTCACGACAAAACGGCCTGCTGTAAGAGTGTCCAACAGTCGATAAACAAAGACGTTTTATGCCCTTTCGCAGGCAAACTCGGAGCCTAGCGCACCACTCAATACCAAAGTCTACGAAACGGCCTGACATGAACCTTGCGCAGATTGCAGCCTTGGTTGCAGCGTGCTTGTGAGCCAGACACAGTTTAATTTAAAAGTTGGTGTACATTTCCAGGAACCGTTGGAATTGGAATACGTTTTATGATAAAAAATAAAGGTCCACAGATTAGTTCAACTCCCTGCGTTGAGAATGGTAAAGAAGTCGTGCGTAACCGATTCGTAGCGCATACAATTAAACGGGATCGCAGTGCTTCGGGCTGATATGTTTTTCTTCACGCAATCCCACGACGTTTTCCGGTTTTCACCCTGCGGCCTCATTATCGCGCGCTGCCAGCTTGTTTGCTGTCAGTTGTATGACTGCTGAAGCGGCCGTGCTCTGTGCGATAAATACATCGCGTGATTCAGGTTGAGATGAATATTCCAATAGTTATTTTAAAATGGCGAAGCAGCTGCCGAACACTTTTTTCGGCAATTAAGTAAGATTGATCGGACGTTTGTTGTCACAAAAAGGCTTCTAGGGAGGGGGACAGGCGGTGCCCTTTTAGTCGACTGCATTACTCCGCAACCACGTACTATAAATTGCCCTCTGTCCCATTTGTTGATAAGTCACAGAAATCTGCTAAACCTAATTTGAGCCCAAGTAGTTATTTTTGCTAGAAATCGGTTTGGACATCATTTGGCGTTACCAAAGTTATATGGTAGTGTCAGATAATGCTCGCAAGTGGCATTGTCGCCGTTGTGAAAAGTTAACGCTGTGCATAGTCGTGCCGAATGCATTGCTAAACACTGTGGGAAAATAGCCAACGTGACCGAGGAAGCTAAGGTTGGCGCGCCGCAGATCCTTCGTTAAAAGAATTCCTGCGTGTTTTCTATTCCTCACATTTTACAATTAGACTTGGTTTCCTGGCCCCTGCACGTCTTGAAAACTTTTTTGTACCATGCTTTGCCGGGATAGGGTGCAGTTTATCTGCTCGGGCATCTAGCTCTTAGAATAGATCAGCAGCGTAGATGTTTGATCGTCGTGAATATTAAGTATTTCGGCACCTGGTCCATTTTGCCGTTTCTCAGGGAGCAAAAGCTTATGCGGGAATGCAGTAATACATGACCGTAGAAAACTGATAAGGCATTGTTTGCAACATGCAGTTCATTCGCAGTTACAGTGTTTGTATGATTATCGAGTAACTTTCAAGAAAAAAGCAATCATTTTAGCGACGCACTCGTTAAAGCATTCCCTCCTTCCTGCCGGACACTTCGCTGAACTAAATATATTAGTTAAATTGTCTCGCAAGGCTCACTTTTAATGCAACAGACTTGTTGCTACGATTTTACAATCACGCAACTTTACCTATGTCCGAGCAGGGGCGGATCCAGCCAATAAGTTTAGGGGGGCGATTTCAGTAAATTTTGGTAGCCAAGTTTCATTACGTGTTCACTACTGTGTAAGAGAGATGAAGTATACTACACAACACAACACTGCTGTGACAAAACAGTGAACGGCAAAATGGCCTTATATCGTGAATGATGTTTTCCGAATTGCACAAAATCATGGTGAATAAAGTTACTTTCGTAGGTTTTAGGGGGCCGATCGCCCCCTAAAACGCCCCTGTGTACGAGTTGGCAATTATTGGGGGAGAGTTGGGTCAGGCGACCACGGTGAGTCACTGCTCTTCTGAAAGTGCAAGGAATGGTTAGTTTTGCAGAAATAGTTAAAACGTTAGTCAACTTCGGGCAAAGCGTGCCATTTGCTTTAAACGAAGGACACTTAACGGCTGTGGTAGCAAGGTAGCAACCACTCAGCCAGAACAAATCTCTGCAAGGTTCATTAATCTTTCATCGTGTATGCTTAGATTTTTGATAAAACGCTGTTACCGGACAAGTGTTTACCCTATCATGCTAATTTAATTATATGACAGTTGATACGTTTCCTGCAAACAATCATAGGTAGCTCAAAGAGCAGCTGTCAAAGTTAAGACAGAAACTTCGCAATTGCAGTTTGCAAAAAACGTCGCGCACTCCGTTATATTTACCAACGCTTCTTTGCGGCCCGGAAAGGTAAACAACCAGTCGCATTTTTGCTGTTTCAAAGTCACTCGATTCCATTAATATCTTTCAAACCTCCATTGGTAAGAAAAACAGTGTTGAAGCGATCGTCGATTCCGCAGCTACCAACCTGTCTTCATCACAGTCAAAACGAAACGACAAGCAAATGACGTGTGTTGAGCTAAAAACAAAGCTATTGCAACCTGTCTTTTTGTTGAGAGCCTGATGAAGACAGATTCTTCGCTGTCAAAACTTTAGCCGTTTCAAACGCATTTCAGCGTCAGTTGAATTCATAAAAATATAACCAGTCCTCATCTTTCGTGGCATTGTTTTTGTTGTTTATCTCTCGTGACACAGCGAAGCGTGTGGTTTATGGGGACGAAATGCAGGTGAATGTCTGACGTCTTGAGCACTATCCAACAGGCTCGAGACAAGCCAACTCTAAGCACAAGCGCGCGAAAGAGATAAAAATCTGATGGATGTGCTTCTCTTATCTTCGATTTCCAGTGGGGCCTCGTTTAAATAGGCGTCGCAGTCGTTAATCAGTCGCACGCGCTCGTTGAGCGACACTGAGACCATTTAAAGCATTTCACTCAACATCAGCATCGTTCGAAGTCCGATCACTTGGCAACCATCGTTTTGACGAGCTGTCGCTTCGCTTTAGCTCTGCAGCATTTTCAGCAATTTCATTGCTTGCAGATTGTTCAGCTTTCTACATCCGACTAAAGACCAACATGCGCTTTCACACGCAATTATTAAAACAGGGCGTTGTTTAGAGAAAGATTGAAAACTCCGTTAACTCAAAACCAAACAGAATACATTCCCTTTTTGTAATGCCAAAACGCAATCGCACGAGTGATTCCCTTGCCTGGTAAACCACAGATGAACAGCGTAACGCCGCAGTGCTTTACGCTTGTTAATTGTCGCCGGTGTCTTAATCAGGTGGGACGGGACCAATCGAGAAATCTACCCTAACATTTCTTGAACACTTGAAGGTTAAGCGGTTTTTGAAACTTAGCAGGTTTTCATGGCTTACGGAGTATTACCGCTGCTCCGAAGTTGGGTCTTGTAGGCGACGTCTGTTCCAGCGCAGCATACAGAGGAGGAACTGCTTTTGTTTTTTTCTTACCAAGTTCATTTTTTGTGAAGGAACAACCCATCTAGCAAACGTACTTCTAGGTCAAGTAAGTTATCTTCGACATTTTAAACCAATCGATTAGTGTAGCTGGCGCACAGCTTGTCCGGAGAGTTGGACGATGTGGTGTGCCGAGACGTCGGCAGACTACGGAACTAAAATTATGGCCTGCTTCATCAAACTAATTGAACTAACAACAAAAACTACGACTCGAATAATGCGTTTCGCATTTGCGGCACAACTGTTGGCAAACTGCAACGCTTGCATCGCGAAATTTGTTCGACGCTGTTTGACTTCAACACGGATAGCCCGCTGTCTTTCGGCCGAATTTGTTTCATTCGCGTTTAAAGCCAAAAGCAATCATTCAACTGCGGCAAATGCTTATCGGAATTCGCCGACACGTTGGTTAAAAGGTTTCAAGCTAGGCGGGTTCATAGCAAATCCAATGTTTCACCACCGCCATAGATGTTTTCGCCCACAAACCTACGACGAGTGGGCAGTTGCAATCTGCTTTGCAGAGCAACTTCTGGGTGCGCTGGTCTCGGGTTTGGTTGAACGGCGCTGTCGACTGATCGACTTTACCACTTAAACAGGGTTGGCAGCGTGGCTTGAAACACGAAGGCGGGGCCTTGCGCAGTCACTCATCAACGTCGGATCGAATGAAGTCATGGCTGCAACTGTTTGCTTTGCCTCGTTAACAGACACTTGCAGGAAAGATAAACAAGACCCTTGACTAACGCGGATAAAAAGCAATTCGCCTCCCGAGCCTGTTGTAAGAACGCTGAAAGAGCTTAACGCAACCCGCTTGCCGGTTTCAATCAAAACTATCATTAGCTGCACACTTCATCGCACACCGGTTAGGGCGCAACTTCTTATCCTTAATTGCTAAACAGTTGAGATGTTTTAGAATCAGGAGGTGAACTGTCTATCCTACCATGCTTGCCAGATGCAGAAATTAACTGGGCGGAACACGTGCGACAAAGCTACTACAATCACCCAAGTGGTGTTTTTTTCTAATGCTCTCTTATAAGGGCAACGGAGTTTTCAGTTTCGATAGGCGGTCTATTGCTTTCGATAGACAAGAAGACACATTTGTTATCTTAATGCGGAATGTGGTTTTCGAAAAACAAACGAAGTTCTAAGCTTTTAGGTGAAGTGGCATTGAACCAATGCCTATATAACAAAGTACGCTAGTGTGTATTGTTTGATTGATGCAAATACTGATGGTGTAATCGTTGTAACTAGCTGACCCAAGCAGCAAACCCAACTTGTCCTAAAAGTGTGTTACCTTTCTGACTAGCTCGAAAGAGAATTTATGTTTCAGTCTCCGTGCAAACTGAGGAAGGTTGTTAACGAGAGCTGCTTTATGTTTTGTAGTAGAGCCTTATGGTGGAAGCTGCACATTTATCAATTACAAGCAGGTTTTCCTTTCAAATGTTTCTTAATCGATGTGCTCCCTCATAAAATTTTCGTCGAACCCAAAAGTGCCAGTAAATTTACTATGATGTGTTGAGGATAATTCTTAGTTTCGGGTAATTATTAACCGTGCTCAAACATTAGTTCAAAAATTGTCGGTGTTCGTCTTGCTACAAATCATCAATTTCTCTGAAAGACAAACAGGAGGTAATTATAGTAGCTCTAGCATATGCAACCTTTTTTGATCCGGGAGTGAAAACTTCGGTCCTTGGTATCGATCATTGAAATAGCATGGATCAAAGTAATGACGTCAACCGACTTAACGAGAGACATGCCAGCTGACAAATGCATTTCTACGATTTGAAATCCCGAATTGGTTGGCAAAAATTTTCGGCCGCTGACCTAGCTCGTATATCTCGGCTGCACTCGGTCCCCGCTCGACGGCGCCTGCGCGGTATGGGCTTGGTTTAAGCTGGACTAGGTGCGGATTTCTCGCATTTGGTGGGAAGGTCGGAAAACACCGAGTTTTGATTCTACAAAACTGTCAACATCTATAGGAGACGGGTAGGGTTGCTTCTTACGGCACACTTCATCAAATTATTATCGGAGCTATTTCTGACATGCAAATAGTCGAGCCACGGTAAGACTTGACCATTTTGTCGAAGTGTTTGTAAGAGCTGCAAATGCTGTCTTACACATGTAGGTAGTGGCCAAAGGCAAAAAATGTTGTTGCTTTTTGTGTGAGCAATGGATAGACGTTCTCAAAACTAACCGGGAAAGGCCTTGCGCAGTCGTCGCGGATCCCAAGTGATTCGGGCCCTAGTTTGGGAAGGCCTGGTTTATGGAATGTTTGATGTATTTAGGTGCTGTCGCTGGTGCGTAGCCACTCCCTATTTGACATGTAATGCACTTGGTGCCCATTGATCTCCTTCCCATCAGTATTTTGGGCATTTGTCATGACGTCACCACACATAACTCGCACTGCGTCACTTGGCTTTGTCTTGTAACACTTGGGGTGGAAACAACAGGAAGGACCAGCGACGTACTTACATAGCCATCATTGAAAGATATCCGTCTATTGAAAGAAATCCTTACTCAGCACAGAATCAGACACTAAGATCTTACAATGATAAAACGTTTAAGCCGTGCTCAAACGACAAGGTTCGGCGGGTGGCCTGCATGTCCTGACGCACATTCTGCGCCTTAGCAGCGGTTGCCACACCTTTTCAAAGGCAAATCCCATGTCTTTGCGCGAGGAACACCGAATTTTCAAATGCTTAAGCCCTTCTTGCTAGGATCAGACGGCTTGTATTAATTCAAAGCCTGTATGAAGCCTTCGACAGCAAGGAAACAAAAAGGGCAAGCTCCATGACAACGCATTTGCGCATATGACACGTGACTGCAAAATGTCGTGGCATTGGGCGCGTTGGGGAAAATTTATTTTTGTAGCTGCGTCACCGAAATCTGCGCAGCAATCGGTTATTACGTAGCATTGCAAAGATCACCAGGTCTATTGTTTGCTGAGTCTGTGCAGGCGCAACATCGTGTCGGCTGTCACAAACTGTTCCTGGCAAATTGGAATGCTTTCTGAGGAGACTACATGGAAAGAAATTAAGAAATTCGCCAGCTGGCAGAGACCGTTGAAACAAATTATCTATGTAAAGGACTGTTATCCGACAAAGCAAAATTATTTTGCTCGTCGCTACGTGCCAGCAATCTGACGTGACTTTTCGTCGTATAATGCTGCCACAGTGTAAACTACAGTTTGTAGATTTCGGCCGCTTTACTGATCTGTCTTTCATATTTCTTCCAGACCTGAACGAGTGCGCTACTAACAACGGCGGATGCAACCAGATCTGTTGCAACACGTTTGGAGGTTTTCTGTGCAAGTGCCGCAAGGGATTTCATTTGAGCAGCGATCAGCGTACTTGCGTTGGTAAGAACTGTCTGGAGCTGCCAATGGGTTAATCATTAATGTGTCCTTTCGTGACATTCTAAAATACCTTGGTTCTTCAACTGAATCACCTCGATATTAATTATGCCAAAGCTCAAGCTTTGCCACGCGTTTGTACCATGCGACACGATGTGCCCCGACGTTGTGTCGGTTGACCTTTGGATGATGTATACAACGTTGCTGTAACCAGTGAAACATCTGTCATTTCAAAAAAAAGATCATGACATCGTTTCGATCTATCTCAAACACAGCTGTCAATGTGTTGAGCAAACGCATATCTTCGGTTATGTAGCATGGTCGCAATGTGGCAAGTTAATTAACCTGTACTTTGCAGAATCTTTTTACGTCAAGAATGGCCAAAGTTTGCCAAGCGTTGTGTGTTTGGCATTTCTATTAAAGCATTATTAATATTTATTTTGTTTAAAATTCTCTCGAAACCTTCCGTTTTTAACCTCAAGTCTGTCATATTGTGTTAGCGAGTCAATATAAGAATACTAACTGTCGCCAGGACCGATATTCGGAAGATGGAACGTTCAGCTCACGAACAATGCATTCTTGCAACTAGTTAGGTGATCCAGTTGATGCGATCTAGGCTGCACGCTCCGTTGCATACTTCCATTTCATGGGTTTACGTGGTCAAACATCCGTTAGCGGTTGTTCGGCTTCGGTTAAGTGCAGCAGTCTGAATTTTTATACAGTGCGACAATTGGTTTCACCTATTTCAAGCCACTTGTAAAAACTCTCACTGATGAGGGTTTATTGCGGCAACGCCTGAAGGCTGAGTGGAAGCAGCACAAATGAGTCAAGTTTTCATTGTACAATATGTGAACGACGACACAGGACCAACAAAAACCTTCTAATATACCAAAAGTCGCGTAAGGAGCGACGACGCAAAAGCTTGTGATAAAACTTATGATTTCCTTTAAAGCATGGTCGTTTTGCTATTGTTCCTTATGCATGATTGGCACTGCGAAAGAAATTTTTCATGCAATGGAAACGATTGCGAGAAACAGCAAGATGGCTGTGAGTGGGCAAAGCAATCGCTTCCAATTGAAGGCTACGTAGTGCGGAAGCGCATGATGCCTTGTTGTTCTTAGAAAGTGAAACTTGCAAAGTAGTCGGGCTGCCGACGTGTGTGGCCAGCATTTATCGTGTTTACGAAGCATTACGAAATTTATCTTGATTCAGCAGCGTTTTCATTGCTGAAAAAAGCACCTAAGCTAAAGCGTATCATGGAAAGCCTGCGCGTTTCCGACTAGACAAGCTTTTGTGGTCTTTTGCTATGCCTTGTTTGTTGAAGTTGACTCCCAATCATCGATCTCCGTAAATCGTTACAGCGGAAGCAGTGATTTCAAATTACCTGCTAATTCAGGCTACTGCCACCAACTGGCCACCCGATCGTGATCGCTCTTTCGCTTGTTAACAGGTACGAAAGCTTCCACAGCGCCACTCCATAGTGCTCTGTTTTAAAGCGTGATAAAGATACCTTGGCCTAAGTGAAATCAATCGTTCTCCAAATTACTCGGCATGCCAACGGAAACCAGTGCGAGACGATCGCGTGAGCCCGTCGTCTCTTTTCTATTCCCTGCAGAAATAGGGTTGCCCAGTTCTTACTTGTTCCAGCATGGAGCGATTAACAATTGCACATCACCGATCACCGCGGCCTAAACAGGCTAGACTACTTGGCCACCTTGAACACAGCGATTAGCCTAGTTGTGTAGACAAGAATTGCTTGATCGACGACGAGTCAGTTTTTAGTGCACTGCCCTTCTACATTAGCTGCCGCCAGCCATTCAGGTTTGATTGTTGCCTCGCATGATTAATAACGAAAGTCAAAAGAGAACCAGCCGGTGACCCGACCACGTGTTAAGCTACTGGAACGGCGCGATTATCGTCGCAAAGCAAGTCTTGTGCTGATGAACAAAGCGTCGAACGAAACGGTCATCTGCTGGTTTTAATACGATCCTCTCGATTGGTTCCAAGTTAAAATATCGCTGCGCACTTGCTGTCGGCTCATTTGAGCGAAAACATTGACGTTTTACGTGGTCGTGTAAGCAAGCGCTCCAACGAATGTTGTCTGCCGGGGTGCGGTTAATCCCAGTGTAGAAAAATATCACGTTGGTACTTCTAAGCGTGCCAATCGCTCCCTACCATCCACCTGCTGTGGGTACGCGCAATGTTCTGGCGAACCGTGAAAAGCGTCTATTTTGCAGCTGTATTGCAGTTGGTGTACTTCAGTCAGAAAATGCATTTTGGTGCTTACTGAATTCTGCATTAAAAATCTATGATCTTTTAAAAGACCGCCTAGCAAGCAACGGTTTTTGAATGTTTGGTGATGGGGAAAACAGATACACTTCATTTAGGCTTGTAGCATTTTTTGTGCAAATTTGTCGTAGGTTGTTGTCGCAGTTTGCAAAACCGTTTTCTTTTAAGTAACCAGACACTTTGAGCAGTTGGTCTTTGCTGGGTAAAACCCGCAGCTTCACTAAACAACCAAAATGGTTCGCCTTCAAAACAAGTTGCGTTCTCCGCCCGTTTAGGTTAATTCTTGTGCAACGAATCGTGAAGTCCGAACCACTCCTGCTCTTTGACACCCTCAAGTTCCCTTGTTGAGCATTCGCGTTCCACAAAATGTCTATCTTCGCTGCTCACCGACAAGGGTCCCATAACGAAAATGTCGCAAGTGCGCCGTTAAATTTGCGCAGGCCCCGGAAACCATCGCGCTTTGTGCGGTTGGTTATTAAAGAATTTTTCCCAAAATGTGCCGTTCGTGTTGGGCTTGACCTGATCAAAAACACACGGATGAGTGTCAGTGGAGGTGAATGTAAACGCAAAGAGAAGTGCGTTTGGCATAACTTATGTTTTTCCCTATGGTTCGAAAAGCAGGCCAAAAGTTAGCATTTGAAATTGCTCGGCTGTGCTGAAGAAAAAAAAGATTTAGAAGAGAAAAAAGATTAGCTCGCCAATATGTCGTAGCAAACACGGGTTTTATTGGTTATCATGGGCGCAAGGATTTTTTTCCGGGGGGAGGGCAATAGTAGATTTTCCAGGGCGTGGCCAAACTTTTTTTCCAGGGGGGGGCAACAGTGGTGAAATTCTAGTTTACCAACTCGAAACTAAGAGAAAACATTTTTCTGCCAAAAAGTTAATGGGGAAATACCAAATTTCAAAGTTTGGCCCCTTCTGCCCCCTTTCCGACGTCCGTGTTAGTTATCCTGTATAAGGACTACAGAAAGAATGCCTCCAATGTGATTTGTCTGTTCAGCCAGTCTGAGGTAAGAGCAAAAACCTTCAAAGAATGCAGCAGTGTCATGCTAAGTTTTGTGTCATTGCATAAATTGACACACACAAATTGCCAAGATCTGGACTAAAGTTAACATTGGGGACACTAATAAAAATGCAAAACTTGTCACACACACTATGGCAACGTCAGCCAACTAAAAGCAGTAGAAAAATAGGCGTTTGACGACTCTATCCACGTGCAAATTATTCTGCCGTAACATACCGACGTCTATAATTTGATTACACAGCACCGAAAAAATATTGTACGTTACAAAAGCCTCCCGCAATGTTTTGGCAATTTATGAAGAATGGAAAGAATGGTGTAGTTTCGGTAAAAATCATTGGTGCGACAGCGAACAGTTGTGGGGTCCGTCACGCGAGTGCACGACAATTGACCTGTTCAAAGTCAAGCTGGCCGCTGTCGTTGTTGTGCCCTTGCACCTCTGAATGTTTAAATCCCGCAACACACCTGGCGGACACCTTTTAAAAACGATTCGCAATGTCAATCGTCTTGCAGCGTGTCAACGCGCATTGTCTGGCCATTTCTGAAACTGCTACTTGTGTCATTTAAATCAGATTGGTCACCACTTCGCAACTGTTGCTACTTGCAGGCAGAAAAACAGTTTTTGTTTTCGAATCAGCGAATAGCGTTCATTGTCCCACGTATGAGGGAAACGCCGTGTAAGTTTTCGCATGTCCAGTTATTTGCTTCAAGCACTTATTCTTAGCAACTTTCAAAAACATCCAACGCAAGCGCGTAGTTCTTTTAACCAGCAAGGATGTTCGCCCCGCGCCCGGTTGTCATCCATGACAGTTGCTACTGGCTGGCATCTGATTCATCGAACCGATGGCGAAAAATAGTCTTCCCAGCGGACCGCAATTGTGATTTTTGGTGCTTCCACGATCGCATCAAGACGTTAACATTTGTGGCGTTCCATTCTAGCGCCAGTTAGTTCACGCTCATGCGATGATGGCGTAGGTTTTGGTCAGGAGTGATTCGAATAAGCGCCACATTTAGGCTCCCCCTGAAAAAGTTAACCTGTTGCGGATTTGTAGCGAAACAACGCGCTGTACTTTGGGGGTGAATTTATTGCTACCCAATCATCAGGCGACGCTCAGACAGGGGATTAGCGTAGAATCCAACGTAATAACAATTACTGTACGTTAAACGGACATTTCTTCGCTCAACTGACAAAGGCCTTTGTTCTTGTTCTTAGTCCCACCACCAATCACCACAGTACTTTTGGAAGCGTGTTAGGTTTTTATTCCAAACCGTTATGTTAATCAAGTTGCACTGTAGATTCTGCCCATAAACGTAAACTCTGTTGCAAAAGGTGTTTGCGACTGCTCAGGCTGCGCATGCAGAGCACTTGAACAAAGTCTCGGAAATAGTTTTCAGTGCTTGCACTTTGCAACCAGGACCGCTGAACAAAGTCGCGTAAGCGCATCGTTGCAGAATAATGCTCGTTCGCATGATGCGCTTTCCACAGCTCTGGCTTGGTAAGGGTTTTTACTGTAGTAACACGCAACTGCCAGCATCGCATGTTAACTCGGATACAGATCAAGAATTGCGGGCCGGAAACCTTGGCTGTCTGCTGCGTGAGGCTATTTCAAATAGTCGCCAGCCCGATTTGTTGTCGTTTGCAGATCGGACGATACACAGTGTCAATCTGTGCAAGTTCAGTACAACAACAGTACAAATGAACGCCGGTCTATAAATCAGCGGACACGTAATTCACGTTTGAAAGTCATGACTTTCAGCGACGTCTTTTTATAAATTACCTTCATTAAACTCCAGTACTTCATCAAACTCGAGACTATAGCTTGCAGGTGATCAACACCTGTGTAAATTCCGCGTTTCGAGAACATTCTTGTGCAGCACTTTTCTGCTAAAATCGCATTGATCTCAGATGCAGACCCGCTCTTCTACAAACGTTAGTTCTAAGGTCGCCTCCTGCTGAACCGGCGTCATGTGTCGCGAAAGATATCGTTCTAAGCTCGTAGCACGCTTATGAAATGGTCTACATCACATGTTCTCAACCCTTGAAGCCAGAAGAGACCCGTGAAGGATGAATAATAGTTCGCGGACCGTTAAACGCGCGATAAGGGTTAGGATTTAAGCCGTCGCTAACATCTTGCCATGAGCTAAAAACAGGTTTGCTTTGAAGGAGAAACTTTGAGCAACTGCGCGAAAGTGCGATACGGTATTGCGTTGACGCGTGTTTTGTTGATTGTACTGATAAATGCACCACAAGTGCGTGGCGTCCCTTCATTTTGCGGCAAACGAGAGGCAAGTCGTAACCGAAGCTGGGTTTGGCAAATTCTTTTGAAAAGCCATTGTGACAATGCTTATTTTTTGTTTTTATTGCGTGCTTATTCGTTCCTTGCTTTTTTATTTGTCGTGAGCACAAGGTACGTTGTGAAAATAGCATTTTGATAAACAGGTTAACCTTTTCAATAAAACCGAAGAAGTTTTTTTGGTTTAAGTTTGTGAATGGGAAGAAATAAACTTTCATATATAAAATCTGCGTGACAACCTCTGTTTCAAATGCTAACCTCACCAAACTTAAGATTTCGCCGTTTTTGTTAATTGCCAACCTCGCCAACTTCAAGATTCTGCCATTCTGATGTTGCGAAAATTGGCGAAATCTATTGAGCGCTTCCAGCCGATTGCCAAAGAAATGGCCTGGTGTTGCTTTCCTTCCGTGGCGCACATCATGTACAGCCAAACTTCATATCACTATTTGTTTTATGAAAGGCTTTGATGAAGTTGAAAACGTATCTCGCTTTCCGTCCCATGGAAGGCTTTACCGATCAGTGATTTATTTTTGTCTGTTCAGATGACAACGAGTGTGCAAACCATAACGGTGGTTGCGCCCACGAATGTGTCAACATCGAAGGTGGTCATTTCTGTCGCTGCAACGAGGGTTACCGGCTGCATGTTGACGAAAAAACCTGCATTCGTAAGTTAGATGACTTGTGCTGATGTGTCCAGCGCTCTTGCTTTAGGATCAGCGAAATTTTTTGGACTGCACGCATTCACTACATCTTGACGTAACTTTCTTCGCAAAAAACTGCTTTTGCCAAATGTTTTGCTTTGTTTCGTTTTATACTAAATCCAAGAATCATTCATTATTGTGTATTAGTGCTGTGACGAAGTATTAAAAGCATTACGTAAGTCTTTCTTTGAAAGAGCCTACCCTGCTTTTTGCGCAAATTGCTGGACTTCCGTCGATGTCGTAACTACTGTCGCCGCAGCAGCGTTTGTCAGCTTCGAAGTCTGGCGCACGAACACAGAGATCCAATTGGATTGCTTTGTCTGAGACGATCAACAAACTGTCGTATAGATGCCTCACAGCGTGTTGTTAAGAAAAAACGAAGCGTATTTTTGGTCTGAAATATTTCGCTGTGGTTCGTTTTCACTCGCTTGAACTTGAGTGCACTTTCTTTACATTCCAGCGACCAACATGTGCGAAATACGAAACGGCGGCTGCGAGCAAATATGCGAACCGCAAGGCACCAGTGGGCGCTATTCCTGCCGCTGCGAGACAGGATATGTACTGAACGCGAATGGCCGCACTTGCGACAGTGAGTAGCTCGGGCGAAGCTCCTCGGAAAAATTTTGCAAGTCTAAGGTCGTTTCTAGTCGAAGATACGTTATGGCTTCACTTTGAACCGAGGGTTTGACACGACTCAAACGGTCCGCTCAATTCTGCCAATGCAGTTCTGCTGCGTGGAGTCGCTTGACTAGTTGGTAGAAGCGGTAGATTCAGATTTACGTTTGCGTGTCGAAGTTGGTTGAAATCGCGGTCCTATTCGTGAATTAACTGTTGCCCAAAGGCGGATAATTGGTGCATGTTACCTTACCTTTTGCATTGCCAGAGAGTGAGGTACGAAGCGCAGGCAATTTTTCCTGTCTTCTCTCAGCACCAACCCGTTTATACTCGCGACGCTTGAAATTAACTTCAGAGTTAAAATCAACCTTTGCAAAACATTCAATTTATTTTCCGACCAGTCGCTGACCCGTGCGAGACCAACAACGGCGGATGCACGCACAACTGCTTGGCTATTGGCTTCGAGGCCCAGTGTTCTTGTTTTGACGGCTACGAACTCGGAGCGGACAACCGCACCTGTACAGGTGAGCGTCAATTGCGCGCAGTTGTAGAACAATGGTTTCAGTTCTTGTTTGTCGAATCGTTCCGCGCGCGGAACGTGAGGAAAAAGGCGATTTCGGGCACGGAACATCTTCAAGGGGGGGGGGGGAGCCGGGAATGACGTCCGCCACCTTCCGCGTTGCGGTTGCAGCGGAAGCTGCCAGGCGAGCTCACCGGCGTTTTTCTTTTGTCAGACATCAACGAATGCGCCCGCGACGGGGGCAACTGTTCGCACAGCTGCGTCAATACTCTCGGATCTTACACATGCGTGTGCAACCCTGGCTACGAGCTCGGCATGGACGAGAGGACCTGTTACAGTAAGTCAGGCCCGTACTTTTCGATCATGGCGCAAGACGCGACAGCGCCGATTGTCCGTGCGCGCTGAAGTGACAATTTAGCTTTTCGCGTTGTGCAGACGGTGATTATGTTTTTTGATATGTGCGGCTTTGACGCATACTGTGCGCTTTGAAGACTCCAGTTCCCGGGTGCGAACAAAGCGACCGTGTTGTGCTTATCAGATGAGAAGCTAGCTCTGCAGGTTAGCTGCCTGCGATTCGGCCGTTTATCGATGCTAACTATTGTGCAGCAAATGAGATGTTAAAATACATCGGTACGATGACGATTTTGGCCAGAAAGGCTATAATAACACCGTGTTCCTAGAAGCGTCGAGCCAAAAACTTGAAATTTTGACGGAATAAAAGGAGCCAAAGGTTAGGGTTTCTGGTGGGTATGTACTTCGCGATGTCAAGGAGAATGTTGAAAAACGTATTTCAACTCCCACGTTTTGTTAATTTGGTCTTTTTCTTCATCAAACAGTAGTGAAAGTAACGGTTTTATGGCCATAACTTCGATGAATTTTTTTATTGCTGTTTGCTGAAGTTGATGTTTTTCAGCTGCTCGCATTGAGATACTTTCCTTCAGGTGCATTCGACGACTTTTCATATTGTTTATTTTATATCGCTGTTTTTTACGATTTCTTGTCGATTCGACGGTGTTTAATTTTTTATGATGTGTTAATAATTTTTTTCGACCTTCATCAATTGAATGATGTTTTATTTTTTGTTTATTTATCAATTTTGCCACTCACCTACAAGGGCTGGCTATTTCACGTAGAACTTACTCATGATACCAGTGGCAACGGCAAATCGCAATACCTTCAACCCTGGCAGTTTACTGACAAAACGTTTTGCAACGACGATAGTCATAAATTCCACATGCCTGTACTCTTTTTTGCTCGTAGGCACTGTTTCTTTAATATCTGATTTTCTTTTTTCTGTGACTTGAGAAAACGAAAATTTTCTGTGACTTGAAGTCATGATTTTCTTACTGTCGTCCAAAGACTGCTTGATTCAGGCGATATTTGCGGCAACTTCAGGAACAATAAGACACAACTAGAAAGTCAAACAGGTTCAGATTTGTCTCGTTGGTGACGTATTTTGCATCGTCACATCTGCTGCGTGGTTAAAAACACTCCAGTCAAGTCACGTGCCGAGTGCAGCGTCCTGAAGTTGAGGATCCGGCCATTTGGGTCGATTTCTTGAAGAGGGTGTTTTCACGTGACCCCGACTTGGCCGCACACGCCAGCGATCAGGTGGAGGCGCGGGACAAATCCGGTTGCAGTTGAACGCGTAACAAACAACATGGGCCTTGCGTTAAGGCTGGTTTTGGTGAACCTAACTTGACCTTGTTTATCTCGCTATTGAGGACAAACGTTTCCGGTAACTCGTCACCGAGTGCTTCGGATTTATAAGTATAGCGCAAAGGGTCGGCGAACTTGTTCAAATATCATAAAAGAAGTTGTTCTGGCATGATTCATTCAGTCTGTAGTGAGTGAAACAACATTCGAACTTAATACCATGGTTGCTCTTTTCTTCGCAGTAGTTTTCTTTCGTAGGAAAAGTTCTTTAATCTAAAAGTTCTTAAATTTTTACAGCTTCGTGCATTTGAAGGTCTCAGATTTTTACGAGACGTTGCGAAAATATTTAAGGTAGCGCAGTTGCCAGGTATCTAAACTTGTTGTGTTTTCTAGAACCAAAACTTTGAAAAAGAATATCTCAACGAAGTTTTCACTATCGAAACTTTAGGTTCAAATTTTTGTTTACACCGTCATACGCCTGTAGCCATTCCCGTACAGGTCAATGATGCTCGTGTGGGATCTGGATTACGTCGGTGTTCGTAATGCGGTTGCATCGCGCAAACAAGATACCGCGGTAGGATTTCAATTAGAGGCACAGACTTCATGCGGGCGGGCAAGCCCGTAAATCTGTTACCGTCGCTTGTAATACTCGATCTATTGTTTCAACCCTCGTGGATTTGAAGTAAACATGCAACGCTGGACCCTGGTAGCGTTTCTCCTGCCTTCAACAACTCCAGCCCCAACGAAGTTTATTGCTTCGAGCCTTGGTGGTAGCAAGAAAGCAAACAATCGTCTGATTTAAGATTCACTGGTGATAAAACAAGTACTTGAACTGCTGACCAAGAAAGTGGTGCGCTGTACAGCATGCAAAAATACGCTTGGAGTGCCAAATGTGTTGCCGCCGAACAAAGGCAAAGGTATATATTTGAGAGACCTTACGTCATCGTAAACGAGTGCGCCTTTCGTTTTGCTGTTTCTTCTTTCGACCAACGACGAACCGTTTACGCGTAAACGGATTTTATGCTGACTTTTCATATTTTGTCTGCTTACGAAGAGTTTCTTTAGCGAATATTTTGTTTGTAATGACTCCTGTCTCTGATGAAACAAATTACGAGTTTTACAGCTTGTTGCTAACCTGCAACCAGTCAACAAACCGGTTCTTTCACCATATTCACTTAACTTTGGACAGACCTGATTGGAAATACGAGAGCTCATTTTGCTTTTAAAACAAATTTTTCTCTCACAGGAATCGAAATGGAAGTAATCAAGTCTTGTTCGGCCATGAACGGCGGCTGCATGCATGTCTGCAATGAAGACCGAGGTGATATCACTTGCACCTGCAACTTGGGTTACCAGCTGGAGGCGGATGGCAAGAGCTGCACTGGTAAAATTTTGAACATGTGCCTCTTTTCAACACGCCGCTAAAATGTAACTCTTCTGATGTAAATTCATCTTTCTAGCAACGTTGCAGACACTTTGCAGTTGCACATGATTGTGCGTTCATACGATGTTCTGCCAGGTTTTATAATATATTTGTGCAGTGCGATTGCCTGCACAAACTTACAAAATGTATCTGCAGCTCTTACTGAAACCTTCTTGCGCTTGCGTACTTACAGCACCCTTTTTGCAATTCCTTGAAGCACTTTCGGTATGCCGTGCACCTAACAGCTTGGGCGTAACAGGCTGCCACAATACTTGTCCTTGTTCTAATGCTGTGCTGACGCAATTACAGACGTGAACGAATGCAGTGATGGTACGAACTGTTGCGAACAAGGTTGCAGCAACACACCAGGAGGCTATGAGTGCACTTGCCGCAACGGTTTCAGCATGCACATTGACGGATGTGGGTGTGACGGTGAGTTGGTGCAATGTTCCATATCCTACTGTACGTTTCTCAATCAGTTTTTAGCACAATATAACGTTGAGGATCAGACTGATACGATTGTCAGTGAAAACCATTTGTGCTTTAGTTTAAGTAGCCAGGTACTATTTTTGTTCCCTAGTTTTGAAACTCAGGCAACTTGAGAACGTAAGTCATTCAGCAGGCATATCCAAATTTAGAATGTTTTTTTTTTGCCATGAAGTTGCGCTCCAGAATATAGTATTGCGAAATAAAGTAGAGTTGCAACTGGTGCGCATTGTGGTTCTTCGCTCCTCCGTAATAGGATCTTCAAAAAGCTTCCCACAATTGAAAGATAAACTGTTATTGAGAAAAAATTGACGATGAGGCAGTGATTTCAATCATGTTCTGAATTCAGCTACGCTGACATTTTCTTGTGGTGTTTTTATCGGCATATTCAGACACCACTTGCAATGGCGGCCATCCTGCACAAAAAGAAACACAAAATATTTATTTCCGAGGCAAGTTTGCCGTGTAATTTCCCGGTCGAACATTTGCGTTGTTACCCCCCCATAAATAAGCCGCCTGTTCCGTCCCAATCAAGTTCGATCATTGTGAAATCTACAGACGTGAACGAGTGCCTGGACAACAACGGAGGTTGTGAGCAGCGATGCGTGAATAGCGAAGGCTCATTTGAATGCGCTTGTGTTGGAGGTTTCAAGTTGAACGACGACCGCAGCAGTTGTTCCGGTAAGTGTTGCTAGCATCTGCACTCAGAGTCAGAAGTGCAAAGATGAATCACTGAACCCGGGGTGTTGTGGTTGTCATTTGATCCGCATGTATAAATGCGCAGAGATGTCCATTCAGTTCAGGAGTGTTGTTCAAGAAGGGCTAGCAATTCCACAAATTAACAACCCAAGTCACTTTTTCTGCTCTTGCCACAGAGCACGCCAAAATGGCCTCATATTGTTACTTTTTGATCGAGTCAGCGAGACGCTAGGTTGATGTTTTGTGATCAAAATCTGTTCTTCTGGCGTTTGACAAAAACGATACATCGGTGCTTATATAAAAGCGCTGTTTCTTTCAAGGCATTTGTATTAACACGCGAAAGATGTTGTGTTCAATTTTTTGGTGCTGTTATTTCCGCAACCAAGAAAGCTTATACCTACATTTTTGGTCCGTCTTGTACTTTGCCAACGTTGCCGAGCAGATGGCGTGCAATAAACCTTCGATGGTGAGGGGTTCAACGTTTAATGAGTCAAATCCCATGTTCGAAGAAAAAATTGCCAGTGTGCTGGGACTGCTGCAGTACAACTGCCGATTGAAACATGCGATGAAGTGTTGATTTTATGCGAAGCATGGAGCTGGTTAAGAAGATTTTCAATTGTTCTTCCTTTCAGCGATTGACGGTACGATTGGAGTGCCCTTGGTCGCGGAAAGACCAGTAATTCGTTTCCGTCCGGAGATTGCACGCATCGACGGCCAGACAGACCTGAGTGCTTTTGCGCTCATCACCAGGTAGGTACCGTTCCGAGACAGGAGAAAAAACTGCCATGCAGGAAACCTTTATTCCACATTTTCCTCTCAGCGAAATCATGTTACGTTTACGTGCTCGCTTTCTTCCATCAAGATGAGTGTGAGTTTTTTTTTGGTGTAGCTCAAGTCACCCACTGAAGATTGCATAAGTAGAACCGTTAGTCGCGCATTTTTAACAGCTTTTGCTAATATTCGCACCCATTTACAATACTTCAGCTTCAGGTCAAGCTTTGATCACAGGCAAAATATATCTTAATCCGTCAACTGCACAAGTGCGTAGTGAAAATTTCGATGCGCACCGGCATTTTCTGGCGATTTTCTCGCACGAGCATTGACTTCGCGTAATCTTTTGCTGAGAGAGAGCTGTCGTCCGCTTACAGGTGTGAACCCGGCCGATTTGGCTACGAATGCGTGCACCAGTGCTCGGACTGTGTGAGCGGGACGTGCAACAGCGAAAGGAGCGGGTGCACGTGTGAACCCGGCTTTACCGGAATGTTGTGCAACGAAAGTAAGTCCTTACGTACGCTGTCGTGCAACTTCGAACCTGTTCGTTTTTGGCAGCCCGTGCGTCCGATTAGCCGCTGTAGGCCCACGGGTGACTCACACGTGATTGACCGTAGAAGGCGCACAGGTGATCGGGTGATTCTATAAACTTTCGCATGCATCATCTCTTGCCAGCGTCGGATTACAGTAGCAGATTAACCTGCTGGCAAGCTTAAACACCGTTTTGAAACCACTCTTGATCCTTGCAGAAAAACAAGGACATTAATCCCACTTAAACTGAGTGCTGTGTTCGCGGTGCTGTCGAACGAGACTTAAAGGTTTTGTCAGTCATCGTTTTAATGGCCCGTCACTTAGTCACAAGCCGTTGATTCATAGGTGGAGGGGGATCGAGTTCAGCCGGGTCAAGACAGCCCTTCACTCTCTAAGCTCTAATTATTTTTCTTCTGGCAGCGTGCCCGGCTGGAACTTTCGGCCAGGATTGCTCGCAGAATTGCTTGTGTCAAAACGATGGAGAATGCGACCCGATGACTGGGAACTGCCGATGTCCTCCCGGCGTCAGAGGCTTGTACTGCGAAGACGGTACTATTGTTTTTTTGAGAAATCGTTTTTCCTTCGATCGAAGCTACAAGGTGTGAAGGACGATTAAGTTTCGAAAAGATAAGAAAATAAAGTAAAAAGTCAGAGAAAAGCATTTCGTGAAACCGTTGTCCTTCCGCCAAAAATCTTGTTCTTGTTCCGCTAGGCTTTTTTGTTGCGTTGGTAATTATTTGTTGAATTTTTTTGTGTTCGGCGTATTGAGAGTTTTGTTGTTTTTCCAAATCGGCCATTTTCTAGAGGGGGGTTATGTTTCAAACGCAGACGCGATCATTATCTGAAACTTTTGCTTGTTTTTTGACGCGTCGCGCAAACGAAAGGAGCCCGTCGCGCAGCGGTTCGAACCGCGCGACGAAGGCAACCGCACGGCGCGCAGATCGGAAACGAGAAGGCGGCACTTAATACGCTAAGAGGACATTGGTTAGTGGCAGGCACAACATGTTGATCCTGACGTCGCTCCGCATTCCCGGACGGTGATGCGGCGGATCTTGCACCCCTTTGTTCGTCTGCGCTTCACGCGCCGCAGGACGCGGCTTTGAAGTCTGGCCTGGGAAGGTTGACGTTGTATGTCCACCTGCCAATCGACGCCCGAGAAGATGCTCATGTGTCGATGTCGAGTCCCCGGAGATCTCAGATAAAAACCGCGTGGGCGTCGCGGCGGAGCCGTGGCCATGGAGCGAGATGTGTGAGAACGCCGACTGGGAAACTGGGATTTCCAGTCCGGTCGCTTAATTCGGGAACACTCACGCTCAGCATGCCACATGCTCGTGAAAACGGATAGTAGCGTCGCTTCTTCAGTGCATTCGACTTAATCTTCGTTCGCTTCTGCTATTGTTCGAAATTCCGAGTTTTGCAAATCTATCAGCTGAAAGGCAAGCAACGCATAGCTTTAAAAACTCCATCCAATTTGCTTTGTTGTTGCATTTTGCTGGTTTCGGTTTCTCAGCAAACACATATTCTTTCATGTCTGGTGTGCATCCCTCGTTTGCCCGAATTTAATCAAATATCTTCAAATTTAATACCCATCAGAACTTCCTGGAAATTTTATGAAAGGCACTGGCGATTTTCTACTTGACTACTTCGTCATTGACCTTAACTTGCGGTGAAAATACTACCTAAACATTCACATAAATTTTTGTTTTTTAACCAAACCAAAGTAAATCTACAGAACTCAATGCTGGGTCGATAACTGTGGACCATTAGCGCTGTATTCTGTAATCTTTTCTTGCCTCCAGTCGCAATGTCAGTTGTGCTTCTATTACAGGTTGCAAAAAAGGCTTTTTCGGAAGAAACTGCAATCGCGTTTGCCACTGCAGAGGTGCCAGGTGTCACCGCAGCTTCGGAATCTGCTTTTGCGATCCAGGCCGCTATGGGCGCCGTTGCCACAAAGGTGAGCGCACTGTCACCGTATTTTGTGCTCGTTGCTGACCTGGTGACCTTTGTATCCCACGCTGTCAAACACCAAACGTGTTGATTTAATGCTCTTTGACTTCGCACAGCTCAGCGAATAAAGTGCTGAAGCTTGTAAGTTTTGTAGCAATGCACTCAGAACGTGTGACCGTTTCAATTGACATGATAATTATTACTTCTTTATCTTCTTGATGTTGGCTTAAGTGGTCGGTTGGCTTTGAGCTCACGCAGCGTGCATTACTTTTGACGACCTGTCTTCTGTCTGCTGGGCAGCGACATGACTAAGCTTTTTTGCCTTTTTCAAGAATGCCCGCGCTGGGCGTACGGAGTGGGATGCCAGAACGAGTGCAAATGCAACAAGCGACACACCAAGGAATGTAACAAAGTCGACGGCACGTGCACTTGCAAAGCGGGCTACGCTGGCGCTACCTGCGACTCCGGTAGGAGACGCGACGTCGTTTTTGATAAATATCGTGTTTCCGAATAGCACCTTGAGTAGGTGTCTTTGACGATTTTTACAGTCTGCGCTCAAGGCACGTACGGCTTGGCTTGCGAGAAGCAGTGCAGGTGTGCGGACGGAATCGAGTGCGATCCAATCACAGGCGCTTGCCAGCGTGACTGTCCCGCTGGATACCGCGGCCAGAACTGCGATCAAGGTAGTTGCCTGTGTAAAAAGCGTTGATAGTTTCTATTTAAAGCGAAAACTGTTTCAGCAACTGCTGCCTAGAGCACGTCCTCGTGTTGCTGTTTAAATCCTTTCGCAAATCTCTGATTGGGCACATTTCACTTGTGCTCCACAAGCGGGTGCCTTCAATTCTGCATAATGCGTCTGCGTTTGGTACCAATGCCTTGAAGAAGAATTTAGTAGTTTGACTCTACATTTACTGTCAGAATCTTCTGTGAAGAAAATTTATTGGCAGACCGTGTATACAAGTTTGGGCATGCAATGGTGCTTAGTTCGTGCCCTAGCGAATTGTCGTGTATTGTAGGAGATGAAACGTTTATGCTGTTTCCCGAACGATCCCAGTAACATAAGTTACTAGAAAGTGAACTCTTTCGCGACAGTGTTCTGGTCGTTTCAGAGTATCAATGTCACCCCACACTGCCAAAGCTCCAAAACGATTCACAGCTCCACTGCAGAAGTTCAGAAAAAAAGTTTCTATATCCTATACGCGTTGATGACGTGCTTCATGGCGGCAAGTGCCGCATTTTGTAAACGCGGCAAAATAGCGTTCGCGCCCTCAAGTGGTCCAGGCTTTCCTTCTGTGTCTCATGTTACTAACAACAGGTGAAAAGCGCGATGATATTTTTTGTTCCAGAATGTGTGGCTGGAACTTGGGGTGTGAGCTGCCTGGAAACTTGCACGTGCGCCCGTGGCAGTTTGTGTGATCGCGTCACTGGCCAGTGCTTGTGCGGCCCAGGCAAAACCGGACCCACTTGCGAAGAAGGTGAGTCGACTATCGTGTCCGCCTCTGCGTTGAAAGGTAAACTGTTTTCTTTTTCGCTTGCGAGCGTTCACTGGTGACATTGAACGCCTGGTGCGGGAGCAACCGGGTAATTGCCCCCTCCCGAAATTTTGAAAAACATATTTAGTTGTTCGGTACAGCAGCAATCTACATCATTCCCTCCCCACCCGAAAACGAACATATCAGTAGCCTGGTGAATCTTGATTGCTTATGTTCTCGCTGTTGCGCCTGTAAATTCTTAAAACGTTACGGTCGAGAAAAACTTGCGGCCAAAGCTGCGGTGCCGCAGTCACTTATGCTCTGTATCCTTTGTGTTGAGCTGTATGAATAAAAAGCAGCCACAACGATTACAGGGGGGTGTTGCTCATTGCCGCAACTGAACCGTCCTCCGCTCAGCGCTCATTTCGGCTGACGCTAAGCTAGACGAAACGAAAAAAGCTTCAGACGCTGAAAGAAACACTGATTGGTGCTTTCAGCTGAAATGTCGTTGTGGCTGACGTGTTCGCAACCGCTGCTTTTCTCATTTTTTCAGAGTGCCCCGGTGAATTGTGGGGACAGGATTGCGCGCAGACCTGTCAGTGCTTGAACAACGGCAAGTGCAACAAAGAAACCGGAGTGTGCGAGTGCGCCGCGGGATTCGTCGGAACTCTGTGCGCCGATCGTAAGTAACGATGCGTCAGATCAAGGCCGCTCCGATGTGATGCGTTCCTTTACGAAAAACTGTAAGCAATGTCGCTGTCATTTTTCGAAAACTCCGTGAAAGCTTACAAAAAGTATTGCCAGAAATGTAATCGTTTTTTTTGCCAGTTTGTTCGGACGCTTACCTGCTTGTTGTCTTCCGGGCTCTTGTCCAGTGTGTCTCCTGATGGGGGGTGGTTGGTGCTGCTCTGATCGTGACTTTGGCGACCGGTGGTCTTTGAGCTTGACCGGAAAATAGAGGGCTTTTGGTCTCGACCTGGTTGTATGGAAATTCCAAAATGCGTTCCCTGACTGTTTGCGTGTGGACTGTCGAGATGTAACAAGATATACAATTTTATCGCACTCAGGACTTTCAGAGAGTTCCAGTTTTGTGGCTCGCTAACACGTGTCGCATTTGCAAAGTTTCACCTTCCTGTTGGCTCAGGTTGCCCGCTGGGTCGTTACGGGAGACAGTGCAGGAACAGATGCAACTGCGGCAACGGCGTGTGCGACTCGACGGATGGCTCGTGCCGCTGCAACCCTGGCTACGCTGGAAGAAATTGCCAAAAAAGTATTTCGCCTTTTTGTTGTTGTGGCAGCAAGGTTATTTTAATTCTGCGCTGTAAGCGTCGGTAAAGTCTAACAAAAATCTTAATCTGATTGCGCAAAAAATGACGGACTTTTAGGTTTATAACGTCAGTATTAGTATAAAGTAGTTGCTTTTCAAAACTAACAGTCGTTTCTGAGAAGAGTTGCTGTTCTCATTTTCTCACCTTCATACTTGTGTGCAGCATGCGGTCTTGGCTATTGGGGACAGAATTGCGCCAAACGATGTGACTGCGAAAACGGGGAGCCGTGTGACCCCGTCACCGGCGAATGCAACTGTGCGCCAGGTTGGCGAGGACGGCGCTGCAGCCAAGGTGAGTGACCGGCTGTTTGCGCCGCAAATCGTTCTGGACATTCTGCACGATAAGCATCCCAGTAACAAAGTTCAAAAGGCTTTTCTCTGTTGTTGATGCAAAGCATTCGATTATGCCGCTCGTCGTATCATTTTCTTCGCCTATCTTTAAATGTCGCACGATAGGCCTTTTATGATGTCACACGAGATCTTTTATGATATCACACTTGGCCCTTTACGATGTTTCATACGGTACCAGAAGATAAAACCTTGAAGAGTAGGTAGCTTTTGACTCGGAAACATGAACGACGTGGTGACGGAAGTTCTGTTTTTGCTTCAGCTGAGGTGACCCTCGCGCTTTTGAAGCCACCGCTGGGGCGATAACGTGTTTGCTGTATGCACGTTTCGCCGCTGGTGCACATGTTTTTCAAACACACCGTTTGCGTTTTAAATTTATCCAGCTTGTCCCCTCGGGACCTACGGGCCGCAGTGCCAGACGGAGTGTTTGTGCGCCAACGGCGCGCAGTGCGATCACGTCAGCGGCGCCTGCACGTGCACCGCCGGATGGAGGAACACCTTCTGTGACAGACGTAAGCAACGCTTGCAATGCTGGATTTTGCGCAGCGCAGCCT
>Ga0210059_1001599_pt1 | contig 34426 bp, 27 predicted proteins | sample Ectturendosymbi2_FD_188042 | JGI IMG/M metagenome (GOLD analysis project Ga0210059, IMG submission 188042) | Ecteinascidia turbinata endosymbiont from Florida, USA - Sample 2 (SPAdes) (version 2) | ecosystem: Host-associated > Tunicates > Ascidians > Unclassified | place: Key West, Florida... | reverse complement strand
TGTGCGGCTTCTAAAACATTGGTACAAGGAACAAATGATGCAAACGAAATGGGGCAAGCATTTGTTTGAACCGTTTCATGTTACTAATGGGATTACACAAGAGGAAGTATTGAGTCCATACTTGTTTGCTGTATATTTAGACGATTTTTCTGCAGATCTAAAAAAAACTTAAAACAGGATATTATGTTGATGAAGTTTTATTAAATCGCTTGATATTTGTTGACAATATTTGTGTGCTCTGTCCAAGTGTATGACGACTGCAAAGTCAGGCTTATGCAGAATTGCATGGAACTATTTTCAACTGCAGAAAAACTGTTTTGTATGACGTAAGGCTTAGAGTGCAAAAAGTACAGTCACCCCATTACTGACACTTGGTGGTCAAAATGTAAAATATATTGACCACTACAAATATCTGGGTATTGCACTAGATACTGAGCTCTGAGGTGACAGACATTCCGAGACAACTGAGATATCAATATTGTGCAGTTGCAAACCTCTTTTTCCCAATGTTCAAATGCAGTTAAAAATGTGCTTTTTCGTTCCTTTTGTGAGCCCATGTATGCATCACAAACCTTTGGTTATTTCGCAAAGTCAAGCATGCGGAGATTGCATTTGGCCTATAATTTGGATGCAGAGCTCTGTACAACCTGTACTAGAGAGCGAGTGTAAGTAGTCATCAGGTTCAATGCAACATTCCTACCTTTGATGCTTTGTTAAAAAAAAAACGTACCTGTTTCTCGAAAGATGAAAGTCCACTAACGTAACGTTGCGTGCTTTAATGAAGTCAGATTGTTTATATTCGCTGTCAGATTGTTTATATTCTTCCTTATTTTTTGAACACTACAACCGCATTTCACTTTGAGACTGAGTACTTGGACATTGAAGTCTTTGTTTGTATGTTTGAGGGTGTGTTATGTCACAACGCATTCGTACTTTATCTGGCCTCGACCAGTTTAGGAATTAGCGTCCTACTCCGCAGTAGTGTTGTACTGGGTGTTACAGGTTACTGAACAACAGTGTTAAGAATGTATCAGTAACCCTGTGATTCAGCGTCCAATGCCGTTGTAAAACGTTCTTCTTTAGATGTTGTTTTTATCAACCTGTGTTGTGCAGAAAGTGTGTTTGTACTATCGATTTCGTGATTGCGGGCAGAAATACATCACTACTGTATTATCATAAAGCTGTTTGTGGTTCTGCTTAGGTTGCAACAAAAATCATGGGTCAGGCTTAACCATTTCGTACTGGTGTCAGCAGTTCAACTTCAACGTTGTCACGTGGAGCCTGGCTCCACCAGCGGCCTGAGAGTGAGTCGCCGAGGAAGAAACTGCAGATCATATTGTCCTGTATTGTCCAAAACACCGTCTTGGTGTATGGCTCGGCGGTTTCAAATGATCGATTACAATGCTTGTCTAACTTGACAAGAGTAGTACGAAATGCAAGGCTACTGTATTTTGTTGGGGGCACCGCCTTTTGAAGCACTAAACGACAAGATAAGCCAAAAATTGGGGAGGTGCAATGGCTCCCTTTCCCTCGTTGGTTGCGCCTAAATTGTCAACATCAATGAAGTCGCATAAGTACGGAAAACCAAAAGCTAGGACATTACTCGGGATTGGTTTGCACATCATCCCGTTATGACAAGCAGGATTTGAGAAACGTTTATCTGCACGTTCGTGTTGCAGCCCATGGAGAAGCAGGGCCGGAACAAGCAGATTTTTCGTGGGGGTGCAAAAATGAGTGCAACGTGTTGTTGTACCTAACAACTTTGTATGTTTTGAAAATTTCGGAGGGGCAATTTTCTAGTTTGCGTTCCTGTAGAGACGTAGGTGATCGAAGGTGGAAACGCACATAATTTAAAAATTTAATGCCTATTCCCAACCACAGATTTTCAAGATTTTCAAAATAGGCAGCTGTCGTGGTTTCCACTCGCTTCTGCAATTCACACCGTTTTGCCATAGTATCAAAACATGAGATACTTTTGAGTCGTTTTGATTTGCCGACTTTTTCACCTTCGATGTGCATTTACCAATACTGAAATTGGTACAAGCTGAAACCAATACTGAAATTAGTACCAGTTGAAACCAATACTGATTCGGTTGCCAGATATTTGAACTGTTGTCCAACAAAATATGCGTCAAGGTGGTTTAATATATATGCAAATGTTGGAATATATTAGCAAACGTTGTTACACTGCAATTCACAAATTATTCGATAAATATTTTCATGTCAAAGTGACACCTTGCTACTGTTTTTAGTCGATCATGTTTAGTGATAAAGAAGGGCTTATCACTTAAGCGTTGTTCGAATTTAATAGATACTGCAAAACGTCTTGCAAATGTTAAGCCTGGAAAAATTTTCGTAAATGAGCATATGCTGTTTATTTTCGTGGGTTGCGTGGTCTTCTTTGTGTTAGAAGATTAGTTTCTCTATTTTCACAAAAAAATGTTTACAATGCATGTGCTGTGAGTGTTTCATCAACCCTTCAAAGTTCTAGTAGCAAAAGCTTTGCTGTTTGAAAACAATCATACAATTTGTTGAAATGAACGCGTAAAGTGAATGCGAAAGGTTTCATGCAATTTGCGTTCAGTATATCAGAGGTGAAGATATATAGAAAAAGAAAATCAAATCACGAAATTGGCAGCTTATGCAAAGGATCACTCTTCCCAAACATGCAGGATGGTGTTGAGTTTGTGCTGCAACTCCAATCGGACACGCCACTTCGGTTCTCATCTTTTTTTCCCACATAAATACTCCGCTAGATGGAGCATGTGCTATGTCCATGCAACTTGCGTAGAAACTGGGAATTTGAATGCTCCGTGCAGCAATCACAAACCCACCTTACCCCCGAGACACATGCTTGTTATTGCAGCTCCATGCCAGCTACTCCTGCAAAAACAAAGTCAAAAGTAATAGCACTTAAGGTTGTTCAAAAATACAAGCTTTCTGAACAAGGCGAATGACACTGGACTTGTGCGATTATTCAAACTTTACTTATGTGCTTTAGTCCAGAACAAAACGTGAAAAATGTCACTTTAAGAATGCTCCTGTTTGTTTCACATAAGGTTGCACAGTAAATATTACTTTATTATGAATTATCACGTATGTTTGCTATAGTTATTTTGGCGTCATTGGCACCCAGGATGAAGTCAAAGTTGATGAAACGATCATTTCGAAAGAGGCTCATCCACTGTCTGCGGATTTGTATACCTCAGTGTGCAGAAGTGCCAAGGTCTTTCTAAAATTTATTGAAATATCTGTTGGAATTTGTCTAAAATCATTAACTGTAAGTAAATAGCCAGCAGTTGTGCAACTTGTCGAATACAACAACCAGTCAAAAATACGTGATTAGGCGTTCACTGAGAAAATTCGACCATCGCCATGTGGTTTGCGTGAAAATTAAAAGGCAAAAAAATATCTTTCATATCGATCTAATTGAGCTTTGGTTACAGATTTTTTCTTGAATTGTCGAAATATGCAGGAAGATTTAAAGCGGTTACTGCGGCGACTGATTGTTTCAGCTGCTTCGCCAGTTCCATGTACAGCAGCCAGTCAAGAGCAACAAACCCGTAAGCTGGTTAGGGAACAATCGCAAGTAACATGCACAGTACTCACCCTTGTATCAATTTCGGCATGCAAATAAGTCTGAAAAATCAAATTACGTTATGTCACCACTTCCAAATGCGTTAAGTAAGTGATCTAACAAGTATATATACGTTTAAGCAAATTCAGAAGGAATTGACAAAAAGTATTGAAAACACTTCAGCGATTTGTAGAAAGATATTCTCGATGTGTTTTCTGCAAGGCTAAAAGTAGTGTCAATGTCAGATTCTGGAAATTTTTGTTAATGTCCAACACTTTCCTGAGATTTCTGGTTAACGTTTAATATTTGCTAAAAATTATATTTTTTGCTAAAAAATTTGACCTTATTACATCTAATGTCTTCATGAAAAATGATAATAAAACGTTTTTGTACTGCATGAATGCAATTTTCGCCATTTTACCTGCAAAAAACCAAGTGGATAAAGCATCAATTGGTCTGAAAACACAACATTTTATGATAAGAGGAGTACATTTGATGCAGGTCGTTCAGAAACAAACTTACCAAGGATCCTTTCTACGATGACAAGTGCCAGCGATATATATGTCAGGAAGAAACCCACAATGATCAGTTTTCTCTTCGCACTTTTTGAGCAGCATTCTGCAAAAATGCCCAGGAAGAAACGGTTGGAGAGTCATCGTTTTTGCTGTGAAGCGTGCTGTTACAAATCTGAATATGTTTTTACAGTTTGACAAAAGCCATGTTACCTTTTTTTTCGTTTTCTTCTGTCATGCTTCTGTTTTCAAATGTTCGACTTCCTCTCTCGCTGCCAGAGCTGGACACCGACGTTCTTTTCTTTCTCCGCTTTTTCCCTTTCTCCTTCTCCTTACTCCCGCTTTTATCTTCTCCGCCTTCAGGTTCGTTAGGTTGGTTAACTTCTTTGTTTTCTTTTTCCTGAAGTGCTTGCGGCAGTTTGCTGTCGTCACTTGAGCTTTCTTTTTTCTTTTCGTCTTGTTCGCTTTTCCTTTCCCTCTCTCGTTTCGCTGATTCAGCGAAGGCGGTTATTTTTTCCAGTTTTTCTACGTCTTCCCGACTCACTTCAGGAGCATCGCTCGATCTGAAGTATTTAACTGCAAGGTTGCAAAAGCAAATGACAAGCTGAAGCAAATTTTGAAGGTTGGTAGGGCCAAGAAGCGTTTAGAAAAAGTGTCTTATATACCGCTCCATCACTTGGCTTGGAACCACAAAAGGCAGATTAAATTCTGAGCTGCTGCTTCACATCTATTTACGCATTGGTTCGATCAAACATGATTTTATAAGAAAATTTGAAGCTCAAGTAGAAAAAGAGTGGAATGGAAAAAAATTGAAGAAAGAAGTTGAGGCATTCAGCTTATTTGTTGCAACACATGATTCTTTATGTGTTGGTGTCTGTCATGTTAGAAGGTTGGCTAAAAATACATTCGCCTGAAAACCTGTTGTGAAATATCTTTATCAAAAAGCAAAAATGTATTAAATGCATAGAAAAACTGTGCATGATCATACATTTTCGTTTAACGGTTGGCGTTCATCGACATTTGGTCACAAATGCTTGTCGCCACTTCTGTTGCGGTTGCACAATAGGTTACGCAAATATTGTATGGTGAAATACTTAAGCTGTTTACTTTCACAATCCTAACGTTTTTCGCGTATTAGTGCTATGTAAACAACCAGTCTAACTGGTAAATAACCTATTACAGCATGCTTCAGCAAAGGCTTTATGTCAAATTTTTTTGCCTTTGTTGTTGGCAGTTCGCTGTGCAAACGTTATTATTTCGCATGCATTTCAATGGAAATGAATAAAATAAAAGTTGTTTCATAGCCAAACGTTTTTATTTAGATTATTTCAGGTCATTTAGGGATTATATTGAACGTTTCTTAGGTAGAATGGTTAGCGCTTAATTTGAAATTACCCTGCGTGCATAACAAAATCACCGACAGCCTTGTCACTTTGACTTCCCGCAAAAAACAACAGCAAAGGTCACAGATTAAAACAAGGATGAAATGTTCTCCTCTGATGTCGGTTCTATTGAGACTTACCTTGTGCAACCGATGGTAACCGAAATGAAACTCTGTTTCCGTGTGACTGAGACGACGACCCACTTCGTCTTTTGGCTGTTTTAAGCAATGACTTTCTTGTTCTTTTAAGAGAGTCAGAGAGCCTCCTACGTCGCGATCTTTTCTTTCTTTTTTGAGGCAACTCCACTTCAGACATTGCTTAAGCGAAATATTATACGTATAGCTGAAAGGGTTTGGCAGTAAACCTTGATTCCAGTAGTTCCGGCCACAGTTATAACTATCACACGAAAATAATTAATATTATGACGAAACAGGTATCTCATATCCTGTCAAACTCATTAATGGTCTATGAGTGTGGAAATAAGCTGCCACTGTTAAACACAACTTCTCCAATTTGCAGATGTACGGTAGGCCTACAATACACAATTTTGCATCCATACACTTTCAAGTTATAATATTTCATATATTTTTTTGAAAATCCGTGCATTGCAAACACTTGCTTTTAGAAAACTGGAATACTAGAAACTTTCATTGCTGGAAATTTTTCACACAGTTCACCAGATTCATTTACCAAGCTCCGTGCTGCGTAGAATCAGTGGTGCGTGACCTGACAAGTTGCCTTGCACAAAATACAACTGGTTATTTTCGCTGGAAGAAATATTTTTGATTTGAGTTCTCTAGACAAATATTAAAAACTAGGTCTTCGAATGAGAACCAATTTCGCTGCAACTACCTGAACAGTCTAGCTAAATGAAAGCGAAATTAATCCTAAATGAGGCCCAAACCAAAATACCCTTTCCAAAGGTGGCATAGACGGAAACAATGATCATTGCAAAATAACCTCATGTTTCAGTTGCCTGTATTCTCACTTAGTGCTTGCACAGGCTCACAAAAACTGCTAGTGGTAGGTTTCGCTTTTCCATCTCAACCTCGTTTAAAAGTTATGCTTATTTTCGAGCAACTTCCTGTAGTTGCAAGTTTATTGTTTAACAAAGCAAGTTACTTGTTCTTCTGGGGACAAGATAAAAATAGATAATTAAAATTTCACTGAAACTGTCTCTCAAGTCAGTGATGTATCCAGCCAAAAATTTTGAGTAGGGCAAAAAATTTAAGGGGGGGAAAAATGTTTGACTTTCGGTGAGCAACAGTATTTTTTGGGGGGAAACAGCTTCTCAAAGCACAAAATGACGACATAAGCTCAAAATGGTGGAGGGTCATATTCCCCTAACCCGCTGCCCAACTTGCTGCGTCTATGCCTCAAACTATCCAGTCTTTTTCAGCGAACTGCTTTTTTTCCTCAACAGTAGAAGTCTATATCAGTTTGTCCAATAAGCGAACTGTCTACAGGTCTGAAACTATAATTCAACATGGCTGCACTTAATCATTGTTGTGTCCTATCGCATAATAATTGAAGAATGGTAGGCCTACTCTCCCCATGCTCGACAAATGGGTGGGTCTAACTACGGTAGTGCTTCTCAACCTTTTTGATGTCTGGGCCCACTTTCGCACCTATCAGCAAGTCGCACAAAAAATGAAGCTACTGAAGCGTGGAAAGCGCTCCAATGCGTCCTTACGTATGTAACACGTGGTCACCGCACTTGCCTTGGGTTTGTGGAACCCGCAATAGCAACCCATGGTTGAAAATGGGAGCATTCCTTGGATAGTATACGACCATAATGACTTTTTGGCTTTCGTGATTCATAACTTTTTCTAAAAAAATGCAGTTTGTATCAACCAACTACCTTTTTCAAATAATGTTTAAGTTACCTCGGAACATTTCGCGGCCCACCTGAAGGAGCTTCGCGGCCCAGCAGTGGGCTGCGGCCCACCGATTGAGAAGCGCTGAACTAAGGTAAAGCTTCGCGTGCGTAGCTGCTATTGTCTTACGACCATTACAACAAAGTCTGAGTAAGTAGCCAGACATACTTTCTCGCCCAATGAAGCGTAGACGAGGGACTGCTCGTGTCACTCCAAAAGGTGTAGAGAAAGTGATTACAATGAATTTGAATCTGAACTTTCGTCAATTAGTTTAATATCGGCATGCAAATAGTCCCCTTTTTCTGGAAAGAAATCCTCTCTCAGCAAAGAATCAGACACTTCAAGATTACAGAGCACCTCATTTGGTGACCTTGCATTGGTGTCACTTTAGTGACCTTGCATTGCTTTAGTGACTTTGCATTTAGTCACTCTGCATTTAGTGACTTTGCATTATTGAGTGGCCTTACATTGCTGTCTTATTTAGTGACCTTGCAATAAGAGCACCTTATTTAGTGTGCTTACCAATGCATAACAGAAACTTTTTAAGAGAAAAATTTTACGTAATTTGTTTTGTTCCACTGGTCATAGCAACGAAGTCAGCAGTAAAAAAACACAAGCACATGGTGGAAACAAGATGAACAAATGAACTGCACTTTACAAAATTGCATACATTTACAACAAGGATTTCATGTTTGCTGCTCTTTTTTCAGCTTTACCTTTCTATTTTGACGTGTTGCGACTGATCATACCAACAAGCAAGATAATCACATGCCTGATGGAAAACATCTGTCAAGGTAAGTTAGTCACTATCAGACTAATGGCGAAACTTTCTGGTCCAATTAATAGATGTCACTGAGATGGCTGTCCCGGAAACGTGCCTTTAATATTTTTACCCAGAACAGACTGGTGGTTTTGTGTTGCTTCACTGATGTAGATATTAAAGCCCAATTTCTAAAAAGAGTTAGTTCTCCTCGTCAAACTGCAAAGCTTTACATTCGTTGAAGTGCTTACATATGCATAACAGAAATTTTTTCAGAGAAAAAAATTTACGTGATTAGCTTTGTTCCACTGGTCAAAGAAACGACGTCAGCAGTAGGAAACCACAAGTTACTGGTGGAAATAAGATGAACGAATGAACTGCACTTTATAAATTTGCATACATTACCAAAAAGGATTTGATATTTTCAACCTCTTGGCTAAGACCTACATTTCATAAAGAACCAACAACTTTCTCGAATTCAAGAAATATATTACAGCTTAGGTGAAGGACTTCATATGGAAGCACTTTATTGTTTGAGAAGACAGCAGTTATTATGTTCACTAGGTCACCATCACACATAACACTGGCATCACTTTATTGTGATTGAACGAGGTCATGATATCAAAACGAAAATAATGATAATTTGAGGCTGCGAAAAAACATGCATAGAGTGATTAAACCAACCGTCCATGCTAACTTTACAAACAAACCAGCGGAGCAAGTCATGAGAAAACGTTGGCTTACTTAACTCAAAGCATGATTGTGATGTAACAAAAACTTATTCCACGTGCAGAGCTGAAGAATGAAACTTCGGGTTTGATTAGGCAGGGTTTTTACTAAAAAGGCACCGCTATAAAACCAAATGTGTTTGTCAGAGTTTGAAAAGGGCTGAGAGGTTCTATTTCGGTGTCTGAAAAGATATCGAAGAACTCCAGAAGAAAAAGCCGAATGTCTTCAAAAAAAGCTGGCAAGCAGCCCTCAAGAGGTCAGTTACATACTAGAGTGCTTGTGAGTGGGACTAGGTGAAACTAGTCAGTATGAAATAATTTAAAAACAATCCACCGCGTTGCATGCTAACATTTTTAATATATCTTTGATTGTTTTTTTAAATTTAGAATGGATGCTGAGCACATCAGGATTGTGCTAACTTAGCACTGCCGACAGGTAGACTTTGCCCTGAGAAGTTATTTAACAAAATATTGTCGGCTACAATCGGTTGAGAGCACACTAACAAAACTGGGAGGCTGAGTTTCGCCTGACCCGGTCGGGTGTTAACAAAGACTTAAAAATGGTACTTGCAGCCTGTCCAGCTTCTTGCTTCACGTTATAGTGGGTGGTGCAGGGAAAATGTACACGCACGTTACTGCCATAACTCAATACCAGTGCACGATGCACTGCAAAAGCAGCTGCGTGGCCCACCGGCGTAGGTACTGCAAACCACTCGTGACACTACGAAAGATACAAACAAATAGCATAAATGATACATAAAATCTCGAGCTAATTTAGGTCGCAAAAATCTCGAGCTAATTTAGGTCAAATTGCTAAAGTATCTGATCAATCGCTTGTCATTTCGCGAGTGGTTTGTTAATATCAAAACCAAGATTTTAAACCTTTCAGAATCGAAATTTTCTTGAATATGCTTTGGTGCTGCCACTCGGTCAAATTATAAAAAAGAAAGTATTGTCAAATAAATTAAAAACTTGAAATGTTTTCGCAAAATATGTAGGAAGAGAAAGACGACATTGGCGAAAGAAAGGATCTAGACATTGGAAAAGGTATCACTGTTGAAGCGGGTCCCGTATTGGGTCAAGAAACGGGTCTCCAAGTGGGTCAAGCAAGGGGTCTGCAAGTGGGTCAAGAAAGGGGTCTCGAAGAGGGTCAAGAAAAAAATCTAGACGTGAGTCCCGCAGACGATCGAAAAAGGTCCCTCTAGAGGTCAGTAGTAGGCCTATGGACTTTTGAAACGAGAAATGCTTAACGAAGAAGATGACATTGAAAATTAAAAGCTTTTCATATGTTTTTGCATTCTCTAAAAATTGATTAGGCCAAGTTTTTAGTCAACATTTCATGATGAAACTCTGGTGAAGACCTACAAACCTGTTTTTGGTTGCGTCGCCTTATGAAATTTGTTGCTATTTTCTTTCCATCAGAAACTGTTTGCGCCTAAAGTGCGGTGAGATGTAAATGCACGAGCTGCCTCTTTGCTAGATGTCGATTGTTTTTAAACATTTTCCATACCATGTACATCCTGTGGAAATAACGGTTAAATTTGTTGCTTTGTTTTCTCTTACCTACCACTCAACGCATTAGTGTTGCCAACTCTTCTCACAACAAATATACCAAATCTTGTCTAAAAATATACCAAATATATACCAAATTCATATCTGTGACAAAAGGTACAATTCAATGCTGCCTTTTCAACCTTTTTTACCATTTTCTTGCAGTAGATGATTAACAGTTGTCTGTTGAGCAGGGCCATCAGAAATGCTGCAAGCTCAATATCTACTTCTTTAACTTGAGCAGTGACAGATTTTGAACCACTAGAAAATTCAACCTTACAACACCTGCATTTTTATTTCTTTTGTGGTCCAGCGGATTATTAGGCTGTATGATAGCTGCTTTTCAGTTTGCACTTTTTTTGCACAGTTCGAAGCGACACACAGCAAGGGCAGAACACTACTTTGCAAGCCAAACGCCATGTAAGCTTCATCAGTCACTCTTTGCTAAATCTTGTGCCACTCTCGTGTGGAACATACCTATCTTTGGATGCATTGGCTGACAAAAATAGTATACCGAAATCCAAGTGCAGTATTTTCAGAACTTCTCAACTCCCTTCCGGTCTTATTTTCCGCCAACCCACTTACTTCTATGTTACACAAAATCACTAAGCCTTTTGATACACTTTTACCACACTGTTTTCTCTGTTTCCGCCTTGTAAGATAACAAACACATTGATTTAAAGTCTCAACTAAACTCTCCGCCAAAAATGTACCAGATATATACCAAATTTTCCATATACACCAAATCAGAAATTTATATACCAAGCACATTGAAAATATACCAAAATTTTCAAGTTTGCTTCATTCGTCCAGTGAAATAACGCACTGTATTGACGATAACGGTAAATGTCACGATAAAAGCGCATCCATTTTGGTGGTGCGACCAGCGCATCCACAATACGAAGCAATGCATATTGATACTGTTAGCAAAATTTTCAAATTTGATGTATAGATATATATACTAGTTGGCAACACTGCCACGCCTACCGGCGATACGTTTATAGTTATTCAACAATCTACCGTTTGCTGGGACTGCAGAGCAGAATATCTTTCAGCAGAGAGGTTGATTTACAAGCGCGCAATTTGTTAATGTACTTTGGATATGACTACACATGATGATGGTTTGAAGAAAAAGCAAATTTTACGCAGACATAAACCTAGCAACGTTTTCATATCAAGACTTTCACTTTTAGGTGCTTGACTTACATAACTATCTTTGGTTAAAAAGCAAAATAAACAGGTTTTTGGTTCCGCACGACGCATCTACATAATTGCATAAAACAGAAAGAGACAAGTACAACGCTGCAATGCAACCTGATCTAATCGTCGAAGAGCAAGAAATGTCAAACTTCACAGAGGTGTCAAAGTTCGAAGAAATCGTCATTACACACCGACGTCAAAAAATCTCATCGGCTGAGAATGTTTCAAAAAATGCAAGTGCTCCAAATACCTTACACATAAAATCGAAAATAGCTAAAGTAGAATACGAATTTGCCATGGAACAGAGGTCCTGAAACGATTTTAGTCGCGTTCCCTTTGGCGTCACAGTCATTCACTGTAACTTCCGCTAGTTCTGTTAATGGTCGTTTATAATGTATAGAATGGTAATATTACGAGTAATGAAATCAATGCCCTTAAATACTTCTCAACAATATGTCCTTGCCATCTACTCGTGTACCCTTTGAGAATCCTCCGCGCCCTGAGGAAGACGTGCCCCCGGCTTGAGAACCCACGGCATTCTGGGGTCACCAAACTTTTTGAAACAGCCATCTACTTCTTGTGCACCGATTAATGCGAGGGGCTTCTCTGTTTCTTCCACACTTCTGAAATATAAATTTTGCTCAATTTGATTTCAATTATTTTAGTATTGATATTCGTAAATGTGAAGACATTGATCATGCTAATGTTGCTTTTAGAACAGGCCAGAGGTCAACTTACATGGTCCTTGCGGACGACCTGGTCTCCGCGGGCACCATGTTGGTGACCCCTGGCATAGGGTGGCAAAAGAAGTACTTACTAAGTAAACATTGGCAGGAAGTGTCACATCGATTAACCAACTTGCTCAAAAATCATTGCAATTGTTAAGATATTGCTGATGATCTGATTTCTCAGCATTTGCGAAGGTGGAGGACACCACAGAACAAAACTGCTCAATGCACTTGTCTCAACGGTTGTTGAGCTTCTGGTCAATTGCATTTTCACAATAACCAACATTTGCTCTCAAATAGTTTTTGGTTTTCAAGGTTGTCAAAATATTTTGCCACGTTTATTTGGACCCCGGGTCATGCGCCCAATAATGCGTTACTGCAGTGAATGTTTGGTGCACCGTCGGGAAAACTGTCAGGTTGTGTTCTCGTACGCCCCCTTTAAATTCTTATTCAAACAGGTTTTTATAATAAATACTACGGCCAAAGCAAACGATACAACTGACATCTTGCAAACGTTTCGATAACAACTGTTGTCATCTTCAGTGCATTACGAGTAATGAAATCTATGCACTGAAGATGACAACAGTTGTTATCGAAACGTTTGCAAGATGTCAGTTGTATCGTTTGCTTTGGCCGTAGTATTTATTATAAGGCTATTCAGCACTTCCGCTTTTCGTGTACCAAACAGGTTTTTCTTAAGGAAATTATTAGGTAGCCTGTGTGGACCTGTAGAGATAAAAAAAAATTCCCACAAAATTTCAAAGCATCCATTATTACCATTTCATCATATTGATTTCAGTATCCGTTCAGATGTTTCCCTTGATAATTTTATCTGATTCTAGGGACAGGTGTCGGGTCCCTAAAACACCTTAAAAACGCTATAAATGTGGGTTTTTAGAATTTTTCAAAAATGTTGATTTTTGGCCATAATGTGTCAACCACAACCGCAAGATAGACAATCATGCGCTGCAAATACGCGGATTTTTGTGTTGTTTATTTCAAAAGAAAAAAATCAAGTAAACTGCCACTTGAACTTTTTTCTCAATGTCCAATAACATCATGGGACGCCCATGTGAACTCACAATACTCCACAAAATTTTCAAAAGTAAAGGATAGCAATTTTTAAAAGTCGAATTGGATGCGTTTTTGCATCTTGGGAGTTTCGATAGCTCTCTAGCTCCATCAGTTAGCGAGTTATGGGGAAACGTGTCCGAGTAACAATTGTGATTCGCGCAAGTGTAAAATCTTCCATCAAACAGTATTTGAAAAACACATTCTCGCAATTGCATTTGATGTGTTTTGGTCAGCCATCACTGTTTGCTCGCTATATATCGCCTTTGACCCATAAATGAAACTTCTGCAAATTGTCAAACCTCTTATTATCACAATTACATTGATCGTAGAGTTTACCAAGAACCGTCGTTTCAAGTTCAAAAAGTAAAAAAAAATGTAATAAAGTTGTGATGCTTTTCGTCATTCCTACTGTCAAACCTCGTTGAACGATACAATTCTATATAGCTATAAACATTGTTTTGAAATTGCAGAAACAAAATCACGAAAAACAGGAAGAGATCACGATGAAATGGAAAGACAAAGGCGCGCGGAACGGGGTGAGGCCTGTGCATTACGATTGGTGTGATTGAAAGCTGTTAACAAAAAAGCTGTTCGTCTGTTAGCAACTTGAGCATAATTGGCACAGTGCCATATTGCAACTCGGTTTTCAGCACTAGTGGATTGCATTCGTTAATGACTGGAGCTCACCCTGCTTATGAGACTTTTAAGGTTGTCGTATCTTGTATTCTTATAAGCCGTCGAAGTATTTACTGATAGGAAAATTGTGAACGTAAGTTTGTAAACACTGCTGAGTAAAGAATAAATAGAGAATTGGAATTTTTGTTAATCACTCTACGCACAAGTCAAGCGGTGATGAAAAGTTTACAATCAAACCTAATTCAGTAAACTTGCTTTTCAACCGACAACCATAATTTTTGTTGAAAGGTTTACTCAAAGATTTCAGACACTGTCTGGCATTCAAGCTACAAAGAACAATTGGTTTTGTATAGTGGCCTAGTGTTCAGCAAAAATGTCTTTGATATGATTGACATTGACAAGAGCCCTATGCAGGCTACGGAGATCAAATGACAACTGTCAATTACCAACTGACTAGTTTTAACAGAGTGGGAAAGAGATGTCGCAGTTGAAACCTGAATTTAAGAGAGAAAATGCACTGCAGTATGTTTGCAAAGTCCCAGGGTTTGTTGTAGAAGTCCTACCAGATGGTTCCCATGTCTTGGGAACGTTTGAAATACTAGTTTCAACATTTTTCACCAACGTTTATTGCTTTGAACATGATGTGTGAACCAAAGATCAATGTTTTCCAACCTTCCAATAAGACCAGACATTCATGCAAATATATGTGGCCTGTGCCTCTTTTTCAGGGGGAGCGTGTTCGTGCTGCATGGCCTGTTGTCCTTGCTGCGGGTTGCAAGCATTAGTGTTGTCCGCTCTTGCTGCCGCGTTGCTCATTGGTTTGATCGTTGGATTGATCGTAGCCGATCAAATATTTGGTAAGCTTCAGTTATTTGAAAATGACCTTACTTTGTCAAAGGACAGACAACGGAAGGTCAGCTGTTGGTAACTTAAGCGTTTGGCCAAATTTGGTCAAACCGCTGCGGCCTGCTTCAAACACAATGCCAAACCAACTGCGATAAATTTGTTCCATGGCGATTTCTATAAACAATCTTTGATAATGTTTCATTTTTGTTCGTGCACTTGCAATTTTCGGAAGTTGTTTTGCAAAACCAACGTTGAATGCGTATTTGAGAGAAAGAGTTCAGATCTCGATCTTAAGATGAGTGACCAGACGTATTTGAAAGTTTGAGGCCAAATTGTTTTATTTGAAAAATTTTGCACTGAAAGTTGAAAAGAAAGTGAAAGACATTGAAATGGATGCATAAAAATGTGAAAAGTGAAGCAGACTTATGCGCAAAAACGCAAAGAGCAAATCGCAGACGTGGAAATGTGGGGTCGCTTGATCTGCATTTTAGTGCAAAATTGTTTGCACAATATCGTTAAGTTTATTTAAGCAGTGCTTATAGGAAACTTATCTTCAGCAATACTTCACCATCATTTGTTTGCTTTCAGATGTCTTCTCCAATAAACAAACACTCCCTCCAACAGTGCCGGTAGGCTGTTTCGTTTTATGCTTGTACTTCACATCGGTTCGCACTACGATCATAAACTTTTTTTTATCTGGAAGATCTTAAATTTATTTCAGTTGCAGAGTTCAAATGAAAATGCAATCTGTTGCTTACGAGTGAAATTAAGCTTTCACCTGATTGGCAAATAACTTTAAACTGTTCTTCTTACTACCTGTGATGACGATTAAGAACACAAACTTTTCACTTTTCTAATACTCCAGCAGAAGTCCATTTGAACGAAACGCTCAGTGCCTGAAAAGCTTCCGCAACCACGAAGCCTTGTCCGCAATGAGACAAAAGTTCATTTTTTTGGTAGCCAATAGCTTTTACACCAAATGGCAATCCGAAGCGGTATTCAAAGTGTTTCAAAAACAACTTATCTCCGCAGTGTCAAGAAATAAACAAACCAGCCCAAAAATCAAAAAGTGTTGCCAACAGATTTTTTCTTACAAACATCCCCACTGAAACCATATCACAATAACGATTGTTTGTAAAAAAATACAGTAAGAATTTATTTGGTTAATTTCTATAAACCAAAGTAAGATGTATAGTCTAGCAGTTAATAAAAGTTTAGTAAAGCATATTTCAAGAATGCACCATGAAAATATGCATACCACAGTTTAAAAAATGCCATGCTCTCTATCTTTCATGATCATAGAGCGCCAGGTGCTAACTGAGCTCTGGTATAAGCAATTTGACAAGGCACACTTTTTTCTAAATTTGTCAAGCAATTCTTGAAACTGCACCTGAGTCAAGTGCTTTTCTCCATCGACACGCAGTGTGGTGTTAGATCTAATTAGCTGTTTAGTGTTTCTAAGACCTATTCACATGACGAGTCTCACTTTTTCACGAGTCTCAATAGTTCATGAGTCTCACTACTGTATTTCACAAGTCTCAATATTTCAAGAGTCTCACAACTGTGTTTCACGAGTCTCACTATTTTACCAGTCTAACTGCACTATTTCACAAGTCTCTCTATTTCATGAGTTTCACTATCATCAAGCCATGGCGGTGTTTTTACCATTACGATTCGTTTTCTACTGACGATGTCAAAGGTCTTAGACAAGTGGACACATGAATGAAAAATGGAAATAAACGCACGAATAAGTGAGATGGACATTTGAAATGCAACGGTTAGTCACTCAAGCGAATTGAATCATTTGTACTGACATTGTTTTAAATCTATTGCTTCTTCTTCATCCTTTGAGCAAGTTTTTCAAACCACTGTTTAGCCGTACTAGATCTGGAGTCAGGTGTTGGGCAGCCATTGAAACCATCAGACCATGCATTCCAAGAGGAGGTTGATGGATTGGACATTGGAGGACACGTGATCGACGGTTTGTTCTTCTGCGCCAAACTCACAGGCTGCAGAGGAGACCATACCCCATTTGTACAAGCAAGAAGGGATAAGTCCGACACCAGTGAAGAAGCGGTTAAGCCGGATCAAGGCTCTTCTTGGGAGGGTCATTCCGGAGGGGGCAGGTGCCGGTGTTGGGGATGAAAATGTGAAGTCTTGTAGGGCTGTCCGCCCACCCCGCATTCCATTGGTGATCAGCCCACTGTGTCATACTTCCGTTGTTGTTCTCAGATGAACTGATGAGATGTTGTGCAGAGAGTCCAAATGTGTGTCTCGATTTGAGGCGCCGTGCGCTTGCAAACGGTAGACGGATGAGCGCTGAGTGGAGCAGATGTCCAGACGCCATGGCACAGCGCAATAGAGACATGTTGGCTCCATTGCAACGAAGCTCAGCAGGTTGGATGCCTGCGAGGATGGGAAGGTTGTCCGCTGGTGTTGGACGCAGATATCCAGTCACAATTGGCAAGGCGTTGTTAATGGTGGGGTCGATAAGGCAGGTATGAGCACTGCGGGACCAGATAGGAGCGCAATACTCTGGGTTGAATAAACTAGTGCTAAGGTGGCTGTTCGCAACGTTGTTGTTCCAACACCCCAACCGGAGCCAGCAATCCGCCTGAAGAGCGCGACTCGCGATTTCAGCTTCTTGCGAAGTGACTCGAGGTGTCGGCGATATATGAGCGACCTGTCCAACCTTACTCCGAGGTATTTAGGCTCGGAGAAGAAGGGTAAGATTTCGTTGTTGAAGTTGATTTTAATTCACGTTTAGTTTCCTTGTTGTTAAAATGGAAGGCTGCCGGCACCGTTTTTGTAGTGCTGAGCTTTAGCTTCCAGGATTGGAGGTGTTCACCTAGCGTTGCCATGTCCTTGCTAAGCACTCCTTCCATTGCCTGCCAATTTCCATCAGCATGCATGATTGCTAGATCGTCAATATATGCATACTTTCTTGAGATGGTGGTTGGAAGGTCAGAGATCTAGATGTTGACGAGAAGGGGTGCCAGGACACATCCCTGTGGGACGCCGTTTTTGAGGAATCATAACCTGCTCCTTTTGCCATTTCCACTGGAAAGTGTGAAGCTGCGATTGCCAACCATTTGCATGATCATGTGGACCATGTGTATATCAGGCATAAATCGCAGCAGCTTGCAGGTGAGGCCTTGATTCCATACGGTAGGGAGTTGTGAGGTCAACAACACAGCATCGGCCGTTACCTTAGCCGAAAAGCTATTCTCGATGTCCTATGTCAGCAGGGTGACCTGGTCTACGGTCGACTTACAGTGTCAAAAGCCCTCCTGCCATGGGAGAAATGGGTCGATGATTGGTTCGACAGTTAGTTCGATACGAGCGTAGCTGAGTCCCTCGAAGATTTTCAAAGTGAGCACACAGCTGAGATATAGGACGGTAGCTCTTTTGGTCCCTTGTGGCTTTTCTGGCGTAGGGATCGCAACTATTGGTGCTCTTCTCTAGATGTTTGGAATTTTGAGTTGGCACATGCAGGAAGTGAAGTAATTCCAAAACCAAGATTTGAAAGACGACCCGGCGTGGAGTATAAACTCCGGGAAAATGGAATCCAATCCAGGCAGCTGAGGGCAGCAGCGAGCTCCACTGGCCTGAAAGGGTCAGAGATACTGTGATCCTCAGGTGTTGGGATCTTCCTTAGGTCGAACAGATTTTGGTTGATAAACCTGGAAGACTCGCGACCCCCGGTCCTGTGTGCCCCGTTCTTCACACGTTGCGACAGGATGGAGTTTGCCGGGACGGGGCACTGGTGAAAGGAGCATCCAGACCTTCATGTGAGTTTGTTGATGGTGCTCCACGCCTTGCGGGAAGGAAGCGAGAAATGGATGGAGTTAACAAGTTTCCCCCCATTTCTCCTGCTTCTTTTCCAGTGGTGATAGTAGGGACAAAGCGGCTCTATCAGAGTCAGTTCCGACTGGGGATCGGATGAAGCACGGATAGAGGGTCCCGTACTCTTTATCGCAGCATGGCACATAGTTCTTCCGACGGCCACGTGGGATACATTGTTTGGCCTGGGATAGTAAGCTCTCGCAAAAATGCTGGTATGCCCTTTCGACATTTCACGTGTCCGGAGGTGGCAATCTCTCTACGGATTCACCTGTAGGAAAAACGCTTCCAATCAGGCTTACGAAAGTTCCAACGCTTTCCAGATTGCTGTGGCAGAAACCGTAAGTCTTGGTGGCGTTATGAGAGAAGGCTGGTGTGCAGTGGCGTAACTGACAGGGGGGAAGGGGGACAGGGATGCGCGCCGCCCCCTTTGGCAAGCTAAATGAAAAAAATGGGCGTCCTGTTAGCCTGTATATGGGTATTTGGTTTTCTTTTGATTTTTGTACGATTTTGGGGCTCAAAATTCAGTGCAAAGAATATTGCAAAGGTTTTACTGTTGCCCTAAAAATGTTCGATACGAAACAAATGTACTACCATGTACTGTAATTACGGGAAAAGAAAATGCCTGCAAAGATTAGAATTGTTTTATGTCAATGTTTCTGATGAGTTTTATTATCTATTTTTTGTTTAGTTATGCATGTTCTATGTGTACACGTCTTAAGACTGATATCTCGCTTTTTTTGAGACAAGGTCGGGAATATTTTAGTGAAGACAGGTTGTCAACCCTGACGTGAAGCTAATCCATATGCCTAGCTGTAGATGCACAGAGGTCGGACTTATACCTGATTAACGTATTATGTGTAGTGATTGTTGTCAAAAATGTATTATGGCTAGCTGAGGCACTCTTCTCGTATTTTGTACTGCACAGCAGCAAGATACTTTTGGTGCTTGCGACCAAAGTTGAACCTTTGCGCAGCCAGCTGTTCAGACAGGCATATAGAGTTAATAGTGTAGTTCGCAGAGTTTATTTAGCAATTACTGCTAAGCTTGTCCCAACCGAGCAGTGCAGTTAGTGGAATATGGATGTTACCCATGTTGCGTCCACGTAGGTCCCCTTGGTTTATATTTGTTAACATTTGTAGTCTATTTGAGACACAAAATGTTAATAATCCACGCATGTGAAATGCACCATTAGATTAACAAGTCTAGACATCAGGAAGACTTATGCATGCGTATTTCGGCCAGTTAAAAGCACGATGCGCATGCTTTTCAAGCAAAATTCACTCAGGCGCTAATGAAAGAAAACGTTCATCGCGGTTCAATGCTTTGATCGGCCTCAGGTTTGTTCCTTCAGTAAAAGTGTTTTCATAATTGAACGATAGGCTTGATTCTGATTTCATTGAAATTTTTGTTGAAATTTGCATTTCATCACAACATCTAATTGTCGATTAAATGACAGTGATTAAAACCCAATTTCGTTTGCTAAGCTTCATTCTCAAGGCACGTCTTAAATAAAGTTTATCCTAACGTACTTATTGCACTTCGGACTATGCTAAACTGCCCCGATACTGTTGCCAGCGCTGAAAGGCGTTTCAGCAAACTGAAGCTGATCAAAATCTTCAACGGGTCTCTTGCAACCGACAGCAGACGATATGTATTAGGAAAGTTGTCAAATCGAAGCCGTCGCCACTGCCGATGTGGTGACCGCAGGAATTTTCCTGGAAGACGTCTGTCCGGCAGTCACCTGTACTGGCCGAAACTCGCGAAGGCCATGTCCGGTGCCGACATTCCATCGGTGACAGTGGTAATTGGCTGCTTCCTTCTGGTCACGCAGCAGTCCAAGTTTTGACAGTTTGACAGTTTTATTGATTTCAGCTGCAAGGCCCACAAGACATGGCTGAGCGCTCATAGAAAACAAACTCAGACACTTGCGAATTTTCATCACATTCAAGGCATTCATACACGCTCCAACACATACGAGACGAAATTACTGGGGACGTATTACGAAAACAACTTCCCAAGAAGTATTATGATCTAGAGTCGTACTTATTCTTTAAAAAAGTGAAACTTTGCAGCCAGGACACCGAAAAACCTTTCGATTGTCCAGTCGAAGTGGCCCAGCACAATGAAACATCTCAGTGATATCTAAAAGTGAAACAAAGACACAATTACCTATAACAGTGAAACGTACCTGGGATAAGAACCATGGAAAACTTCAGTTCCTACCACAAAACGCCAAGCACAACTTTACAAACTACACGAGCAATCAGAAACGTAAGCTAAACACGTATGCATAAACGATAAGACAGATGAAGTTATTATACTTATATTAAAACTTTAACTAGATGTTTCCAGTAGTGTATTTTTCAGACATTCATTCATATTGCAACAGCAAAAATGATCGTTATTGGCTACTAAAGGAATTATGGGATTTATCTTTGAATTTTCCCTCTACATTTGTCCGAAGAGTAGCTCCTCGATGGGAAATTGTTTTTTTGCCAGCGTTTGTTGCAACTTGTTGTATAAAATAGTTTTGGTTGGTTGCATATCTTGTATTATAGCAATGAACTTCAGTCGTTTTCTGAAACAAGACTTTAAATGATATTGGCAACATTTCATGGGGAAATTTATGCATCAGTTTAGCTAATTATATTTCATAAATATCGTGAAGTTTCAGAATATTGAGAGATTTATACAGTAATGTGAGATCTAAAGTTGCCATGTGTAATAGGGCGTAGAATGTAATTGTGCACTACTTCTGGTCGTTACAAAACAGAATTAGTAGCTGTGCCCCATGAAACAATGTAATATTCTAGATGAAAGTGTGCAAGACTAAAATATAATACTTTTAAAACATCAATTGATACCACATTTCAAATTTCATAGAATACTGCAGATAAGACGATCTATCTCGTTTTGATTTTATGTATTGCACGTGAGATGACCAATCTGACGAACTGTCTGTCAAAGCCTCCAAATATGTTGCACATGTTGTTCGTTGAAAGCAGTTCTAATTAATTTTTATTTGGAACGAACAAGTTTGCGAAAGATTGCTGTTATTTTTCAAAGATTTTGTAAGCATAAATATTGACTTGGAGTAGTTTAAAATACAATTTACTTAAATGCAACCAGTTGTCTACTTTACTTAGTTCCACATTTACCATTTCCTGCAAATTGTCAAGATTTTCATGGGATAGACAAAGATAAGTTCAAGGTTGTTGGCTGGGCCGGCCTTAAGCTGATGCAACCGATGCAGCTGCATTGGGACCCGCGCCTTTGGGGCCCTGCGCCATGGTGATTGGGTAGATTGATCATTTCTTCCAGATACACCTTGCGCTTGAGAATTCAGTAGAAACGCCATATAAATTTCATTGTTAACAAAGAATGCTCTCGTCAGAACTAGCAAATTTCCTCTCGAACGTTAGCAAACGTGCTCAATTCTCGTGTTAGTGTTGTACTGTATATTTGCGCTCTACCACGATTGTAACACGCTTCACTGAACACGATGACGTCATAAAATTACTGCTCAGGGGGGCTCCGCGCTTAGGTCGTGCCTTGGGCACCGCATCTGCTAGGGCCGGCCCTGGTTGTTGAATGTTACCCAGGAGTCCAGGCTCTCACCGTCAGGAGATGTTTTGTTGTAACCCCAGTTGACATGTTGGCAGTTGAAGTCACCAACATGCAGACTGGGGTGTGGGAACGTCGGGATGGTCGTTGGAGTGAGTCGCGAGCGTGGAGGTTTGTAGACGTTGACGATCTTGTATCCTGCGACGTCTACGCACAACCACTCAGTCTCTGATTGCTCTGGAGACTGATCGACCAGCAACCATTCCAACCGCTCATGGACAAAAGTGGCATGGCCGTTGTTCCTGGTCAGGACTGACTCAGCTGATGAGAAGTTGGGAATCACAACAGTAGATTATATGCAGTTGTGCAGTGGGTCTCGTTTAAGTCGATCAACAATGACTTTTTAGATGTATGCCTATTGCCGAAGTCTGTACACGGACAAACATGAGGAAACCAAAGCATGAAGAAATATTTGAAAGAAAAATGTCAATTACTTTTGTTAATCAGATGACAGTGCTTGACGTGCATTAGTGTAAGCATTAGAGTTTACAACTTACTGTTTCTGATTTGAATGTACAAATAATACTTTTTTTATTTTTTTGTTTGCTTGTGAAGCCTCAAGCTGCTCCAACCCTGCCAAGCACGGTAGCAACGCCCCCTGGTAAGATGAAATTTTTGCTAAAATGTCCAGCAATTTGCAAAGTGATTTATTTTCTCTGAATGTGCATGTGTAATAAAGAAAAGTGCATGTTCACCGCTAAAGTTCTGCTGTTGGAGAGGCATGCAATGGTCAATCTGTAACAACGAACGCGTGCAATATTCCGGAGAACAAACTACTTTCCTGACGCATTTGTCTGCTTATGTTGTGTATGCATTAACCTTTTCAACCAATTTTCCCTTTCGTGATATGCGGTATACTTTGCAATTGCTATGCTTTGAGTCACTAATATTGCCACTGGATGTTTGGATGTGAAACAAGAGATAAGGTGAATACGCAATAAACGTACTCGCTCACTAAGGAAGCGTGCTTACCACATCCAACTCCAGTCACAAAACTGAACCCCATATCGTCACAGTACGTACTACACCCGTGACGTCAAGGAGAATTACAGCTGTGTCAAACAAATTGCAAATTAAACATTCAAGTGATTAATTTTTGTTTGCCGAAGCAACATCCACACTTTTCATGAAAGTGTTTTCTAATTTGCTGATTTTATTTTGTCAGGGAGGGTATACTTTGACCTGAAAAACTTTCGCTTTAGGGGACTTACAAATATAGGTTATGCCATTAAGTTAAACAGTGCCGCATCAACAATGCTGAATTTGATTTTATTTTCTTCTAACTCTTTTGATAAACTGTTTGCCTTTCTTCCAGCCTCGATAACTTACGAACCTTGCAACAACAGGCGCTCCGATGGGATTTCCCATTTAAGTAACGGTGATGCGGTTTACTGCGTTGATTCCGATTGGACAGTAAGTTAACTGCGTTGATTCCGATTGGACAGTAAGTTAACTGCGTTGATTCCGATTGGACAGTAAGTTAACTGCGTTGATTCCGATTGGACAGTAAGTTAACTGCGTTGATTCCGATTGGATAGTAAGTTAATGTCTCCTTTGTATTAATTTAATTTGATTTTCACTCCAACAACTGATACCTGATTTTTGAATTATTTCTTAAACTCAATAAACACTAGCTGTTGCTTGGAAACCAAAGAAATGAACAAAATATTGTTCGTGAAATATAAAATGAAAAGTGCATTTCCATTGATGCAATTTTAATCCACTGGAAATATCGATATACAAGCGGAAAGGATTTTAAGAATCAAAATTTGTTTTTCAATTTTCCCTTGACTTGGTCTGTAATTGAAAATCCGTGCGAATGTTTAACTAATGGATTATGGTTTTCAAAGTTTTGTTTTTTAGTTTTTTCTTGAGCAAGAATCACGAGTCAGCTGAAAATCAAGAACACATCATCCAAAATGAGGCAAAAACGCTTCGGTATTTTTTAAATCACATTGTTTCTGTTACACCTTCAGCATTTTGAAAGTTAAGATGCAGTCGGTGAGTAGTTTTTGTGAGAAATACATTGTAGGGAATTTGTTAGCAAACAATAGGGCAACAAACACACCGGAAAAGATATGTACACCAACAAAGAGCCACGGCAATCTCTAAGATATTTAGTGTGTCGTTGGTTGAAAACACAACAGACCACGAGTCTTGTTTGTTGCTCTGTGCAAGGGTGAGTAAACATGTTTGAAATTTTTTTTCACATAGTAACAGTACAGTTTAGTTTAGAATCATTCTGAAGGACCAGTCATGTTGCTTGAAAATTTTTCAGCAAAGCCTGAGTTTTTGAGAAATCACAGTACCTGGCTGCGTTTGGTTACTTCGAAAAAATCGCACAAACCATTTTATTTTAAACGGGACATTCAGTGCATTATTTTAAACTGTTCGTTAAATTTTTAAATGCAAAATAAATAAACCGAACAGGCTGTTGCAGATTTGGTCTTTTCTTAAATAAAAGTTTGCTAACTATTCAGGTAGTATCCTCTTACTGCGCAAGCAACGTAACACACTCTTAAATTCGGTTTAAAAATAAGATTTTACCGCTTTTTTATCCAATTATCGAACTTTGTTTTCAATGTGTGTTTATAAATTTTGCTACATGTCATGTGATAAACGTTGCTGAAGGCGTTCTTGAGAAGATACGACGGGAGTATCGCGTTCCAGGTCAAGACTTGGAATGATTACAGGAACGGTTTCGGAAGTGTCAGAGGCGAATTTTGGATGGGTACGTAGGTTATGGCGGTTCAAAAGTATTCAGATGAAAAAGCATTCGTTTGTATGGTTGCAAGCAATTTTTACCCCGCAAGTAGAAAAATACCTTTGTTTGGAATATTTCTTGCAAGAATGATTTTGTGGCGAATGCACCGAACTTATTTTCCCTGCGAAGACACGAAAATTTTGTTTCGTAAGACAAAATGTTTTTTGAGAACTTTACGATTTTGAAAATTGATTAATTTTCCCAGCTTTTATCTAGTTGTCATTGAAAAAGCAAGTTCCCAACAGCAACTCAGAAACTGTGCTTCGTGTTTTGTCCGAACGCTGTAACTTCTAACAAACTACACAGCACTATGTAAATGAAATATCCTCACTGACTTTCTAAGCGATCTCTTTATTTTGATTGACAATAATACTTTTGTTGAGAGAACTTTGTGCAGGGGTGTAACATTTTCATCAAGCGTTCCTGTTTGTTTTGATAAAGAGGTGTTTTTCAGTGAATTGGCAATAGGCTACTGTGGCGGCCAGAAGATGACGCCACATGTAAACAAATGGACACTGCTAGCTGGTGCCCATTAGTAACAACTCAATGTGATAATCACCACAAGCGATTTATCGTAATTCTCTTATCTCTATATAAGGATAATGCAAGCTAGTAGTAGTAGAGTGAACTCAATGAGTGAGCTCTGTTGCTGCTGGTTGCTTTCCTATTAAGTTGATGCCCCAAAATGTGCTTGTCTCAGTAGTTCAAGGCGATGCAGTCAACTGCAACACTACTTCTAAAAAAGGGTAACGTAGTCGAATCCAATTGATAAGTGTCATAATAGATATCTCGCAATTTACTCATCTCCAATCTTGTGAATTGCAAGGAAAAGCTTGTGTGTGAAATAGTGAAAGATTCTCTTCGTTGGTTAGGTTATGCAAGGTCGGGTTACTATCGGAAATATTATCGACAAAGTCTGCATTGGATTTGTCAACTGAAAGGATTACATGAGCTTTTAAACTAAGAATATCCTCACAACGTTGTTGCAACATGTTTGCAAGACTTTCAACATTTCCTTCGTGCGTTGTTGGTATTTTCAGCAACAAAATTTTTGCTATTTTTTTGATAGTCAAAATTAAAACTATTTTAATGTCATAAGGCGATAAGCCATGACTACTGCAATAATGAATTAGTAATAAGGGGTTTGAATATCGCCGGTACAGATAAATGTTTGAGGTGCATGTTCCTTCTGCACATCCTCAGGGTTCGAGAAACTCCGGAGCTACATGCGTGGCAAAAACTGTGAGTTAAAGGTGCAAGCATGGAACGCCTCGAACGCTATTTCCTGGCAGCAATACAGGTGACGTCTGGTTTCAACGACTGAAAATAATAAAACGGATAAAGTTTAAATGATCCTTTGGCTAAATCGAATTTTATTTTCTCATAATGTCCTGCTCCAACGAACGAAATCAGGTATGTGACGAAAAGAACACAGTAAAAATCGGGAAAATTGCTTGTCCTAAACATACAGTGGTTTGGTTGGATTTTTTTTGCACTTCTTGTCTCATTGAAAAACGTCTTTCATTCTTGGATGTGTTTTGTGACTGCCCAACTTCGGAGTCAGTGGTGGGCAAACTTTTTCCAATGAGGGCCACATCTTTCTGTCAGTGCCTAGCGAAGGGTCAACTTCTATGAATTGTGCGTTTTTGTATGAAAAGGTAGAATTATTAGATTTAGGGCATTTAGGCCCAAAAATTTTAGCAGTAGATAATCACAATCGGTTCCTAAAGTGGGACGCACGGCAGACAGCGGTGCAACGTGATTTTGAGGGGGAACGGTATTGATATTTTAAGGTTCTCAGTTGAAATGGAGTTAACTTGTTAAATGAAACGGTTTAAACCTCACTACATGGGGGTAATTTGGAGTTTTGAGGGTAATAGGGATGGCTACGTCGGGGATGAAAAAAGAGGCGAAAATGGTTAGGACCTGTTGCTCTAGACCTGCTATGTCCAACCCACGGCCAAGTTTAGGTTTTAGCTGCAGTGAAAGTATCCTGCATACTGACAACCAGTTCTTATTTTGATAATCTTCCATATGACATGTTTGATATAGGCAGTCCTCAGTGCCGCTTTAACACGTCTGTTACCATTGCAGTTGGAAATGAATGCATTCAGTATATTAGCATAAGCTGACTTTAGTTTGCTAAGATCGAAGTAAGTCATTCAACGTGCGACCCTGGTTGCGACAGCGACACAATTTTTGTCTCAGTTAGCCATTTTGGTTGGACATAGTTACTTTGTATTCTACTATATATGTTTCCGTATGCACTTCTGCGGAATGCTTTCCGGTAGAAACGACTTGTTGCAAGTCAATTACCCTGTTTACACTGTAATGTTATCGGATTCGCTTTGGATTGGGAATCCCATAAATCAATCAAGCACGACCGTGAGTGTCTCACCGAGTTGCTTGAGCGCGCATTTTTTCAACCATACCCGATTCAGCGAATCCAACTAGCAGAGGTAGGTTGGGAATCCGATGATAAGGAATTCGAGCGAAAAACATGTTGGGTGGTTTGTATTAAGTCTTGTGGAACCTTTTCTGTGCTTGCTTGATGCTAAAACCACTACCGTGGAACAGATTAGCCTATTCAAGCTAATCTGTAGCAAAAGCGACGGATAAATTTATTTATTAGTTTTGCCTGCAGGCTAACTTCACCTAGTTGGGAAACAATCAGCAAAATTGAATCGGTTGAGCAAACTGGAAGATTATTCGGTAGGTTACAAGGTATCAGATATCGGGCTGAAGGACTATTACCCCAATACTGATTAATCATTACACCTTGGTTATTATAGTAGTGATTCGACCTCTGTGCAAAATATGTAGCCTAATATTGGAAGTGGATGACTTCAGTATAGGCTACACACTTTGAACTTTGTCTCCCAGTTATGTGGCTATGATTTCCTCAGTTCACAATGTAACACATGGAGTAGCATAAAATGTGGCATAAACGTTTGTGGAATAGGTTACTGTTGCGATGTGGTGAATTGTAGTAGCCTATGTTCGTAGATTAGCCTACTACTTACAAAGTGTTGTGATTCCTCATATTTGGCACTGTTGTATTGTACTGCAGAGAACATACTGTTTAATGATCGTGACTGAAATCAACAAAGTGGCTTTGCAAAAGCTAACTCCCATTTCCTGCCCTGTAGAAGCTGTTCAAATTCTATTAAAGTCTCTTGAAGACTGCAATTACGATGCGACACGGTTTTCATGACCTCATCGCCCAGCAGTTCTCCTCGATTTTCTCTGCTGGCTGTTCTTTTTCGGACTACACTAAATAAAATCACATCTCGGCGATTACAACAACACCTACAAAAAGCACCTTTGTGTAGTGGAATCAGCTTTCACCTTTTTATTTTCACCTATTCCCCAGCTTTCGCAATACCATAGGCCAAGCTCACGAAGCAAATCTTTTGAGTCCTTGCAGTGTAAAAGCGCCCCAATATCGAGTTCGCAAGTTACGTTCACGAAGGTGAGCCAAGGGCGACGAATGGCTCACGCTTCAATCCGATAACAGCGCAGTGTAAAGTGGGTAAATTGTACTCCATCAGCATAAAAACATTAAAAACATTCTAAAGATGTGCATTGCGTAGACTAGGGCCAACAAACCGGTTCAGCTGGACACATGGGCCTGCGGGCCACAGTTGCCTATCTTTGGGTAAAGTTCTCATTGCTGGTCACTCACGTATCGTTGACACCTTGAGTCACTTCGCAAAAATTTGACGTCACGCGTCGTACTCTTGAGGCGGATTGCTGGTTCTGGCTGAGGAGCTGGAGCAACAATGTTGCGAATTGCCACCTTAGCCATGGCCCTTTTAACAGCAGTGTGCTGCGATCCTGCCTGGTGCCGCAGTGCTCACACCTGTCTCAATGATCTTGTTATCAACGACCAGGGCCGGATTTACCTATAAGCTATATAGGCTTAAGCGTAGGGCCTCAAGATCCAAGGGGACCTCCAGCAAACTGTGATACGCATAGAGTGAATTGCCGGTATATGATCAGTTCGACAATTATTTGTCAAAATTTTATGCCCTAATTATTCGTGAAATTTGTTTTTTTCACCTATTCAGATTCGGTGTTATTAACGCCAGGGTCTTCCAACGAATTTCTATGAATCTCATTATGACCGTTGGTCAAGCCGCATGCCAACTATTTTGTCGATATAGGCTACAGTACTCAATGCACGTTGGCTGCATCCTGTATTTGCTGAATCGAACCGATTGTAACGTGTGAATCAGGCGAAAGATCTTGTGACTGTTTGTGTTTGAAATGCACCTCATCAAAGCTTAAAAGTTGCACTGCAGATAAGAGTTATGTGTCCTACACCCTACACCAGGGCTACTCGAAAGGCGGACAGCGGTCCGAATCCGGACCTTTGGATGGCGACAGCCGGACCTCATCAGCCTCTCAAAGGTGTATTCTATACCCATAAGTTTTTATCACAAAATTTTGCGCTTTTCGCCGAACGTCTAAAGCTTTTACTTCTCGCCAACTGTGTGATTGTCGATCAAGCTGTTGTTCAGCTAAATTGCAGTGCACACCTGAGTTGGGCAAGCTACGATTTTTTGCTTCAAATAAGGAATTGTTCGTCATAATAGTTGAACAATAGCTCGTCACTACAATGTCTATCCTTGTGAAAATAGTGGATTCAAGGCTAGAATATAGAAACGAAACATTTTCTTTCCGAAAACAATACAACTATACAAATTTATTTGTGCACAGTTACGAAAGACGCTTGAGCAAAGGATGAGTTTTGCAGAGATTTTGGTCCTTAAGGAAATAATTTGTTTTATTGTGCGAGAAGTCAACAAAATGTGAAGAAAAGCTTAAAGCATTTTCAGGTTTTTTAGGAAATGATAAAGAAAGGGAAACTGTTTAATTTTTGGCTGACATAGTGTAACATATCAACGACTTGAATGTACAACTTCAAATGGAAAAACACAGCCTTCTACTCTTGATTTGATCACTACTACTTGCCCTTTCCAGAAAAAGTTTAATATCTTCAAACAAGTCATTCAAAACGATCTTCGTCATTTTCCGAGACATTCGGAGACAGCACAACTTGTAAAACTGCAGGCCATGTGTTGTGTCAAATATTTAACATAGCATTTCAGGTTGGTTTTCCGGCAAAAATTGATAATACTGTTCCCGCCAGCCAAGTACGGATTCAACAATTCCGTGCCATTGAACGCTTTTGGGTCGAAGGCAGCAACAAGTGCAGTGACCGTGAGGCACTCTAATAATGATTCAGAATTTTTATTGACCGTACTTTCAGAGCGTTCACATCGTCATTTTCGGCTAAGCTTAAACTAAGTAACGCTTTTCCATTTTTCCTCGTAACAGTGCGAGAGGGGTCTCAAAAGCGGATTAGCCTAGGGCCTCGCACAAGTTAAATCCGGCCCTGTCAACGACGCTTTGTGAATTTTGACTAGATGCCTGCGTCCTACACCAGCGGACAACCTTCCCATTCTCGCAGGCATCCTACCTGCTGAGCTTCGTCGCAAAGGAGCCAACATGTCTCTGGCACTCCGTGCCATTTTGGACACAACTCGCCAATATATTGCGGCAGAGAGTCGACGAAGACGTCATGAGAGGAAGAGTTTCGTGCACCTTTTGACAAAAACAATTCATTTGGTCATTTAACATTTTGCGTGGCAATGTGACGTCACACGGGATCCGATTTTGTCATTGGCTTACTCCAGTGGTGCTCAAACTTTTTGGCTCGTGGGCCACATTTGTCTTTCAGAAACCCTTCGCGGGCCACAAGAATTAATAATCTCAATACAAATGGTCTTAAATGATTGAAGTGTTAAGTTTTCTTTCCAATGAAAATTGCTTCGCGGGCCACTCCAGAGGGCCTTGCGGGCCACGGTTTGAGCATCACTGGCTTAAACTAATTCAACTTTTCCACGAGGGTAAAGAATTTTAACGTGTCTTCTGACTTTGGCCTGAAGTTTTGAAATTGAAATGAAAGCTGTCAGTGATTTGTTTGATTTCTCGAACAGTTTTGTAATAAAAATATTTTTTTCCAATTGCTCAAAAGTAACAATTTCACCAACTATTGATGATTTTCATTACAAACTCAGTTTCTCATATTTCCACATATAACGTGCTTTGTGAAATATTTGCGTTTAAAAGTTTTTATGACGTAGAGAAACTTTCTTCAGTTCTTATGCATTACTTTCAGACAGATTTTCCCACTGTTCTTTTTTTTTATTGTGTTAGATGAGTCTGAACACCCAATAGATATTCTTCAAAATTATTATCCAAACATATTTAATAATTGGGCCAATCTATACAAGCGCGCTAAATTGGGACGTCCAACATTGCAGGTATTGCTTGGGATACCATCTGAACACCATTTCAGCCCTGGAAGTTTCAATTCAAAGGTGTAGATTGAAGTTTTGTAAAGTGTACACTCACACAACACTTTTCACAAACTTTAACTAAAATGGTTTAGTTAGCCACAGTCGCCAGCGAACAACGGCAACTCAGCGCCATTAAAACACAATAAGCTCCACCGGAAAAGTGTTTGCTAGAAGTCAACTTTAATAGATACATAGCAACGCAGTTCAGATATTCTTATGAAATATCAACGTATAATAAATTAATAACAAATGATTGCAGCAGCGAAGGAGCCATTCTGCAATGGATTTAAAATTGGATTTAAAATTCGACAAATGGATTTAAATGCGGCAATGCACTTGCACGCACCGCTTTTGAATCGTTGCACGCTCAAGTTTTTAAACTTGATGCACTTGCACGCAGAAGTACTACAACTGTTTTCTGTGGCAATCAAATTTAAGCATGCACGTTACAATCAAATTATTTTTGCATGAAAGTCTTTACAAGGTTTTTTTTAATAATTTTTGTGGCATTTTTCAAAAAGATTGCGGAGTGGTGAACATACCTTGATGGGCTAACTACTGTGTTTTAGGGAACACAGTTTGAAACTACTGCAAACTAAAATCCTGGTTTTCAGGAGAATGTGCAAGATTTTTTGATGATAGCGAATCTTTGAAAAAGATATTCTGATTGAAAGATTCTCTGATAATGAAGGTTTTCTCGCAGTAGAGAATCGTTTCGTGATAAAGAATCTTTGATGATCAAGAATCTGTGACAGTCAGTGCTGTCGGCTCCATTGCAATCTTTTTTCAAACAAATCGCAATGAAAGTCGGGCGAAACAATTTGCTAGTGCGCCGTGTAATACTTTTTTCAACCTGCTTTTAAATACCAGGTTACAGTTATTCATACATTTTAAATCCAAACGCAAACTGGAAGCATTATTGCAGGTCTTTGATGATCCTGGTGTGATGTTGCAAAAATAGGATGAATAAATTATGACCACTCGCCGTTCAATGTCTCGCAAAGTCTCAGCAGCGATTTTTCAAATGTTTTCTCTTCTTTTCAGTGGATTCACGATAAGCGATGAATCAACGGGGTACATTATAAACTACGCGAGGGCGACCGCCGGCGTCTATGGCGACCCTTTTGAAAGACCTAGGAACCCAGCCAAAGGTTCACCGTTCAGCACAAGGGACAAGAACTTCCACAAGTAAGTAAGATGCAAATAATTGCTTGGGAAGATAAAGTGCAAGGAGTTGACATATGAAAAGACATTATAAGTTACTGTTCAAGTAACTATTCCGAGAATAATGAAATAGGTTTCACACGCCTTAACAATATGAACTATTATTTAAAGACTTTTCCAAAGCATACGAACATTACTTTCAGCATGTGTTTGTGTTCAACAGCCCGCTGAGCAACAGAGCCTGCCCCACCTATTATGGTCCGTGGTGGTTTTATGAAGATCAAAGATGCTACAACGAGTTTCTTACTGGGAAATACTCACAACGACCGGTGGATAGTCCCAGCCACTGGATTGGAATTGGGATAGTAGTCAGAAGCAACATGCTCTTTCGATGTCGATGAGTAGTGTAATCCTCCCCATGGCTTGAATTAATGGCGATCTTGAATTTTCTGCAGGGACGAAGTCTGTGCGGGGAGAAGAAAAAATGCGGGAAGAAGAAAAATGGCTGGCCCCGAAACGTGCCTTTAATGTTTTTACCCATAACAGACTGGTGGTTTTGTGTTGCTTCACTGATGTAGATATTAAAGCCCAATTTCAAAAAAGAGTTAGTTCTCCTCGTCAAACTTTAAAGCTTTACTTCGTTGAAGTGCTTACATATGCATAAGAGAAACTCTTTCTGAGAAAAATTTTACGTGATTTGTCTTTGTTCCACTGGTCATAGCAATGAAGTCAGCAGTAGGAAACCACAAGTTACTGGTGGAAACAAGATGAACGAATGAAATGCACTTTATAAATTTGCGTGCATTACCAACAAGGATTTAATATTTTCAATCTCTTGTCTAAGACCTACATTTCATAAAGAACCAGTCACTTTTCGAAATCAAGAAATACATTTCAGCTTAGGTGAAGGACTTGATACTGAAGCATTTTATTGTTTGAGAAGACAGCAGTCATTACGTTCGCTAGGTCACCATCACACATAACACTGGCATCACTTTATTGTGATTGAACGAGGTCATGATATCAAAACGAAAATAATGATAATTTGAGGCTGCAAAAAAACATGTATAGAGTGATTAAACCGACCGTCCATGCTAGTTTTCCAAACAAACCAGTGGAGCAAGTCATGAGAAAACGTTGACTTACTTAACTCAAAGCATGATTGTGATGTAACAAAAACTTATACCACATGCAGAGCTGAAGAATGGAACTTCGGGTTTGTATCAGGCAGGGTTTTTACTAAAAAGGCACCGCTATAAAATCAGATGTGTTTGTCAGAGTTTGAAAAGGGCTGAGAGGTTCTACTTCGGTGTCTGAAGAGGCATCGAAGAACTCCAAAGAAAAAAACGAATGTCTTCAAGGAAAGCTAGCAAGCTGCCCTCACGAGGTCAGTTACATACTAGGGTGCTTGTGAGTGGGACTAGGCGAAATCAGTCAGTGCAAAATAATTTAAAAAACAATCCAATGCGTTTCATGCCAAGATTTTTGAAATATGTCTTTCATTGATTTTTAAAATTTAAAGTCTACATGCGGACATCAGTATTGTGCTAAGTTAGCATTTCCGGCAGGTAGACTTTGCCTTGAGAAGTTAGTCAACAAAATATTGTAGGCTACATTCGGTTGAGAACGCTCTAACAAAACTGGGAGGCTGAGTTTCGCCTGACCCGGTCAGGTATTACCAAAGACTTTAAAAATGGTACTTGCAGCCTGTCCAGCTTCCTGCTTCGCATTATAATGGGTGGTGCAGGGAAAATGTACACGCACGGTACTGCCATAACTTAATACCAGT
>Ga0210059_1001598_pt1 | contig 34428 bp, 29 predicted proteins | sample Ectturendosymbi2_FD_188042 | JGI IMG/M metagenome (GOLD analysis project Ga0210059, IMG submission 188042) | Ecteinascidia turbinata endosymbiont from Florida, USA - Sample 2 (SPAdes) (version 2) | ecosystem: Host-associated > Tunicates > Ascidians > Unclassified | place: Key West, Florida... | reverse complement strand
GGTCAAACTAGCAACAAATTTTCCAAAAGATGGTCAGCGCATCGCAGTAATTGGAACAAACAAGATTGTAAAACTGACAGTGACAAGGACCAGATGGCCTTGTCGCGGCACTATTCAGAGAACCACTGCACTATAAACAAGCCATCTTTGGACGAAGCATACACCGTTACTTTTGTCAAACAACCAAGTTGTCACTCTCTAGATATCTGTGAAAATAAATGGTATCACCTAATTGACGTGCAAATCAACATTCAGAACATGATTCTCCCCCATTTGAAATAATTATTATGATGCTTTGTGTTGTTTGACCCAATCCGATGTTGTCTTCCACTTTGTCTGCTGGCTTTTCTCCCAACACAGCTTGCTTACTCCCACCGCAGCGTTTAAAGCGAACTCGTGGCAGGTTTTAATGCGTACCCCAGAGATTTACTGCCCGCACATGGCTTACTATTTTTCTCTACTGTTGTTACTCATTTCACCAAGAGTTAGTTTTTAGTTGGAGAAAATTTTCAGCCATTAGTGTCCACTAGTTAGATGTTTCAGTCATTTATTTATTTGAGTAAATGTATTTTTAATTTTTGAGTAAACACTTATTTCATGAGTCACAGTTTTGTTTTTTTTGTCACCACTAGTATTCTTGACGTCAGTCAGTTTGTTAAGACGTTAAGATTTATGAGCTTGTGTTACAAAATTTTTGATTGCAATCTTGAGTGTGTTTTTTCTCTGCTGTTACTTCAGCCTTTCAACTTTTCACCCGTAAGCTTTGCTTGCAATTTTCAAGACTGAGGAAGCTTAATTTTACATGAAATTGATTTCCTATTAACACATATAGAGCCAGCCTACGTGATATTCTTACTTTGATTTCGGCCTAAAAAACAGCAATTTTCAGTTGCCTTACCAACGCCCTAGCTCCTCAGCCGATTGTGTAGAGAGCTGTTCAACGGCTCAAACGGATCGGCCAGTCTAGTAGATTGCACTCGAAAAAAAATTTTTTGCCTAGGGGGTGCGGGTTTTCTGTGAGTGACGTCATAAGTGGAGGGCTTTTAACCCACCTTGGCCCACTTTGCCTGGCCCTGGGCGCCAACTGTTAGGTGGTAGTATTTCGCTGAAGTTTCTACTGGAAACTAGGCTACAATCCGAGTCTTCAGATACTTTGGATGACCTGCTAGGTTTCGTGTTCAAAAGTTGTGATGTAAGTTAGTAAAAATATTTGACTAATTAGTTAATTAATTAATTTGTTTCAATTAATTTGTTTATTTTTGATCGTAACTTTTGAACCAGAAACGCTAGAAAGTTGATCAAAGAAACTTCAGCGAAACACTTTGGCCTAGTAGTTGGGCCCTAGGCCAGGCAACATGAGCCAAAATGACCCTGCAACTTCTTCACTTATGACGTCACTCACAACAAACCCGCACCCCCCAGGCAAAAATTTTTTTCCGAGTGCAATCTACTAGACTGGCCGATCTGTTTGAGCCGTTGAACAGCTCTCTATTGCAATCAGCGGAGGAGCTAGGGTGTTGGTAAGGCAACCGAAAACTGCTGTTTTTTTTAAAATCACCAAAAACACCCAGACGCCAAGGAGTTAAAAATTTGCTGATCGATTCCTTGCTTACACCCATCGTGGAAAATACACACTAGTAAATACATTTCATTTGCAGAAGTCACCTGAAACAGATTGCTATGCATTTAGCAAAATGGATATCAGAATTTGATCTGGTAATTCTTTTATAAAACTTCTATCCCAAGGGAAATTTGATTCAATATACAGCTTTATTTGTTATCCATTCATTTATTGAGCGAAGTCTACTGTAGCTTAAGAAATAGACAAACAAAACAAGCCTAATACAAATAAACGTAGTCTAAACTGATAAGAGTCAAAACATCAAACCAGACAAATTTAGCCATTAGTAGAAAAAGGATTATACACCTCACCTGCACATTTTTTCCAGAATAATAATGAAACATGCAGTAATGGATGTTTACTCTACAGCCATATTACACAACATGAAGCCTACAGAAGGAAACTAACAAAATTTTGGAATCTGCATGCCTCTATTAGTATTAGCAACACCAACTTCTTTGAGACATGCAGTCAGTGTTCTTCAGGCTCATCACTGCAACTTTTGTGCTGCATAGTGCAGATGTTATTGCATTGGGAGCTATTATCCTCCAGCGCACACAAACAAATGAGTACACAATCTCAAACAACAAATGAGTACACAATCTCAAACACAACTCAGCACAAAAATTTGACATTAGTTTTGTTAATATAAACAAAGAGGTAGACATGCATGCACTGAGTTGTGCACCACTGGAATCAGCCCTAACTTTGTTCACAACTGTTGTAGACAAGACTTATTTTTGAGTGTTGTTCTCTAATAGAATTTCTGCGTGTGCAGGGAAGTATGCCATACTTCGTTAGCTAATGTTTGATACAATGCACAGTATCTAATTCTGATCACTGAAAAAGTGAATAATTCATTACACACTTTGCAGTTACTTGCAAACAGACACTCAGACTTAAATTACTATTTACTAAGGAAAACTCATCTTTTTAAGAATGAACCTAAATGAGGTTGTTTCTAACCTGAGATAGACACTTGATTATTATGAATCACCTTTATTTTTTGGAATTTTTATCCCTTCTAAAATCTAATCGCAGTTGTTAATTTCTCGGGTTGTCAGAAGATATGTTGTATTGAATAAAAACAGGTTTTGATCATGTTGAGACAATCTGTACAAAAAATTTTTCCAGTTCTAAGGTTTTGCAGACAACAGAATATTTCCACGTGAATTTCACTGAGCTTAAAAGAATCAGGATATGATGATCCTTTAATAAAGTGCTCAATGTCAAACACTCTTTCAGCATGTTTTTTGTCTGATTGATTAGCACAACTGTTGTGAATGTGAAGTATAAAATAGTTATCAGACTAACATATGTAGTAAATCATGTATCTTTTTTACAGAATCGTGCTTGCTGATGTCCTAGGTTTGATCAAAATGACTTCTGCTGAGAGTATTTGTTACACATTAATCTACAGTCCATCTGTAACAGATTCTGAACCTGTCAATGAAACCAAATTAAAAAATGACATAGAGCATGGTGATGTTCGCACAAAAACTGATGCTCTTAAAAGAGTAATCCTTATGACATTGAATGGGGAAAAGCTACAAGGTATGTTGTTGGTGCACAACTGCACATATGAGTTTTTTTAAAAAAAGTTTTTGTTGTTTTGACTGAACAAACAGTATGAAACAGCTATCGTAAATTATGTGTCATTTGAAACTATGATTCTGATGCAGCACTTCTCAATTGGTCTTGCAGACTGCACCGCCAGCCTTCAAGGAAAAAACATTTTTGCACTGTTAGCAGCAATTAGTTTCTTGTATGCAGATTGCAAAAATAATAGTACTGAATTTCAGAAACATGACCAAGAGTTGCATGGAAGAATTATGCATTTCTGAAGTATGCAAAAAAATATTGAATGCAGCAATATGTCATCAAAGTTGTATTTAAAAATACTAATGTATCTGACAACAAAACTAAAAATTGGTGTAGCAGTTCATTTATCTTTTCAATAGACAAGAAAGTTCAATTAATTATTATTGAATTGGCGAAGAAGTTCATGCAAAAAAAGAATTTTGAATAAATACATGAAGAAGTTGATGTAATGATATAAATTTGGCACCCCCAGAATTTCATCTCGTACCTCCACCAGGGGTATGAGCATCTCCGATTAAGAGCAACAACTTTTTTTACTTATTTTTATTTCTCTAAAGTTAACCTTTAATTCTTACAGTAATTTAAAACTTTTTTGTAAGAACTTGTTTTGGTTTTTTATGTGGTTATAGTAAAAATACAGTAATGTTGGTGTTGCACAAATTGTGAAGAGGTGTTTGAAAACGTTTTATGCATAACCATTGCAGAATTTCATCGTTTTTCTAGACTTAGGTTTTTAGAAAAATGACGACTACAGATTATATACAGAAATTTCTAGATTTAAGGTGAACATATGGTGCTACTCTAATGTTTGACAGAGTACAACAGTATACAAGTAAAGACATCAAAAATGTGTTTCTAAGTAACCACATCCAACTTGTTTGAGAAAGCACCTATTTCAATGGTAAAATAATTTCTGTGCAGGACTACTCATGACCATCATCAAGTATCTTCTGCCATCGGATGATCACACTATCAAAAAGTTGCTTCTGGTATTTTGGGAAATTTGGCCAAAAACAGATCCTCAAGGAAAGTTGCGACCAGAGATGATTTTAGTCTGTGATGCATATCGTAAGGTATGGTGCAAGAATGGCGTATATCAGCGGTTTCAAACTCATTTGGTGCTGTGGGCCATATTTACACACTAAAATTTTACATGGGCCAGGCAATTTTGCACATAATGATACAATCAATATTTTCATTTACGATTTATTCATGGCACTGCCACTCGAAGAAATTTAACATCTTTTGCCAATTACAAACGTTAATATCTGGTACCAAAGATTGTGCAGTCGTAACTTTCAGCGTTGAATTAAGATGCACATCTGTCAAGTGAGATTGGAATCGAGACTTGTTTAAGTTCATCAAAGAGAACAAGTATTCGCAGACATAAGTACTAGATGGTCCTCGATGTCATTTCCTTCATTTGGGGATAGGTTGGTCCAATATATCGACAAAATGTTTTGATGTCAACATTTTCAAATTTAGCTTTAAGAACACTGTTGTACTGTAACTCAGTTCCATTTTATATTTTCGTGGCACCTCTTCAGCATTGACAGAAAAAGGGTTACTGAAAATAGCAAAATCAGTTTTCAGATCTTTGAAATCTGCAAATCTTTCTTCAAATACATTGTAAATTCTTCAAATCCTCATGGAATTTACACAACTTCATGATTTTGAACTGCAGAGGTTGCTACCATTGGTTTTGCCTAATTATTAAGGTGTCGCATTATGACTATAAACAAAAAAACTCATTCGGCTATGACTTTTTTTGGCATAACTCTGTCAGACCTAATGCACTCATAAAACTAACATGACACGGACTGCCAGTTTGACACCCCTGGCTTATGTAGTGTAACATGAACGAGAACATAATCGTGAGTTTGTTACCAGCAGGTGTCAATTGCTAATACTTTAATATGGTTTTGTATGGTTGCTTTAACTAAGTGAGACACAGATTACTGTGGCTTGCTGATGCGTGTTAAACTCAGGACGGGTGTTAAACTTCTGAGATCAAAGAGTTCTTAAGATCTGACTGTATTAACAACACAATTGCCACACTTGAGCTTTTATGAGAGAAAAAGCATGTTGTATTCACATGCATTCTTGAAACATGAAGTTAACACCAGCAACTTTAAACGTATTCATACAATCCTGTGGAAATTGTATTTGCTGATAAAAACAACAATGCTTCAAGGACTTCCTAAAAAAGCTCAAGTGTGGCAATTGTGTTGTTAAACTCAATAGCCATTTTTAAAAACCTGTCTCAAAAGTATTTGAATGAGATTTGAATTATTTGTGATAAAGGCTTACCTTTGTGTTATGAAGAATGTCTGGATTTTAAATCTTACAGCAGTTGTTTCAATGTTATAATAATAGGATTCTTGTTTAAAAATCCCCTCTCATTTCCTTCTGTGCAGGATTTGCAACACCCAAATGAGTTCATTCGAGGTTCAACTTTGAGATTTTTGTGCAAACTTCGTCAACCAGAGCTAATTGAACCACTCATGCCGGCAATTCGAGCATGCCTTGATCACAGACATAGTTACGTGAGAAGAAATGCAGTCCTTGCAATCTACACTATATACAGGTTCTTTATTAATTTTTGCATAACAATCTCAGACCCTGTGATTTTAGTGATGTGCTGAACGTGCAAAAGTATTTGTATTGTGCTTGATATCTTTTCTGTGCTATCAGGAGTCTTGTTCATCAGGTCATTTTGTGGAAATGTGCTAAATATTTCTAAGCAAAGTCCTTAATTGTAGTCTTCAATGAAAGCGTCTCTTGTTTTCATCAGAATTTAGTTTGTCTTCAAAACATGTAATCAGTTAACAGTGACATTCTTTTATACTTTTTATGCAGAAAATTTGACCAGCTGATTCCTGACGCTCCTGAGTTAATTCATGAGTTTTTGGAAGGCGAAAAGGATGCTTCATGTAAAAGAAATGCGTTCATGATGTTGATTCATGCTGATCAGGAACGAGCTTTGGATTATTTGAGTACTTGCATTGATCAGGTGCAGCCTACGGAACGCATATTGTTCAGTGTCGTTCATAAAGTGTATTATTAAGGTTTACTCCTTTGTTGCAGTTGTTTAAAGATGTCACGTCTTGCAAAAGTTAAGAACGTTTTGTGCGCAGCACGAGCGCCAAGTGCGGACGCGGCGCTACCTCTGCAATATTTGTCAGCTGTGCAGCACACCTGCGTATTCCTGACGTCTATTTCGCATCCTCAGCCATATTGCACTTGTTCGTGCAAGTTGTCTGGCGCTGTGTTATCGTGAAACATTCCTGCTATTTAGGTGCCAAGGACAAAGAAAGATTGCAAAGAAAATATGCAATCATTTCTTTTCGACATAGCCTAATGCAGGCGGACTGCTTCTGGTGCGCGTTTATCAGGAGTCTGTACCCCTATTACATTACAGCACCAATTTCAGCATCTAGCGAGGTCAACATTGAACTAAAACTGTTTTCGTAGCACCTAATTCGTGGTTTGCAAACAGTTTCAGTCTTAACGCAGAACTCGCTAGACCAGTGGTCCTTAATCTTTTCTCTATCACGCCTCAAGTAATTGTCCTTTGATTATTTGAAGTCAGGGGGCTTGAAACAAATCGGACGGTACACTTTCCCGTTCAAAAATTTTCCATTTTGCAGAGTGCGTAGGGCTCGCGACCCTTGGACCCTGGGGAGGCGTGCTCCCACAGTTAAGAACAACTGCGCTAGACGCTGAAGAAATCGCTGCAAGTCATAGAATTAGACGCATATAATTATGACGTCACGAATTTCGCACGCCCAGAAAACTTCCAAATTCGACGTCTGTGGTGCACAGTATATCACGACATTTCTGAGTTATATCTTTTGATTTTAGTATTGCTGCACATGAGCATACTAGCTATCCATTCAATGTAGGTTTGCTAGTATCCGGCAATCTGGTGTATGCAACCGGATGATCTGCATGGAAGCTTTTGAATCCTTTCATACTTGTGTGGTCCATTAGATAGATATCTATTTTAATTCCAGTGATATCTTTGACCTTCAACATTAAATCAACTTTGCTATTGATGGAAATAACTGAGTTAGTTTTGATTGCAGTTACTTTTAATTAAAATCCCTCAAGTTTGCAAATTTTCTAGTGAACATCAAAATTCAGTGGGCGAGCAATACATTAAAGGTGATCTAATGCCAAGAGTCATCCAGATAGTTTTCGCGTGCCACGGCCGGTTCAAGCAAAGTGTTACAAAGTTATTGAAACCAAATATTGCAACTTCTTCCAAGTGAAAAAGAAGCGGAACTGACGCTTCGCCACCGACGCTTTTCTACTGCATGACCATTGCTTCTGCGATTCTAACATAAGGAAAAAGAAGACAGTTTCATTAAACGCGCTGTTGTGCTCGCCGTGTGGTATCACGAGTGGTCTGCAACCCCAGTCTCAGCTTGCTCTCCGCCGGAGTCTGAATGAATGCAGTTAATGCTGCATTGATGACAAATCATAGCCGCACAGCGCGTGAAACTTTCTCCTGCACCATCCATTAACGCTGAGCACAAGGCTGGATAAGCGGCAAGTACCGTTTGTCAAGCCTTCGATATGACCCGACCAGGAATCCAGTGAAGCTTACCAACCTGGACAGCGCGTGCTCAACCCACTGCACTGCATAGTCGGTATTCTTACATAAATGTGGTCCTAATAGGTGATCACCACTTACGCTGCCACTGGATATCATTGCTAATCCTTCCCAACCCAGTTAAATGCAACCGGTTATAGCACATCGCCTCGTAGTCAGCAAGACAACAGTTTACAACAGTTTGATTTCTTCATGTTGTTTCGATTCCTATTTCGCCGTAAGTGCGGTCAATCCCAACAAACCTAGTTCGCTTTTTCACAATCACTCATTTCTTTGCGATAAGGGTGCTTGGCAAAAACTTTCACTCTTATTTGGGGTAAAAAATTATAAGTACTAGGTTGTGACCGTTGTATTTCTACTTGAACATGAACTACGCCAGTACGTTCGTGGATAGACATATGACACGTATGCCTTTCCGATAACTGACAGCTTTTATGCACAGGTGAACTCATTCAACGATATCCTGCAGTTGGTAATTGTCGAACTGGTCTATAAAGTTTGTCATGCCAATCCGAACGAACGATCCCGTTTCATTCGCTGCATATACAACTTACTTCAGTCTTCCAGCCAAGCTGTGCGATATGAGGCGGCTGGAACGTTGGTCACGCTTTCGAGTGCACCAACCGCTGTTAGGTAAAAGCGTGTTTATTTCGGAGTTGTAAGATCTGAGTGATGCCGAAATTGCTTTGACTCTTCGAAACAAAGATATCAGTTTGACGTTTTTTCACTCCAGGTATCTGCTCACCTGTGTTTCGCATTGCCGTGAATGAAAAAGCACTATTTGTCTTTCTTTTAGCGTGCTATTTTTTGGTCATCCACCGGGGTGTTTAATGCGGATCGACTACCACAAGGATTTTGCTTGACACTGTTTTTCCTGCTTTCGACAGAGCTGCTGCGCAATGTTACGTGGAACTGGTTGTAAAGGAAGCAGATAATAATGTGAAGCTGATTGTTCTGGATCGTTTGATTGACCTGAAGGATCATCCCTCGCATGAAAAAGTCCTTCAGGTGAGAACAAAGTTTAGAAAGTGAAAGTCTTTATGAGAACTGTAGACAGTCACGACTATTTTCCAGACGGTTTTCTCTGTATTTAGCGATGCTACGGCGTCCCGAGTACGCGAAAAATTTACGAATAACTGGTAAACTTAGAGGTTGTGTGGCGCAAGTGCTGCTGGCGTCTATCTTCCGTTCTTCTGTATCTTAGCATGTTTATTTACGCCGAACGCACATAAAAAACGATATTTTTGTCTGCCTTATTGCACAAAATCGTACTGCAGATGTAATACTTTTGCCCAAAGGCGTTCGATCATTCCTCCCACTTTAACCTCTTTATCTTCTTGTTACGCAGGAAATGGTGATGGACATCCTTCGCGCTTTGGGTTCACCTGATCTGGAAGTGCGTCGCAAAACTCTGGATCTGGCTCTGGAACTTGTGTCGTCCCGAAACGTTGAAGATTTTGTTAAATTTCTTGAGAAAGAGGTAACGTACAGCAAATTTAATTTCAGTTAAATGTCAAGCTAGTTCAAGTTACGTTCAATTTCAAGTTAAATTTCAGTTTATATCTGGTTTTCCTTATGTTGTAATGCCAAGGTACGGACCGTGTTCTCAGAGCAGTGGTTTTCAAACATTTTTGTACGGCGCTCCATTACATCAACACACCATAACCCAACAAACCCCATCTAAAACTCGAATGAAGCAAATTATGTAATACAGCCATGTACATAAAATATCTACTCGCGACCTCTCCAAAAATGGTTTACGGCCGTTCTGGTGTCGCCCCCCAGGTTGAAAACCACTGCGGAGTGGTGTGCAACTATGTGCCTACGCAAATGTTTGTCAGGTCAGCTCTTTGACTGGATTACTAGTGCACAGAAATGACCCTATAATCGATGACAGAAGACAGGCTTATTATAATACTTCGCGCAACATTAGAAAAAGTCACATCGTAGCATGTCATCATTTGGTCTCAGTCCTATGTGGGGAGATTGCATGCTAAGAGTATTATTTTTTTGAATTTTTACCTAACATCAGCCAGTGCATTTTGTAATCCAGATTGTCAAGACCACAAGTGTGCAGGGCCACGACAACACAGACAAGTACAGGCAACTGTTGGTGAAACACTTGCACGCTTGCGCTATTAAATTTCCGGACACCGCTGCCACCATCATACCTGTGGTGAGTTTACTGAGCATTGATCCGATGATGTCTTCGGTTTTGTTTCTATTGAAATGATTGCATTTGCTGCTCTCTTTCAATATGATGGGTTGATGGGCCTCCTTAGTTTTTTAGAGTTTATTTTTGTGAATTCTTGATTCCTTTAAAGCAATCCAATTTGTTTTAAATTTGTCAGGAAGCGGATGGAAATTTCAGCGAAATTTGTTTGCTTTGTACTTCGTCGTCCACGTTGCATTGCGTTGGCGCTCAAGCGCATGAGTGTCTGAACTTGTGATCACGCAGCTGTTGTGATGCAAAGCTTTCTTAGTGAAACGTACCGAGTTATTTTTTTGTAGCTAATGGAATTTCTCGGAGACAGCGAGGAGCTCGCGGCTTCCGATGTCCTGGTGTTTGTCCGCGAAGCCGTTCATCGCTACGATGAGCACAAAGGTCTCATACTGGACAAGCTGCTTGAAGTTTTTTCTTCGATTCGCACTGTCAAGTGAGTCGTTGCCCCAAAATAGAGGGTTTTTCCCTATTCGAAGAGCTCCGTTGAAAGATATTGCACACGCGGTTGTTGCCACCAAATGCGGCTGTGCGCGCACCTAATGTAGATTCGTAATTTGAAAACAAGTTGCCTCTTCATGATTTTACTGTGAACCAAGTTCTGTGGCTTTCTGTGCTGTTTGATGCAGTTCTTTTGTGGCATTTTTCTTAAACTACGTTTCGCTGAAACGTTGCGATTGCGATCGTGCTTGTTTTGGTGCGTAAACAATAAGAGATCGACCGCGTGTTGTTCTGGTCCTGCATTCCTGGCTTCTGCTGATTTCGTGGAGCAGGACCGTCTGCCGTCGCATTTCTACACCGTACACATATTTAATTGAACAGGATCATGAGAGGTGTGCTGTGGATTTTGGGCGAATACTGCGACGGCAGCTCGAGGATTCTCCGCTTCGTCACGGAGATCCGCAAGTCGATCGGCGATCTGCCAATCGTCGAAAGCGAATTGAAACTTGCTGCCGGCGAAGCAGAAGAAAAGGACGACGAAGAAAAAGTGGCGCAGGTTAACGTCAACTCGATAAACGTGCATCGTCCTGTGGCAGTTCAAAATCAAACATCCTCGATAGCAGCTTGGCTTGCGTTTTCGTGGTGTGAGGTTTATTCAGTTGCATCGCACTTTTGCTAGTTAGCAACTAACATGTGTCATGCATTTGAAGTGTGTTTTTATAGTTTCTGTGTAAGGTTCACTCGAGCCGGTTGATGTTCTTGACGCAAATGAACCCTGAAGCTCCCCAAAGATTTGCAACTTGGTCTGGTTATTACGGTGTGGGGCGAAAGTGTTTAATATATTCTACCTGCCCATACTCTGCTTTCCAGTCCGCTGCATCTCGTCGCGTCACCGAAATGGGGACCTACGTCACTCAGTCAGCGTTCAGCGTCGGCAGCAAGTCGTCCGGTGGGAAGTCCGGGTCGGAACGAAAACGACCTCCGCTACGTCAGTTCTTCATGGATGGTGATTTCACTCTGTCAGGCTCGCTTTCCACTGCTCTTACAAAGCAAGCGCTTCGTTTCTTAACTTCGTGCAATAATCCGCGCAAGCAGAACGTAAGTTGCGACCAGCATACAAGTTTTTTCTAACAATGTCTGATTAATCGCTTTTCCGTGTCATTTGTTCACATCTTTGCGTCATTTATTTGGTTCTTTGAGGGGCTTGATTCAATGACCGTTCGGTCCCCGCCATTATGGTTTCGTCGCGGCCGGAGACGTCCGCTCTCGATCATCTTCTATTCCGTAAAAGAATTAGAGGGCGTCTGATTTGGGCTTTTCTTTGTGGCTGCCACTGCCTTGCAGCAGCGTTCCTCCAAACAAATCTTGTCGTATTAAAATTTTCTACTCAGTGATTGGCCCGTGAAAAATCCTGGGACACAAATCTGGCTCATGTTACACAATGGGTCGCTGTCCAAATATTTTCCAATCGAAGCGAGAAGCGATCGTCTGTCGCGTGAAAACGGTCAAAAAATGAGCATCTTAACCCCTCCTCGGGAATTTTGTATTTTCAGGTTAAAAGTGTTAACTCAACGAAAACAAAGCAATTCAACACGGAAATGAGAGTAAATTAAACAAATGGAAATATACACAGAAACAACCTTTTTTGACGAAAAATCGCTTATTTTTTACGTTTCAGTCGTTCGCAGCACAGTGCATGCTCATCCTGTCCAGCGTACTTCACCTTGGTCGCTCCGGGTTGCCGAAGAAGTCAATCAGCGACGACGAGATTGACCGAATTTCGTCGTGTCTGAAGGTAACCACCGGTGCCAGTTTTTAACGCGCAAATTCTCTCCTGTGTGTACAGTATCGTTAAAGTTTTGTGATTGTATAACGGATTAGTTCACCTTTTTTGCGACAGTGTTAATCGACCACTGTTATGAAGTTGCGGAACAGGTCCAAGACTGGTCACAAAAGATATCACTGGACTGCTGCACGCATGCTCCTTTTTTTCGTATTGTTTTTCGGTTCAAGAACCAACTTCGGCGTACACTTGCGTGTATGTCACAAGAACTCGAGCGTTTGGGTGAAATCTTTCAGGCAAATTTAACGTACAGTTCATTTTATGTTCTACCCGCTTTGTACTCTTCGGAATGTCACGAATGGTCTGCGGCGCCATCTCCGCTTGCTAGCGCCGTGGGCCACGCGGCTATTTCGCAGTGAATGCTGCACTGGTGGCGAGTCAATGGCAGCACTGGTTGTTCCACTTCTTTTAACTCGAGTTGAAAGTTTCTTACGTGTTGATGTCAGTCAACTTTGCGTACCCAATTACTCGTTCTAGTCAGGTCCACTGCGCTATGGATGATAAAGCTTTGGCTCGTGATCCAAGCGGCTTGTACTACCGATCCGTTAAAGCTACATTCAACGGAAGTTCCATGAGATAAATACGAATACAGTTTTATAGATGTAGTGACTATGGTTTTCTTTTTGATCAATAGTGTTCAAGTGAATAACATGTGCAATAAATAAGCTAGCTGCAGGTCAAAGGTAGTAGCTGTTCAGATGGATAAATTGCAGCTTAAAATATTAAGTACTTACATGTTGCAAAAGTTATTTCAGCCTTCAACAGTGTTAAATTCAGATAAAACATTTTGCTGAGTTTGATTAAAACTAAACCATACTTGTGGGGTGCTTGACATCCACTAATCGCGTACAGATTGTGGTTACTTTCCAAACGAAGCAAGCTCGTGTCAAATACTCCAGTTTTCGTATCTTAACCAACCACACGGGCCAAACAAGCAATGTATTCAGATATATCCTTAACTGTTAGGGTCATCGCAGGCAGGATGGGTATGCACCTTTACATTTGCGACGCATTCTTAGATAACCTGTTGCCAACCTCATACTGTTTTATTTACAACAGGTCTTGTCGGAACGCAACCAGTCCATGCTGGAAATCTTCACCGCCAAATGCAGGGAGTCGCTTTCGACCCTGCTCGAAGCTAAGGCCGCTGAAGAGAGCAGTCAGAGAAAAGCCGCTGAGAAGACAAAGAATGCGCTCAACGCAGTACAGGTTTGTGGCTGAGCAGCACCGAGTCGAATACGCTCAATACGTTGACGTGCTGTGTTGGTGCGCCGCATCTTTCTGTTCCTGCAGCAAGTTTCGATCTCCAGGGCGCGTTTTTATTTGTTATTGTTGCACGACTTGGCGATTTTCTCAATTGCAGCCCGACGACCCTATCAACTTCGTACAACTGTTGGCAAAAGTAGATCCGGGCTCCTTGGAAGATCAATTCGAGTTGAGCTTGAGCGCTGCCGTGGGAACTCTGCCTCAAAAGAAGGAAGTGAAAGACCCCGCTGCAACAAAACTGAACAAGGTAGGTCGGTTTGTGTGGGAACCACAGTCGTAGTGGATATGACTCGGCATTTTAAAGTGTACTGCCTGACATGGATCTCAGCACAACCTAAGAAAATTTTGCAAGTTCCGCCGATGTTGTTCGTTACTTTCAATCGCAGTTAAATATAAGCCATTTATCTGCTGCTCAACCTTGCTCTTGGATTTGTGCGCAGTACAGTGTGCCAAGCATTGCGTTTTATTTGGTTTGCACGCATGTCTTCATGTGGTGAACAGCGGAGTTACTTTGCCGAGGTCGTTAAATATCAAAGGAAGTGTTCCACGTATAAAATTTACTTTTATTGATTACACTTACAATTTGCGCAGGTCACTCAGCTGACTGGTTTTTCGGATCCTGTGTACGCTGAAGCATACGTTCATATCAATCAGTATGACATCGTTCTCGACGTCCTTGTTGTCAATCAAACCGCCGACACTCTGCAAAACTGCACAATCGAACTTGCCACCCTGGGTAAGTTTGTGTTTTTTGCCCGTTGCAAGATTTGTAAACCCATTTGACCGAAATTCGAAGCTTATTATCGTTCTCTTCTCAAAAAGATGCCGTTATAATCTACAGTGTTTCGCGTTTGATTTCCTCGTATCGTTACATGCATTGCACTCCCTTCAGGAAAATGGCAACCGTCAAATAAATTTACTCCAGGGTGACATTTTGTAATGGCGATTTTTGAAATGGATTTATAAACGCGTTAAAACCGACTCAGCAAACCACGCGCTCAGATATATTCGGTCCCAAGCTTGTGTTCTATCTGCCTGTGCTTCCGCTTCCTAAACCGTTTCGTGTCTTGCATCCATGTCTTGTACCAAGGTTAAATGTTTGGCTTACCGCCCAGGTGACTTGAAACTGGTTGAGAAACCCAGCCCTCTTACCCTCGCACCCCATGACTTCGCCAACATCAAAGCCAGCGTGAAAGTTGCCTCAACCGAAAATGGCATCATCTTCGGAAACATCGTGTACGACATCACTGGCGCCGCTAGCGACCGCAACTGCGTGGTTCTCAACGATATCCATATCGATATCATGGATTACATTCAACCTGCTAGCTGTACCGACGCGGAATTCAGGTACATTGGACTGTTGTGCGTTTCCTTTTAATTATGTGCCTCCAACGCCCTAATACCAATTTTGATGAAAACTACCCGATCTAGACGCATTAAACAAAGAGAAGGTAGCGCTTTTCTGACTCGAGCAACTTGATTTTAGATGGTTTTTCACTCAGTTAAATATATGAACGGTTTGTTGCACACTTGCTGAATGATGCAGTGGAATTAAATGCTGGATGCACACCGGCTTCTTGGTTATGCAGTCTTTCCCATACAACTCTAAAACTAATGTCAGTTGTAACTGAACAATTCGTCCAAAACTGTAAAACCACCGAGAGTCCGGGTGCGAAAAGTAATTCCGTTATCGTACGTGCCAGATTTATTGGCAGATTTTAAAAATGCAATGTACCAGACGTCTCGACTTCCGTGAAACCCTAATTCTTGCAGGCAAATGTGGGCGGAGTTTGAATGGGAGAATAAGGTGGTGGTAAACACCAACATAACTAACTTGTCCGACTATTTGCAACATATCCTCAAGTCTACCAACATGAAGTGCTTGACACCGGAAAAGGTGAGGCCGCTGAGACGTTTGTATGTACTGTATGCTTTGGAGGGGCGTAGCGAGAAGCAGCAGCAGCAGCTTGTCGGTAACTCTGTATGACTCAACCACTCCCGCTCGGCGATAGGCTTGTGTTGTGCTGCAGATAAGATACACCCAAGTCAGTAAACAATAATCTGATACGTAATGTTTATAACCTTTCCATTAAGCAGATAAGCTTTCACTTCCACTTCCACTGTAGCTTATATTTTGCCACCCAAAGTATGTTAGCTTTGTTTAATCAAATTTCAACTAAATGTTCATGTTTGGATTTTCAAATGAATTTTTTAAGAATATTTCATGTACTGAGCTCACTACAACACGGAAACTATATACGTTTTTTAGTAGTCTTTTACACCTCCGGTGATAAGGTGCAGCAGGCAACGTTTAAGCGCATCCAAGTAACCGCGTTGTTTGTGCCCTGGTATTCAGAGAAGCGTTGTTGCGTGTTTCACGTACTTGGCCTACTCTTTGCTGTATTGCGAAGAAGTGAATACCTGTTTATGGTGTTGTGTTTTTTCAGGAATTTTGTTGATTAATCAGTTGTATTCAAAATGTAACTGACAAAAGCGAAACTACAGTTTTGAAGTGTGTTCGGGAGTTAAAAAAGTTCTTTTGTGTGATTGCGCTAAAAGTTTAAAATTGTACGGTCAAGACCAAGCTTTGGCGACTGTGCAAGAACAACGTCATGCATACGTCTTGGAAGCGAGGCCGAGACGAATAAAAACTGTTGCCGTCTGACGGGCGGCCGTAAAGGGAATTTCTGCGTCTTTCAAATATTGCCCGTTCGAAATAATACTAGCGTAAGTCAAGTACCTGTAACATTCCTCGTTTAACAATCTGCTCATCACCATCTTTTCGGGAAGTTATGCGTGTGAGTGCACCAATGTCCCTGCGTCAATCGCAATTGAGGTAACACTCTGAAATCAGATTCTGAATCGCCACAAATTCGATTTTGTTATTGTATCGCACCTAAATTGTCCGTCGCGAAACAAACCATGCGATCCGGATGGACGCAGACTGTACTTCAGGAGATACTATCGACTGAAATGCCAGGGATTTGTCACGCGGTCAAAGTTTAGAGAACAGTAGACTAATGAGCAATTCGAGTCCAAGTTTAAACAAAATTTTCTGCTTTCGTTGTCGGATGATTTCTTTACATACATGTAAACTGACACGGATTCTTGAGCAACTGCAAGACTTTCAAGCGATAGAAATCCTGCTCAAATTAGGCTATGCTTGCGAAATGAGATGATTCTTCGCACGATGATGTTAATCGATCAACTGACTTGCTGTGTGTGAAGGCGTTGGACGGCGATTCTGGATTTCTGGCCGCCAACCTTTTCGCGAAGTCAATTTTCGGCGAAAGCGCTTTGGCAAACGTGAGCATCGAGAAAGCGGCTGGGAGTAGTCCAGAAACACCAGTCAGCGGCCACATCCGAATCCGAGCTTTGAGTCAGGTCAGTACTGGATCGTGACTTTCGCGTTTTTGTACGGCTCTGTTGCATGTTGCTCTATTTTTGACGATAATTTTGCATGTTATATTTTTCGACCGTAAGAATGTTTAGAAGTGTTGTCTTCTGGGAATTTCCTGAAACTACAGTTTTTCATGTGCAGGGTGACCATAGTATTGTTTCTACAAAGAGGTGGAGGCACAATTTAATTGGTGAAGCTTTGAAATAATAGCGATTATAATGGAGTCTTTTGAGGGCAGAGTGTGTCAATTCTTCCAATTTCCGCGCAAAAAATAAACTGAAGAACCAAAAAGGTCATTTTTTGCGAAACGGAAACATAGTTTTTCGCTGCGCATTTTCATCAGTTGCTTTTGCAACGCCGGTTGCCTGAACAACCAAGCAACAAGCCTGGACCGACCCTATGAAACGATACTGTGCCGGTCAAACCGGGGTCTATGTGGTCACCTTGCGATATTTATACATGCTTATATTTATATGCATATTTACAGGGCATGGCTCTCAGTCTTGGAGACAAGATAACGCATTCGCAAAAGAAAGGCAAAAAATAGCGTTTCTCATTGCAATGTGACGTTGCAGGACAGTAATTTGAGCTTTGTAAGCCGAAGAGCCAACCCACTCGGGCGTGGAAGCCTGGTCAAAGCAAGTTTATGTAGTTAGATATATGATCTTTTCGCACTGCTGCGTACGCGTTACTTGTGTGTATGGTGGATCCCACCTGTTTCCTTCGCAATAGCCACGCTTTATGGTGGTTAAACTTAATCTTGTGGCTGTCATCCTTCTGTCGGAGCAACCGAATGGGTAATAACATTTCAGCTACTTTTATTCGCGTTAGCAAAGGTTGTATTTCCTATTGACTAGTCTTGTGTGCAGCTCGATTCATGGTCTTGTGTTTGTACTCCTGTCGGCAAATGTTGAGTGCGATTCGACTCATTGTCTGTTTTTCTAAGGTCCACTACACTGGGTTTAAGAGACTGCATGTTGGTGTAGATCTCAAAGTAGTTTTCACTTGCATTTTGCAGCTTTGGTTCATCGAAATCTTCCAAAAATTTTAAACTTGTGATGTTGGAGTTGCCCAAATCAACTGTTCACAAGGTTTTACTTGGTTTGACTCGCAACCCTTATCTCGTATACGCCGTGGATCTCGATCCGTTCCTGTTTATGTTGAGCATTAACTTTGCAATATGGTTATTTTTAATGGTAAGAGCTGCTTTGGAAAAGTGCTGAGATCGTATTGTATGTCTAGACGTCAGTGTGGACGTGAAGGTCATTCGCGACTTAGAAATAAGACGCTAGGCACGTGTATGTACAGGTGGATTCTCATACAAGGCTTCTTACGAATTTAAATTAAGACATCGCGTAAAATGCCTTAAGATTTGCAAAGTGAAACTTCTGTCCCGGCTGCGCTGGTCAGTGGATTTTGAACCTTCACTGCCCGAAGCAAAACATGTGAGGAATCGAAGCTTGTCACTCTTCGTCGGTATAGACAAACCCGTTTCAGATCTAATTGATTCTCAGCACATAAAAACATATGAGCCGTGTTGGCATCAACGTTGGTGCGGCAAGCGCAGACTTCGATCGTTCGCAAAACTAAACGCAGCTTTGAGTGATGCTTTGTTTTTCTGCCTCGTTTGCCGGACGCTGCTATGTATATTACTTTCCTCCCGTTCGTAAAATTAGGAATTCTGCAATGGCCCTGCTGGTGCTGTGGTCTCATTAAGTTATCGGCACATTTGTGCCCACCTTCTCCTGGTTTCAAGAACTCTATCTTGCGACCTGTTTGTCATGGGACGATAAGTTTCTTACGTAGTCGGCCTTGTTCCATTAATAAAGAACCGGTTTTGTACGTCGTTCAGCTTTAGCTGTTTTATCAATCGTAAGCATCTTCTTTATTTCCGATAGCTGCGCTCTCTCTGTTTATCGTCAGATTCCTCTTGTGTATCCTGCTCCACCGTGCTTGATGTGTCGTTGCTTTTTCGCACTGGATCGTTGCCACGTACGTGTAGCGGGAGAATAAAACGGTGGTCTGGAAAATAATGCGTTTTGCGTGGCTTCGATCTGTCGTGGAAAAAACATTGCGTTGCCGCGTGAAGACGATTTTGCCACGTTCTTCCATGTAAAAATAATCTCCTCTCGCCATCGTTGAAACTGGCGATAACTTGATAGACTAATGGCGAGTGCGACAAAATATATTTTCTTGCTAAGTAGGCAGGTTGCCACCTTGCTCTTTAGGTAATTAGCAGCCTATTAATCGTTTTTGCACACCTCTACGTTTCTTGTTCATGCACAGATAAGAATGATAGTACAAATACCTCTGCTACTTTCAACGTACGGTTTGAAGTAAGGGATTTGAAAAAATGATGAAAACATTTTAAAAGCCACAAATGTCTGTGTGGCTGACCACATCCTTGCTTAGTACTGTGGAAATTATTTTTAATTTTTAGTTATCATAGATATGGTGCACAGCAGTGGCGCAGTCAGAATGAGGCCATGCCCCCCGAAACAAACTTTCTAAGATTTTTACTGGTGCGTTGTATCGATTTTCAACAGTTAGAAAGAAGTCAGTGACTGAAGACGTCATTGACTGCCCCTCCCGAACAAAATTCTTAGCTGCGCTACTGACGCACAGTTTGACTTCGAATCTCAAGTGAGTGCGAGTCCTCGTCAATCATCAAATCGAGTCTTTGACCAAGATATTGAGCTGTCAGCCGTCGAGATTTGTGTAACTAAAATGATCATTGATGTACTTCGAGACCGTAACCTCCAAAAACGAGATCGATTTCGAACTTTGTGACTGAGACTTCGTCAAAAATGAGCGAGACCTGAACACGGGAGACTCTAGAACAGCCATGTCCAGCACGCGGCCCACTCGAAGGTTTTATGCAGCCAAGGAAGCTTTTCAGTATTATGTTTGTACAATGAAATGACTACTTGCTTGAATTTTGATAATCTTAAATTCGCCAGTTTCAATGCAACGGTCTTTAGTGCCTGTTTATCATGTACTACGCACTGGTAGATTTCCATGTGTCCACTGACACCTTGGTGCAAGACTCATTTCTGGTTTTCTGATTTCTACTCATGTGTTCCTCAACACTCACACTGAACTCATTTCTAACTAGCGTTGTTCCACTGGCAATAAACTTGCCTATGGCATCACAGCTTGGGAGTTATTAATGGCACCGTACAGTGGTTATGATCGCAGCTATAATTCAGTATCAGTTTATTTGGGATCAACTATAAACAAACCACAAGTCACGCACCACAGAAAAACAAGCCACAAAAGAACAGTGTTTATTTTGTTCCCAGGACATCTCAAAAAAACATGCGGTTTTCTAGTCAGATGACCTATTCGAACGCTTTCAGTAGCTTTGAACTAAACTTTAGTTTGCGAAAATGAAAGGAAGTCATTCAATGTGCGGCCCGTTTAAAGATAGTGACATAATTTTTGGCCCAGCAATGCATATCGGTTGGACATTGCTCAGTCCCGTCACCACAGGGGGCTTTGGTGGGCTTACCCCCGAAATGGAATATGAAACACTAAATCAATGGAGTTTTGGTCGAATTTTAGTATGTCAAGCCCCCTTAGCCTCACTGCACAAACGTAACAGAGGCCTAAAGCTAAGGCAAAAACAGACCAAAGCATGGAGCGTTGGACAAGTACAAGGTGACCCAAACAAAACAGAACCCATAAAAATTTTATTAAATCCTACAAAGATCCAGTAAACTTAGCAGGTTTTAAACTTCAGCGTGTGTACAGTCATTGCAGCCCCTTCGCATAAAAGTCATGTTCGTTCCAAAATATGCTCCAAGTGGATTCGGCCGACCGAGTCCTGTACCTCCACCAGATTTAAGGGGCCAGGTACCCCTACCAAAAGGCCCCCACCATGTTCATGTGTTTAGCCATACGTACGACATGTGCGTGCCATTAGTCATTTTTATTAGCGAGGAAAGTTTGTAAACATTGTTAAATTATCGGTCGTCTAGACGGCAGTATTTCACTTGTATATTATTTGATATTGTGTCGAAATAAATATTGCACTTATTGTTTTCCTGACAGTCGGTAAGGTATCAGAATATACTGTAGTGAATGCAAGGCCAGGCCACGTAGAACGCATTAGCTTACGTCTCTACTCGCTGCTGGTAGATTTTGCGTCTGTCTTACTCAGATTTGCACTGGTCACATTTGAGTAGCATTGTTAAGTAGGGCTACCATACGTCCCCTTTTTGGAGTACATGTCCAATTTTTTCATGAGAAATGAAATATTATATGAGGGCATTCAAAAATGTCAAAATATCCTCCTTTTTACACAGCTATAATCAATCGCGTAACTGAAGGTTTGAGCCAGGGTGGTAAACGTAGATAAAAAGGGCATACTGGCCACTGTACGGGGTCCACTAGCCAACACTCAGAAATACCTTGAAAAATGATGGTGAATCCGGATGTGGATGGCTAAACTAAAACCCTAAATCATCGAAAAATAATCCTAAAAACACACAAAAACAACAACCTACTAAAAACCAAAAGAATCCTAAAACCGAAATAAAGGTTAAGTGGGAGACCGGCTTTTGCATTTAGCTTGCCGGGATGGCAATTCGCCACTCTGCCCTCCCTCCGTCAGTTACCCCACTAGCTATGATATATTGCAGGGGTGGCCAAACTCAAAGTTACTATAAAAACAAGTTGTGCCGATCATAAGACCCAGTGTTAAATGACGAATGGACTCCATGTTTGGTCCCAAGCTGAGCGTTCTGCCTATCTAAATGCATGGGAGATCGGTAGTTGCCCTTCATTTTTTGTCTATTTTTTGATGAATCGAAATGAAGAAAAATATTTAGCAGGCGATTCGGAATCACTGAGTTGTAAGTGTTGTTGAAAACAAGTTCATTTGTGAAAAAACGCTTTCCGCTGCTGTACTGAACCTCTTTTCCGTGCAATGCTGTCTGTTTGAAAATCGTAGCGTTTTCAGTCTTCCGCTATCAGTGGAAGGGGCCAAAAACAATCATAATCGGAAGACGTCGTGGTCATTTTTGCCATTTTTTGCATCTTCACGATGTGTTTACGCAAGCAGGCAGCACAATTAGTCTTAAGTGAAACGCTACTGTGTAGCAACGAACCACCTTTCCTGAGTCTTTCTTGCTTTTTCACTTGTATTATCAAGATACACAGAAACGATACAAGAGTAGAAGCCAATCCAACACTTGAACAGATTGGCAGTAGATCATATTGATCAAACCACCCGCAGCACGTACGCTACACAAGAGCGTCGACAGCATCGGGCCCAAAAACGACCAAGAATTAATTAGCACTACTTACTTCAATGGAACTCGCCGATAAGAAATAAATTTCATTTTCGACACAGAATCATCAAATCTCTTGGCTTACCTGTTATGAAGCATCTGCTTTGCGACTGCTATCAATATTACACATTTCAGCATGAAAACGCCGTTTTACCCGAATATGTTCAGCGTTGCTTTGCATGCTAGAAAAACAAACACTGTGAAAAGCTTCACCACAGCTGCGTTCCTCAAAAACCGCAAAATTTACCATCCCTTCGAAACACTCGAGTATGTAATGAGTAAATACTGTGCAAATAAAATTAGTAAAGACTAAAACTGACAATTAATCGACAACCCTTTTGGTCTACATGATATTCGCTCGTGCAACAGTTTTATTATCATGTACATTTTTAAAACTAATTGCAATGTCAATTCTTTCGGGTTAATATGTGTTTTTTAATTTCAAATAGAGGGCAGCGTTTCGGTAGGCCTAGTTGTGGCACAAAGGCATGGTATGCAATAATAAGATGAAGGCAATCTCAGCATGCTTTTCAGTACCAATGATTTATGGTCACAAATATATTAACTTTTTTCCGAAAAGCCCTTTCTATTGCCCGAAGCATCCCAGGAGCGTAACTAAGGGAGCAAGGGGGTAACAATTCCCCGGGCGCCGAACCGCTGCAGGGGCGCCAAAAATTCCCAACATTATCGCAAGTACTTTCTTCAACAGTACATTTGCTTCCGAAAGACGTTAGGTTCGAACGTTGGGGCGCCAAACTCGTTTCTTGCCCAGAGAGCCATCTAACCTCGTTACGCCCCTGAAGCATCCATAGAGCTTTAGACGAAAGGTGACACAAAATTTGTTTGGGTAAGTTATTTTGCAGTTATCTCATTGTCTTACGATTTAAAATGCGTTAAATTTCTGCTTGCAGGTAAAAAGTCAGAAAGACATTTGCTTGTGAACTTTTCCTCACATTTTATTCAGCGGATTTCGTTAAGTTGTTTAACAATAGTCTTCTTGTCCAGTCTTCAGTGTCGTAGTCAGGGCCTATGAGAGGGGGGTCCAGCAGGTACATTGTTCCGGGGCCCGAGGCTGAAGGAACATTTGAGTGTTTGTTATTAACAAACTCGGAATAATGTAGCAAAATTAATCCCGGTAATAAAACTGGTCTGGCCTAAAGGATTTGGTAAGCTAGTGTGATGTTCAGTATTTTAATGTGAATTGCTGGCAGTGCATTTTCCTGGTGATGCATTGATTAGCAGTGGTTATTTTTGTTGAACTTGAATGTTTGCCTACTTTGTCGAATTTAAGACATTCACGATCACTGTCCCAGTCTGTCCAGAACTGAATTTTCTTTTACGTCTTTCACTTTCAAATCAATCTTTAAAAACCTGTCTCCAACAAACCAAGAGCTTCAAACTAAGAGATACTTCAAGTGAAATTTTAATGGAATCATGCCAGTTCACAATGAAATCTAATCTAACAACAGTAGCCCTCGAATGTTGCGCATATGTGTAAGACAACTAAAAAGTATAGGCTAACTGCAGTGCAGAACGCAAGTGCTTACCAGCATAGTGTACCGCGACGGTGTGCCGTGCATTTTGCTGATTGTTAAACTTGTGCCGCAAGCAGATACAGGTTTTAATCGAATGTGAGTTTAGGATTAGCGGACATTCTGTTACAGACAAGTTTTGCCTATAACAACTATTGCTGTGCAAAGGTCAAGCCTGCTGAAAACCTCCCAAGCTCGAATCCAGTCAAACAGATTCAAAAGAATCATATTCAATCAAAACCCATCATTCAATCAGCTGACTCCGAAATCATGTCACGAAAAACGCGACCAAGAGTCATATGATGCTTTAGCATGACTAACCAAGGTGCTAGGCAACCGGATGCAATTAAGCATCTTTCAAATATTTGAACTGACCAACGACAAAACAATTACATAATTTATATAATTAGGAACCAATCAAAACACCTAAAACAACGGGGAATTACCAAGAATTCGATTATAAAACACGTCTCATCTGGACTGAAAATTGAGACTTCCTTCTTCTGTCATAGGACCGTTGCCGAGGTTAAGTCATAACCATGACATTGGGCACTGCGCTCACTTCAGGTAATGATAACGAAGAAGAAACTGACTTATTCCGCCCTAGGACCGTTGCCAGGGTTAAGTCACTGTCACGTATTCGTACTTTGTACACTACCGACTGTGATCAGGAATTGACAAGTGGTGATCCGCAGCTTGTACCAGACACCGTGTTAGTTTAGAGTTTCAATAAACTGGTTTGCCCTAGCAGGATTCCGCCAGGCTAAAAGTGGCTTGACCGGGATAATCTCTGCCAGTATGGACGACAGCAAGTGGCTTGTCTGGGATAATCCCTTCCAGTTCAAACGACAAGCGAGTAGCTTGTCCGAATGAAACTCTGCCAGGCTAAAATGCTGCACTATGCCAGCATAACCTTTGTCAGTAAGTCTTTCGGGTTTGGACTGTATTAGTGAGTGAGGTCAATTCCAGAAAGTGACGTTCTGTCAGTTAAATTGCAAATACTGTGTTGTACTATCATGCTTTTGTCAGGCAAGTTGATCAGACCAAAAATTGTGCTTATAACCAAAGTATATTCAATTTGTTGAATCACTTCATAAGTCTGAGTTCAGTCATTTGGTTTATTTTCTTCAGCCGTTGGAAGTTCTACTTTCTTCCGCTTAGCACCTCGGGAGGCCGTATAAGTGGTGAGCAATGCTCCCCTTATGCCGCAGTGGACATTTCCACACTTGGGTGAATGTCATTTGAATTTTATTAGGACGCGTACACATCTTGATGTGTGCCCGATTCTGCTCGGCATGTCGGTTGCATCTCTTTGTAGCCCGCTTGGATCGAATCCAGCTTGGCAGTAAGTCACTAGAAATCTTTGGTCTTTCTTCGGACTAGCCCTTCTGACTGAACATCTCTTTGACTTATAACTGACTAATTTGCGAACCTTCACCTGGACTACTGTTCCGTGCCTAGTACTTCATCTAGTTCCGAGCAGCGCAACTCGCGGACTGTGAAACGAAAGCATGATGATTTTAAGTTACAGATTAGACACTTATGCATGAGTATTTCTACAGATAGAACTGTATTGTAACATGAAAAGAAATTGAGTTTTATTTATACCATAAATTGCTTGAATAGGAGAACCGACATGGAAAGATCGTTGATCTCTTATCGCAAATTGGTAAGATGCAGCATTAAAATATGAGAGTTATACAAGCGTTGTGACATATCAAGAAGACTCTGAATATTATGGAACATCGTATCTTGGTGAGTACGTCTATATATTATCCATTATTTGCATTCAATATAAATAAAAGTGATGACAATTACTTGTGAGTGTTGATGTATTAAAGCTGAGCAATTGAGTAATCAGAGGCATAGACATAGGTTTTTCAAGCAGACTAGTTTCTGTGAAGATGAACCTGGATTCAGGAAAGACGAACCCATGCATAAATAGATTACTTCTGAATCCGAAGTGTATCTTCGTCATCCTCAGGGATCGCGTTATACCTACTACAATACCCAGACATCTGAAGATTTCGAAGCCATACAGGGGAAACTAAACACAGTATTTCGACGGAATGCTTTAAAGCAGTGGTCGCCGCCTGTGGCCCGTGTGGCTATTTATTGTGGATCACCGTCAAAAATAGAAGTAATAGTCGGCTGACAAAATATTTCGTTCTATCCCTTTTTTGTTATAATAAGTAAGCTTATTCCAAGGATACAGTTACTCAATGAAGTCGCAGTCTCATTTCACTAGCAACGTTTCATTCAACCTCGATCGACTTCATTCATTCTGAGACTGCGGCATTTTTTTATAATTTCTTCCTTGATAAGATTTTACTTAGCCTGTTTACATGGCACGCAATAATTGTGGCTTTTTCGATTGTGGCCGGCCTACCGATTGTGGCTAAATTTGGCCACAATCAGCTGTGCGTTTACATGGCGCTTTTGATTATCAGGACTAGAGCACTATGCACAATGAAGTAAAGGTGCTAAAAATCTTCGTTGGATTTCTTCACCACATAGGCCTAGTAGGAATACATCACGGCAGCATTCTGCGGTTCTGGAAAAATAGATTCGGGATTTTTGTTCTCGACACAACATTTTTAAAGCAGTAAAGATGCGTGATGCCTGAATAACTGCTGAAATATCAACATTTTAAAGTGTGAGTGTTGATTGTCACCAGCACACAACTCAATATGCACCCGCATGCACGAACGCGAAATTTAAGTTTTTCATGTGATTTACGTAAGAACATCCCATTACACGTTGATGCATTTAAAGCAGTTCATGTATGTTTTTCACATGCATAGACCAGGCCTGTAACCAGCTTGGGACACCAGGAGGGACGCAGAGTTCTTTGAGAGTGACCCAATTTTTTTAAACTATGTCCTGATCATGTCCAACACATTTTTCCAGGGGGGCAAAAAAATTGTAGGGGTTTCCTCCCTGCGCCTACCTGGCATAGACATGGTATAACTTCTGCACTGGAACCAGCTTTAGCAGTTTACATGCTATGTTGTTGAGTTGATGGTAGGCAGGCCCACAACCTGGGGGGGCGAATAGGCAAACGGGCAATTGGCCCTTCTGAAATTTTCGAAATCATGTTCAGTTGTTGGGTGCAACAACAAGTTGCATTTTGTGCCCCAAAAGATAGCAGCTGGTTGCAGCCAGTCGCGCCGCTGTGGGGAGTTTTTGGTGGGCTTGTGCCCTCCCAAAAAAGCTGTAAGCCCCCCAGATTGAAATAGTAAATACTATAAATCATGAAGATTTTTCGTTTCCACAATGTCAAGCTCCTCTACACAAACATAATGCCCCCCTATTGAAGACCATCTGAAGACAGTTCTGAATGCGGCCCTGTTGTTGGGTGATTTCAACCTTGTTTGTGTGATCGCAGAAGATGATCTCAAGCCAACAGTACATTTCAAATTGAAACGTGATTTTCTTGTGCACATCAGCCAAGAATCCTGTATGTAATTAAAAACAAGAAAATCCAAAAAAAGTTTCAGCAGTTGCAACAGTAGTCTACAGATTTTGTTGTATATATGCACAGTGCAACTAATCGTAGCTTTAACACAAAGGTTTTAACCAGCTCCTAGCCATACAGTACAATATAAAGTAGTAATGCACAATAACTTCATGACAAAAACACTTTAATAGGCTGGTTGCAATGACCTTGGCAAACAGTGAATTGACAATCGTATTCCAAAAAAATAAAAACTTTCATACTGATGTTGCGTACAAGTGTCAACAAAAAACCCAATGAATTTCAAGTTAACACAGTTATCCAAATAACCTAGCAACATTTGAAAACTTTTGATTGGATTTGATGTTACAATGTGCTAAATCTTTGTTTTGCGTTTCACATCATAGGCCTACAATGAAGCATTTTTTATGGGCAACACAGATCGGCATATATAATAAATGCAGTCTCACAAGCTTTCAGCTGATAATATTATAATTCCCCATTTAGTCATGAATCCCTTCAATCGATACCAGTTAGACAATGAAAATAGAAATTGTTTTTAATTGTTTGTAAGGTACCATGACTTTTGCAGCATAAAAAATGTTTATTTTTCACCATCATTGACATGTCCAAAAAATAACAACACACATACAGATCATTAAGAGAGACAGCATACAGAAAAACAATGAAGGTTGTTCACAAATACATTTGCAACAGTGCACATAATTTTGCTGTGGGAGAGTTTATCTGCAAATTTGAAAACATAGTTCATTGAGATAATCAGCAATACAACATAACACTAACAAAACAAGTAATGACCTCATACATAATAACCAATAAAATTGTTTTACAGTAGATGAAAGTTAAGTGAGTAACTTTTTCTAACAAAATTTGAAAATTCTCTTCATGTTTACTACCAACGAAGTTATTTTTATAGCCTGTTACTAAACTAACATTGGTGGAACAATTTAATTTTTGCATCATACAGTCCATATCCCAAGCGCACTTGAATAACACAGTAACACAAAAATGGTTAGTCATAGTGCAGTGCAGAGCAAGTGTTAATTGGCAAGCACAGACAACACAGGGAGATGCCAAACACTGAAACAACACAGCAGCTGTAAATGCATTCACTCATCAAATAGTAACCTAGCAGTGCAAAGAAACTGAAGACATTTTAACATCAAGTTGTGAAGTAAATAGCTAAAATTGTCAGATGGGGATGCTCGCAAAAGCATGCAAATTGTTAAAATCAAGGTTTCAAATGTTTTTGCATGTCATATTTCAGTAAAAACAACAATCATCAGGCAGCACGAAACGCATGGAAGGTTTAGACAATGCTGAAGAAAACAGACACCAATACAATGCACCATCAACTACTGCAATGGATCACCATCATACAAGAGGGATAAATAATGGTGGAAACATGAAGATTTGTTGTACCTTTGAAGTGACTGAATAAAAGAATTTAATGTAGGCTCACATTGGCAAACGAATCCATACATACAGTGGATAACACTAAACAGAGGACTGTGTTGCCTAAGGAAACGCATGAATTTTCTGTGTGCTGGCGCCTAGCGAGCTGCACAGAATGGCAGGCCGGCAGGCTGCACTACAGGACGGGCCAGCGGGCTGCACATTAACCTGGGCTGCGGAAAAGAGCGGGTCGGTGGGCTGCCCTTTTACTGCAGCTCGCCCTGCCTTTTTCCGCAGCCCGCAGGACCGCCTTTTTGTGCAGCCCGCTGGCCTGCCCTTCTGTCTTCTGTGCAGCCCGCCGAAAGTTCACTTTTTTTATTTGGTAACACGGCCTCCAGCCCGCCGGCCCTCCAATTAGTGTTATTCCATACAGTTTCTAAACAAGGCATCAAAGGTTCTGACATAATGGTTAACCTCGTGTGGGCAAACACAATTCTGGGTGTGTAATGCGTAATTCAGTAGCATTATTTAAGCAATTCATAAGTGCTTCATACTATCTGTGCGCATTTTCTCCACAATTGGCAAGCACACATTGGCACTGTTTTTACTGCAGTTCAGCACTGAGCAAAGGTGCCTATTAGTTTAATTACTACACAGTACTGGAATTTCACTTGCCTATGGATGTCATTGTGATCCTTCAATTAGACATTTGATAATCCACACATTTGACTTGGTCTGAAAATTGTGCACATACACCGTTGAGGAATATATTCAGATGAAGCCGGTTGTTCATACTTTTTCAGGCAAAAAGATACACCAAAAGTTTTATTACAATTAAAAGTGATGTTGTGTTCAGCAACATAATCATCACATATACTCTGAAGATGTTGAAGTCCACTAAGGCCAATGCTAGGGCCAAGCATTTCTGGGTTGAAAACAATTGATGATTGAGGTAATGAAACAACTGATGATTGAGGTAAGAAATTCATAATCATGCTTGACAACACATGTTCTAAAAATGCTTTTCTGCTTCACTGATGATTTTGAACATTAATCAAATTTTTTATTTGACCAAAAACACAAAGGGGAAACAGATTCGTCTTGTACCAAGATGTATGTACTTTCAACAGCATGGTACCTTTAAATGCTTTCTGCAATAAATATTCAGCAGATAAACAAATAAGAGTCAACGTGCAAATTGAAAGCCAGCAATGAGGTACCAATCAATGCAAAGTGTCAATATATCTACATTTTCTTTAACTACACAAGTCTATTTTTATATGTTTTAATTATGAAACTTCCAAACTTTTCAAATTGTATAACATCTTTCACCTTCATACATTCATACTAAAAAGTGGCAAACAATTTTGTACTGCTTCTGAAAGCTAAATTTGAAATATTACAATGCAGTAGCCCTAACAGATTCATACTATAGGCAAGGCTTTAGGCTGCATCCTAAACAATTTCATGAAATGCATACAGTTTATGCATTGGATTGTTAATGATTATAATTAGTGCTATCCAAAAAATTGGTTCAATGATTTCATGCATGTTTGCAACACAAGTAAACCTCAAAAGCCCGTAGAAATAAACTTAATATTTTTCTAGCGATACTGATGGCTAAACCAATGTTGGTTTAGCTTAGCATATCTGAAAGGCTCAATAAATATGGATTTCAAAAGGCCTTAAGATCGAGTCTACAGCAGCCTTGATTCAATCCAATTGGGAACAATGTTATATATGGTGACTTTGAGCAAGAAGCAACATTACGCTCAAAGGTGAGGATATAATTACCAGTTTCCATCATTGTTCACAAGATGAAGCAAGAGATGTATTCAGACAAAACTGACGTCACCAACAGGCCATGAAAAATGTGGGAATGTCAATCCTGGGAAACCTGACCTGCTTGCATGAAATGTTTTGCAGCAACACTACAACTTTTCACTCCTTGTCCTTTGTCTGCATTTAACCATAATAGATTGCAGGGCATCATGGCTCTCACAAATTCAACTCCAAAAATTCCAAGAACAGTACTAAAAAATCCCTAAATCTGTGGGGGTGCAGCATAAAATTGGAGCGCATTGATAAGCATTAAATTTAGAAGCAAACATTTTTTTTATTTATGGCCTTTGTAGTTTCAAACATGATTTGCAAAATAAGTGAAATCGGTAATTTTACACATTTTCAAACTTTTCTGAAAATTCCCAAAAAATCCCTAAAAAGGGTCAAAAGTTCCAATCTAGGAACAACATCCCTGAAGTGAGCACTGCAAGGCATTCCAGACATCGACACTGGCAACAAAGGAGCTTGAAATAAAAAATGAGGGAGATGGATAAGAGCTTTATGACAGCTGATATATCATGTCTCAAATGTTAATGTTTCTTCAGAAAGACAGCAACTTGAAAGGTGTAGCTCATATGCAAAACTTTTACAATAGTGGAAAGTAAGTTTAACAAAAGTATACGACAGCTTGTGGGATATTAAAGTTTGATTACCTGGAAATTTGCATTTTTTGGCACTGATCACCAAATTGCATTAAAGAAGAATAGCAAAGAAATTTTATAGCATACAAGTACAAAGTAAAAAACAAATCATAAAACAGTAGTATGCTATTGAGGTGGTAGGTGTAAACATCATACAGACATGACACATGAAAACACATAAGCAAACAAAATGGAAAAAACAATCCCAAAAAATAAAATCACAAATGGAACAGCAGTCACTCACATGAACACTGAACAGAGGTGGAGGGCAAGCAATGCATGAAGAATTGAGAAATATGCACATTAAGTGAGTCACAAATATACATTTGATTAGGCAAAAAAATGAATGGAAATGGAGAAGATCCACAAGAGCAGAAGTCATGCAGCAAGCATGATGACTGACATCATATAAGAACTTCAATGTTTAGAAGTGCATAAGAGAAGCAAAAAGCAGTTTTCCACAACACAGACCAGACCACACAGAATCAAAACAGTTAAGCACTGAAGAACATGATATGAAAACCACTGTTGCCATTACACAGCAGGCCTGAACAAGTTGGGTGGAAATATCAGCCAGTCAGAAATTTCAAATATTGCAACAGATTGCAAGTCTGATAATAAAAAATATAAAGTGACTAGGCTACAAATACGCCTGGCCTGATGCAATTTAAATAAAAGGGTCAGTTTGTCATTCGAATGGCATGGATCTCAAAGCCTAGGGGTTATGCGTTACGGCTGCTATGCCAATGGTTTTTGGTTCGACTCTCACCTTGCCGACTTTTGTTGTTTTTTTTTTTACTTTTGGTAATGTATTACCTTTAACTTAAACCTTGAAGTTCAAGGGTCAGTGTTAGGTTAGATGAGTGTTATGTTAGGCTAAGGTTAGGGTTAGCTTAGCGTTAGGTTAGGGCTATGGTTAAGGTAAGGGTTAGGTATAGGGTTCATCTTTTACATTTAGTTCGTTTCTACCAAGCCTACTGCACTCTCGTAGTGGTTACTGTTACGTTACAGGTGGCGTATGAATAAGTTTTCAAGTTTCAAGATCCACAGGCATATCTACTCTATAACCACTGCCTAAAAAATATTCAGTAATTGAGATGGGTAGCCTATGTGAAAAACACTAACAGAGTATGGTTATTAGGTTCGTCAAATAATTACTGTCAGGAAGATCTAAAAATAACATAACAAATTATCATTCATATGTCATGACATACATCCCACATGCACTGACTGTACTAACTATATTTTATAGTCCTACATTACATAATGATAATATTCACAGCAATCTCAGCATACTCCCTGTGTATCAAACAGAACGGAATGGTTTGTATTACACATAATTTGTCAAACAACTATAATTTTGCTTAACCATAGGCAATCATACAACTCTAGCCTTTTTATCATAGATAACCCACCGCATCTGATCTTAGCCTTCAATGCAGTAATTCTAATTGTAATGCAGTGGCATGATTGATGATACAGACAATAGTGTAAAAGGAAGTAATCACTTACTTTGGTTAGTTTGAGCCCTATTTCCGTATATAAGCTGTAAACAAATGTCATACCACAGTGACAGGCTCACAGCATACTACTGTAGTGGCATCAGTGTCATCGCCCTGCCCTGAGCCTATCTGCATACGTATCGGCACCACCAAGGTAAAGTGAGCCCGACTTTTCCAGCCGCACTTTTTTCAGAGGATGCGAGGTTCGCGCGTAAAATTGAAAGACCTCAAACAGGGATAAAATGACCTGTTACGACAAAATAAAGGCAAGCAAATGAAAGAACAAGTTCTGAACAGAACATCCAAACCTAAAAAACTTGCAAATATGTTGCAGCAAGCTCATACGAATTGTTCAAAACAAGCATGTTTTTGAAAATTAGTGATAATTCAACTATAAATTAAAATGCTTTCCGAGGGGGTTATGATGATAAATTTTATATCAAAGTCTTCGGAATTTATCGAACTACTGATCTGTAAAAAATCGCGGAGGTTATTTTTGTTTAAACGAAATGAGAAGAAAAATCGCAGAGGTACTCTAGCACCAAAAATGCCTTTCGCTGAGAGATTCTCCTGTTGTGCGACTATCGATTTCAATTCAATATTCAAATACTTTCCGAGGGGGTTATGATGACAAATTTTATATCAAAATCTTTGGAATTTGTCGAACTATTAATCTGTAAAAACTCTCGGGGGTTATTTTTGTTCAAACGAAATGAGAAGAAAAATCGCAGAGGTACTCTAACATCAAAAATGCCTTTCGCTGCCAGATTCTCGTGTTGCGCGACTATCGATTTCAATTCAATATTCAAATACTTTCCGAGGGGTTATGATAACAAATTTCATATCAAAATCTTTGGAATTTATCGAACTATTGATCTGCGAAAAAATCTCTGGGGTTATTTTTGTTTAAACGAAATGAGAAGAATAATTGCAAAGGTACTCTAACACCAAAAATGCCTTTCGCTGCCAGATTCTCGTGTTACGCGACTATCGATTTCAATTCAATATTCAAATACTTTCCGAAAAAATACGATGAAGTTTGGTGAACATCAACTTCCACGTGCTTATCATTTGAAATGTCTCTCCAACCTTTCTGAAGAGGAAATAGAAAGCGGTTTCCGAGACTCGACTCCCAGCAAAACTATTTTGCAACAAATTCGGTATGAAGCAAGGAAGGTGCTCACTCGTTTCGAAGACGAATCGAAAAGTTTATCAGAAATCCATTCGCAACAGCAGCTATATTGCACAGACATGATCAAAGGAACTCTGCAAATGATTCTTTCTCGTCCAAGAGGCATTGTTCTGTTCAGCGAAAGCACGGTTCGTATTTATCATTCTCTAGCAAGAAGCGATATTGTTTACGTTGATGCTACAGGCAGTGTCCTGCTTGGAGACAAATCCTGCTATGTATATGAGATTGTGGTTAGGCATCCAAACCAAGGAAATCCTCCATTGGCTGTAGCATCATACTTCGCAACAAGCCACAACATACCATCCATTTCCCACTTTCTTCAATCATTTTTCCACGCTGAAAGTACTTTATACAGAAAAAGATCTCTACCCAAGTTGCTGATGTGTGATGGGAGCACAGCACTAATGAATGCGATTGTACTTTCGATGTTCAAAGAAACATTTAAAAACTATTTACATCGTTGTTGGTTGATTGCTTCAGGGAAGTACACCTCATCGTTTTGTGAACTTCCTATTCTTCATCTCTGCGCAAGTCACTTCA